>Ga0153954_1001175_pt1 | contig 15363 bp, 13 predicted proteins | sample TSFL038MetaG_FD_102277 | JGI IMG/M metagenome (GOLD analysis project Ga0153954, IMG submission 102277) | Attine ant fungus gardens microbial communities from Florida, USA - TSFL038 MetaG | ecosystem: Host-associated > Fungi > Mycelium > Unclassified | place: USA: Florida, Wekiwa Springs State... | reverse complement strand
TTGCGCCTCAACAGCTTGAGGTCCGGATGATCTTCCGCGTTGCAAGCCGGATGCCGACAACGCCCGATCTCGCGCGCGGCCTCGCGTCGCCGCGATTCGTGCAAGGCCTGCAGAATCCTTGCCGCCCAGCGAGCGATGTGGGACCTGCAGTCGCTTGCTCGACCAAACGGGCCCAACTGCGTCTCTGCGGCCGGCTTCAATCGATTTCCCTCTGCGCGCGCGTGGCGCGGACGCTGGCTATTGACAATCATCGATCCGTCAGCACACCGCGTAAACCGGGCAGAGGTCCTCCAGAGATGCTCTTAGGTCATATGACCAAAGCACCGCCTCCTTTCTCGGGTGGGAGGACAATTGATCAGAATGATTACAATTTCGGCGCCCGGGTCTCGCCAAAGACCCGCGAGCGAGTAGAATCCCCGTGCAATGGAGAGTGACGGGGGCTTTTGATGAAGGTTCTTGTCGTCGACGACCATGCGTTGATCCGCGAGGCGTTGCACACCGTCTTGAAACAACTGAAGCGCGAAACCGTCATATTGGACGCATCGAACAGCCGTCAGGCGATGCGCCTCGCCGAGGAGCACCCCGACCTCAGCCTCGTTCTGCTTGATATCAATTTACCTGATCGCGATGGCTTCTCCGTCCTCGGCGAGCTGCGCGACCGTTATGCGACAACCGCGGTCATCATTATCTCGGCCTTGGACGATCAAGACACGGTCAAGCGCGCCTTCAAACTCGGCGCTCTGGGCTTCATCCCGAAGACGACGGATCGTGAGGTCATACTCAACGCCATACAGCTGGTTCTCTCCGGCGGCATCTACATTCCCGCGGAAATCCTCGACCGTGAGGAAGCGGACTCTCCACGGCCTGCGAACGAATTGTCGACACGTGAACATCTTGATGATCTCGGGTTGACCGCCCGACAGATCGAGGTGCTTGCTCTTCTGATGCAAGGAAAGAGCAACAAGGTCATCGCCAAGACCCTCAACATGGGCGTGCCGACAGTGAAGAACCAGATTACGGTCGTGCTCAAGGCCCTCAAAGTAGCGAGCCGCACCGAGGCAGTAATAAAAGTGGGAAAAATGGGCTGGGAATTGCCGCCGAAACTTGAATCATAAAGCCGCCGTCTTCAACACCCGGCAAGGTCTCTCCGGTCATCATGCGCCTTGAAGAGCTGGTGTATGACCGCGCGGAGCCGCATCGGGTCGACCGGCTTGTGCAGCAAGACATAGCCTTTGTCCCGGGCGTCACGTAATCGCTCGGGCGCCGTATCGCCACTCATGAGGATGGCCGGAATCGACACTCCGAATGCGGTACCAATCCGTTCGATTGCCTCGATCCCGGTCATTCCGTTCGCGAGATGATAATCCGAGATTATGAGATTTGGGCGCTGGTCGCGCTCGGCTAGCCTGATCAATGCGACTTCGTCGGAAGCCGCAGTAACGACGGAATATCCCCATTTGCCGAGCAATCCGCTCGTTCCCTCCAGCACGATGGGAGCGTCGTCAATGATGAGAATGACCTTGCCCTCCACTGCGAAGGCAGCGGGATGGGATGAGCGGACGGGTCCGATGGTCGCGACGCCTTCGGCGGTCGTCGGGACCAGGATCGTGAATCGCGAGCCTCGGCCCACGATCGACGTCAATTCGATTTCAAGGTCGAGGAGCCCGCGAAGCCTGTCGACGATGGCCAATCCCAGCCCCAGGCCGCCGTGTCGATCGCGTTCCGGAGCGGGCAGTTGAACGAACTCGCCGAAGATATCCTGCCTGTGCGCCTCGGGAATGCCGGGACCGCTGTCCCATACCTCGACGCGCAACACCTCGCCGCGCCGGCGGCATCCGACAATGATTCCGCCACGTGATGTATAGCGGATGGCGTTGGATGCCAGATTGAGCAGTATCCGTTCGAGCAGCAAAGCGTCGCTGCGCACCCAGGCATCACTTCGCATGATACGAAGACGCAAGCCCTTTTCTCGCGCTGCCTGATCGAATGTCGTCTCGATTTTTTGCAACAGGCGCGCCACCGGGAAATCGACAATCCTGGGCGTAAGGACCCCGGCATCGAGCTTGGAGATGTCGAGGAGCGAATTGAACATTTCATTCATTTCCCCGACCGCTGCTTCGACCCGCTCGATCGTCTTTGTCCTTTCCCTTGGTTTGAGCGGGCTCCGCAGCTGCGCAACGAACAGGCCCAATGCATGCAACGGCTGCCGCAGATCGTGGCTGGCCATGGCAAGAAAGCGGGATTTTGCCGTATTGGCGAGCTCGAGCTCCGACGTGCGGGCGCGCAATTCGTTGAGCAGCCGCGTGTTCTCGATGGCGATGACGGCTTGCGCCGCGAAATTCTGCACCAGCGCGATCTGCTTGTCGGTAAACGGCCGCACTTCCTGCCGGAAGATGACGATCGTGCCGATCAACAGATCGTCCTTGAGCATCGGCACGCCGAGCGTGGTGCGCGCGCCGCTGAGCGTGACGACCATGCTGTTTTCACCGCCGGCGTCCCAATGGGTCACCTGCTTGGTCCGCAACAGGCGCCCATTCGTGCTATTCGGGTCCGGCGGGAAGCCTCCGCGTTTATTGAGGAACTCGCCGAATGCCGGCATCAGGCCGAGCGTGGCGGCCGGGGTGAACAGGCCGTTGTCGTTGAGGAACAGTGCGCCTTCCTTCGCCTCGCAAATCCTCACTGCGTATTCCAGCATCGCGCGGAACACCGGCTGCAACTCGCCCCGGGAGCTTGCGATGACCCGCAAGACCTCGGAGGTCGCGGTCTGCTGCTCCAAGGCCTCGTTTTCGGTGCCGGCACGTCGCGAGACCTCGCCCCGCAATGCTTGATTTGCGGCAGCAAGCTCGGCGGTGCGCAGGTCCACCCGACGATCCAAGTCCGTGTTCGCCCGACGCAGACGCTCCTCGATTGTTTTTCGCATCTCGACATCGGCACTGAGCGCCAGGCTTGGAACGCTGACGCTGATCACGAACACAAGGACCAAAAGAAGCGAATCGTTGAGGCTGGCGGCGGCGAATGCGAATGGCCCGACGCCTGAAAACGTGCCCCAGATCGCGAAGCCGCCAAGGATCAACGATGCGACCGCCGTGTCGCGAGGACCGCGGCGCAATGCCGCCCACAACAGTGGCGGGACGGCAAGAAAGCTCAATTCGCCCCCTGTGGCCACCAGTCGAACATGAGGGGTGAACACGACAAATCCCACGGCGACAGCCAAGGCGATGACGGCGGCGGATTTGATCAACTCGGTGCGACGAAATGCACGCGCATCACTCAGCGCCCCAAGGACGACGACCGGCGTCACAACGAGCGCGCCGATCATGTTTCCCAACCACCAGGTGAGCCCGATATTGGCGAAACTGGCCCACTCCGCATAACCCGCGATAGCCAGGCTGGTAATTCCCACAGTGGCGCTGATCGGTGTCGCCACCACCGCGCAAATGGCCGCGAATTTTGCAACCGTATTGGACGTCGAAAATACATCGCGTCCGTTGCACCAGGTGTTGATCAGAACCGCGCCGACCAGCGCTTCAAGCGTGTTGCCGGTTGCAATCGAGATCGCCGTGCCGATCGAGCCTGCAGCGGCCGCATTGGCGATCATCGCGGCGAGGAATATTGCCGGCCAGGTGCGGTATCCCCACAGCACCATTGCAGCGAGGGCAAAGCCGGTCGGGGGCCAGATGCTCGACGCACTGGGATGGATCAACGCCAAGGCGAGACCGCTCTTGGCAAGGATGAAATAGGTCAGCCCGACTCCGATCAGGCCGGCAACATAGCTCAGTCCTCGGCGGAAGCTTGTCCGCGGGGCAATCGGATGTCGATGCGCTACCATCGACGTCATGGTCGACATGCCGGCTCTCGATAACGAGCTCTTTCGCTCACTTCTTCATTTCCTGCGCGATCTGTTTGATCGCCGGTTTCCACAATGTCTGCCGGTCGCGAATGAACGCCGTCAACTCGTCCGGCGACATCGGGCGGGCGAACGATCCACGGGCCGCGAGCGGCCCCCTGACGTCGTCCATTTCGAGCGCCGCGCGCAGAGCTTCGCTCGCCTTGGCGATGATCGGCTCCGGCGTGCCGTTCGGTGCCAACACCCGTTTCGGCGATGGTCGGCAGGTCCGGGGCGCTCGGCAGACGCCGCGCCGCTCCGACGGCGAGCGGCACGAGGGCGCCCGATTGAAACGCGGGGACCAAGCCGGTGTAGCCGTCGATGATGAGCGGGATGCGACCGGCATAGACATCCGTGATCGCCTGGGCGGAGTTGCCGCTGTAAGGGACCATCTGCAGTTTGATGCCGGTGCGCAGTTGCAAGAGCTCGCCGGTCAGGTGCGTGAGGCGGCCGGCGCCGGTCACGACATAGGAGAGCTCCCCGGGCTTTTTCCTGGCGAGATCGATCAACTCCTGCAGAGTCTTGATTCCGAGTTTCGGCGATACCGCGATCGCCAGCAATTGCTCGAACGCAAAACCGACTGCGGCGAAGTCGCGCGGCACCATCAGCGGCAGCTTTGGCGCCTTTCCCGGCACGGCGAGGAACAGGGAGAGCGTCGGCGCGTAGAGCGTATGGCCGTCAGGCGCGGCCTGCGACGCGACCGTCGCCGATACGGAGCCAGCGGCACCGGGTTGATTCACGATCACGACCTGCTGCTTCCAGTAGCGGCCCATGCCATCCGCGACGATACGCAGACCGGCGTCGGCGGCGCTGCCCGGCCCGGAATCGGAAAGCAGCCGTACCGGGTTATTTGGATAATCGGTTTGTGCCGATGCAGCATGAGCTGCCAGCATGGCAAGCAGGAGCAGACCGGCCATCTTGGTAATGGGGACCATGCCAATTTACATACTGGCTATGTATATTGAGATTGGCAAGAAATGCTCCACCAAGGCGTTATGACACTCTGTCCACGTTTAGGAATAATATCTTACAAATTAAACCTTACACCGCTGGACCGATCTCATCGCGCCACAACGATCTTTCGGCAATTGTCCGGCCACTGCAGCAGGGCAAGCGCACGGTCATAGATCGCGCCGATCGTCCCTGATAACGCCTGGGGCGAGACCCCATCCCAACCGATCACGCGAGATCCTTTCCTGTCCCGATACTGCAGTGACCCGAGAAGATCGCGTGCCGTTAAGCTTGGATGTAAAGGAGACAATGACGCAGGTTTCAAGTACAAATTGACGTTGCACCAAAACTTGAGACGCCGTGTCAACGAATTGATCTCCAGTGTCAGCGTCACTTGGAGTGGGAAAGCATCGCGCTGCTGGCTGGGAGGGCGCATCCGATGGCTCAGAACGGCGCCGACGATTCGCAAGCGGTCGTCACCGCGAAACTGTCCGTGACGGACAAAGGTGATGCGGGCGCGTCGCCTAAGCTGCAAGCATTGGACAGCAATCCGCAAGGTCATTTCGGCCCGCGGTTTTGGCAGGCGTTTCGCGACACGGTCGCACACCTCTACATGGTGTCGCTGCCGGCCCCGTCGGAGGAAGCACGCTTCAGCCTCTCCACCCGCACCTATGCCATGCCTCAAGCGATCCTGATGCGCTGTAAGGGCACAGCGTTCATCATGACGCGGGGGCCCGCACTGATTGCGCACGGCGCCGACCAGTTGCTCATCCTTCTCCAGCTCGAAGGCTCGGTGGAGACTGACTACGGCGGACGGCGCGCGCGGCGCGAGGCGGGCGATATTGAGATCGTCGATTATGCGCGGCCGCTCCACAGTGCGGCGACCGACTACGAAAATCTCATGATTGTCCTGGCACGCGAGAGCGTGCCCGCGGCGTTGCTGTCCATCGAGCCGCATGGCCTTGCTTTTCCGCGCGGGAGCGGCGCGGCGCGCCTGATCAGCGCAGCGATGCAGGCGTTTTATGCGCAGGCCGACCATCTGACGGTGAGCGAAGCCGAGGCTGCGATCGAGGGCGTCATCGCGCTGACGACCGCCTGCGCGCGCGCAAAGCTGGCGGGCGAGGAATTGGACCACACGAAGTCCAGGCGACGGGCCGCGTTGGATTACATCGGCGCGCATCTTGGGAACGCGCAACTCGGGCCCGACGAGATCGCCGAGGCGGCCAATGTTTCGCGCGCCTCGCTCTACCGGCTGTTGGCGGCGGAAGGCGGCATTCGCGCCGTGTTGTCGAAGCGCCGGCTCGACGAGGCGCTGCGGCTCATGCTGGCCGACAAGAAGGACGAGCGCTCGCTGGCGGACGTCGCCAAGCGCTGCGGCTTCGGCGGCGCGAGTCAGTTCAGCCGGGCGTTCCGCGCACGCTTCGGCCTCCCACCGCGGCAGTACTGCGCACTCGTCCGCCAGCAGGACCTCGACTGGCACGAAACGCGGCTCATGGCCGACGGCTTCGACCAGGATGCATTTTTATGGCGGCGGCAGAGGTTGAGCGGACCGAAGCAACCCAGCGGCCCGGATTAGGCGTACCTCAGCCAAAGGCTATCTTAGACGACGCACACACCAAAAATGTGCGCGCCATCCGGCCCTTCGCCCAGTGTCGCAAAATCGATGACTGAACAACGCGCCGCAGATACTCGCCGCCGCGTTAACAGCCGCCGCACTGATCGTCCCACTTGAACTGCTGCTGCATGTATTGCGCCTGCACGGCGGGGTCGTCGTTGCGGCCATAGACCGTGTCGGCCTGACCTGCGCCGCCGTCGAGGCCTTTGGCCGCCGCCACATGGTCGGAAAGATTGTCGACCGCCGGGCGCATATAGGGCTTGAGGTAGGCATCGAGAATGCCCTTGCCGGGATCATCCAGCTCTCTCGTCAGAGCGTCGAGATACGCGTTCTTGTCGGTCGCCGCCCAATCGATGCTGAAAGCGGCGCGCTGAGCCAGCACCGCGTGGATGACCATGATCGTACGCCCGTTGCCGTCGAGAAACGGGTGACCATAGGCCAGATAGCCCATCACCTCACCCGGCCTGCCGCGCATGGCCTTTGGATCATTTCCGAGTTTCAGCCCGTGCTCGATCGCGTTTTGTATGGACTTGGGATGGGCAAAAAGCACCGCGCCCCGGCTGACGGCGATGTCCGGCGATGTGGTGGCGCGATCGTGCCCAGCCCATGGATAGACGGCCTCGAACAAGATCTTATGTGTGTCGAGCACGTCGGCGTAGGTGAGCTGTTTCTTCTTGGCAAGCCGCGCGAAGGCATCATCGATGCCCGTCGTGAACGACGTGTGCTCCAATCGCCGGACTATGGCGGTGTCTTTCTCGCCCGCCGAGTTCCGCAGGTAGCCCCGAGTCTCGAAATCGCCGAACGGATCGAAGGTCACGACTTGGATTCGCGCAGGTACTGCGCCTGAAGTCGAACCATCTCAGTCCGCGAGAGGTGGCCGGCCCGCTGCAAGCCGATCAGGAGGCGTTCGATCTCGTCGAGTTCGACCATGTCGTCGGCCAGCCGCGTGATGTGGTGCGCAAGCTCATCGCCGGATGTCGGGGAGTAGACAACATGATATCGCCGCGCGAGAAGGCGGATATGGTTGGCGGTCTTGGACGGAGCGGGCTTCCTCATGTCTCGGAAGTATAGCATTTCCAGCTGAAATTGCATTAACGGCGACGGGACCGGGAAAATCACCGGCTTCCGCGGATCTGGTTGGGGAACCACAACGGACGGGCTCCATGTGTCGAGGCCGGAAAATACCACGTCGCCGCCGCTTCCTGCATCTGCCCTGCGTCTTACCCCGCTTGCGGCAGCATGAACCCGTCGAAGTATGACGCGAGCTGCTCATACCCGTCGAGCGGGAGCACATGCGCTACATATTGGTCCGGCCGCACGACGACCATGCAGCCCGCGTCCCGATCGATGCCGCGCATGGCGAAGATGTCATTGCCGCTCTTGGTGTCGGCGCAGAACATCTTCTCATAGTCGCAGAGGCCGAAACGGCCTTTCGAGGGCAAGAGGAACGGAGGCATGGCCTCGATGGCGAGGTCGCGATGAGGTTGCTGGAACACCGCCCGGACGTCGATCGTCGCATCGATATCCTCTCCGCGGCGCGTGTATTTTCGGACGGGGGATTTCGGATCGTCGACGAGAAAATCGCACAATCGACGGATGGGAGAGCTCGCATCGGCCGGATTGCCCGACCCGGCAAAGGCGAAGATCCGAAAGCGTCCATCGGATCCGGCGACGTGGCCAAGATGGATCGGCTTGCCGTCCGCAAGACGGATCACCGGCGCTGAATGAAAGCGTGTTCCGATGACGTATCCCTGAGCCAAGTGCTGGTAGGCGCCCTCGCCGGTCAGGATCGACGGCGTGTAATGCGTCGCGGTTCCTGCGGTGTAGCGTCCGGACCTGACGAAATAGTCCTGCGTTTTGGCCGGGTCGGCGGCGCTACCGTCTGCATGGGTCGAGGCGATTATCTCAGCCCATTCGCGATCGAAATCGATCAGCTCCTTGGCGATCGCCCGGCGTTCCGCGGAATAAGTGTGCAGCAGAGACGGCGGACATCGGCCGTGCAGAACGGAAGCGAGCTTCCATCCCAGATTGAAGGCGTCCTGCATCGAGACGTTCATGCCCTGCCCGGCTTTCGGGCTGTGGGTGTGACAGGCGTCGCCCGCAATGAACACGCTCGGGAGGCGCCGCGCGACATCCTCCGCCGGCACGTCGTCGAACTTGTCGGTCAGGCGCTGGCCGATCTCATAGACGGACCACCAGGGCACTTCCTTCACGTCGAGCTGGTACGGATTCAAGATCCGTCGCGCCTTCGCAACGAGCTCATCGAGACTGATATGGCGGTTTGCCACCCGCTCCCCGACATCGAGCTTGGCGAGCTCGACGTAGAGGCGGAAGAGGTAGCCGCCTTCCCGCGGGATGACGAGAATGCTGCCCTCATGGGCGGACTGGATCAGCGACTTGCAGCGGATGTCCGGGAAATCGGTGACGGCGAGCACATCCATCACGCCCCAGGCGTGGTTGGCGGAATCACCGTGGAGGTCACGCCCGATGGAGGTTCGCACGATGCTGCGCGCGCCATCGCAGCCGACCACGTAGCGGGCTTTGACCGTCTCGGTCTGTCCGGCATGCGGGGGCTCGAGCCGCTCGAGCGTGACGGTCACTCGCCCTGCAACACCGGCATTGCCGTCCGCCGCGGGCTCAACGGCAGTCACCCGCCGCGCATAATACGGCTCGAGCTTCGCGGCCGACCGGCGCATGAGGTCGAGGTAGAAATCATGCACGCGCGCCTGATTGAGAACGACGTGCGGGAACTCCGACAGGCCGTCCTCGACGTCCTGGACCCAGCCGCTGCGGACGATGTTCGTGGGTTGGCCGGCGTCCGGCTTCCAGAACGTCGTCTCATTGATCCAGCACGCTTCCTTCAGCACGCGCTCGCTGAAGCCGAACGCGCGGAACATCTCCATCGTGCGGCAGGCGATGCCGTCGGCCTGGCCGAGCATCATTCGCCCCGTCTTCTGCTCGACGATGCAGGTCTTGATGTCGGGAAACGCCGATAGTTGCGCCGCAAGCGTCAGCCCTGCCGGTCCGCAGCCGACGATCAGGACATCGACCTCCTCAGGAACGGACCCTTGTGCTCCGGGGGCCGGATGTCGCTCCGACCGGTCCATGACCTCGGGATCGCCCGGCTCAAATCCATCCAGATGAAACTGCATCGTCGGTTCCCAGCTTTGACCGCCCAGCGCTTCCAGGCACTGACCTTAACGCCTCTCCTCGCCACGGATCCATCGGATGGGCCAAGCCAGCGCCCTAGCGAACGCGGCATCATCCTCTCGATCCCGGACGATATTGCTCTGCATGCTGAATATCAGTATACTAGTCAAGTGCCATTTCGGAGGGTGCCTCAGTGGAACACACACATGACATGCCGGGACATCTGGCGCGCCGCTTCCAGCAGATTGCCGTGGCTGTGTTTCTGGCTGAGGTCGAAGGCGCAGGCTTCGATCTCACGCCGGTGCAGTACGCGGCGCTTACGGCCATCAGCGCCAATCCCGGCATCGATCAGGTCACGCTTGCGGGGTTGATCGCCTATGACCGCACGACGATCACGGGGGTGATCGACCGGCTGGCGCAGAAAGGGCTGGTGGTGCGTCTTGAAAGCAGCCGGGACCGGCGGGCGCGCGAGTTGACAATCACTGACGCGGGACAACGGACCTTGCGCGACATCACGCCGGCGGTCGCGGCGGCTCAGCGCACGCTCTTGCGCGGCCTGACCGCAACGGAAGCCAAGGAGCTCATGCGCCTCCTGCAGAAAGCCATCGCTGCCGGCAACGAATTGAGCCGGGCTCCGCTGCGCGATGCAGCAACGGGTTGAGGCACCGACCGCTTCCGTGCGAGAAACGTAGAGAGCCATTGTCGAGGGCGAGCATGACCAACTCTGAAACAACACGCCGTGGCGAGGTCGGCGCGACGGCGGCGGTGGCCGTGCCGCGCACGTTCGTGCTCGTGCACGGCGCATGGCATGGCGGCTGGTGCTGGCGACGGGTCGCCGATCTGCTGCAGCAGCAGGGGCACAAGGTGTTCACGCCGACCATGACCGGGCTCGGGGCCTGCTCACACCTCATGAGCAAGGACGTGAACATCACCACGCACATTACCGACATTGCCAACCTCATCGCGTGGGAGGACTTGTCGGATATCGTGCTGGTCGGGCACTCCTATGCGGGCCTGATCATCAACGGCGTCGCCGAACGGATGGCCGGCAAGATCGGCTCGATCGTGTTCCTCGACGCATTCCTGCCTGCGGACGGCGACGTCCTGACCGAGACATCGGCGCCCGCGTTCAAGGACGCGATCGCGGCCGCGATCAAGCGTGGCGACGTCTCGTTCAAGGCCCCTCCGGCCGCGGCGTTCGGCATCGAGGAGAAGGACCGCCCCTGGGTCGATGGCAAATGCACCCCGCAGCCGCTCGCGACCTACACCGAGAAGGCGGTCTATACCGGCGCGCGCGACACGATCGCCAAGAAGACCTTCATCCGCGCCAAGGCCTATTCCAGCCCGGCGTTCGACGCCAACCTCGCGAAGTGCAAGGCCGACGCGTCGTGGAAGACCTACGAGATGGCCTGCGGCCATGACGTGATGGTGATCCAGCCGGAACAGCTCGTGGGGATCCTGCTGGAGGCGGCTTAGGTCGCGGCACGGGCGGTGCGCAGACCGCCCGCGTTGCATCGAAGTAGGCCCATTTGATCGAGACGTCTCCGCGAGAAAGCGGACGCAAATCTTTCACGACAGTGTGAGATGGTTCACGCGGCCTCCGGTTGGTGGTGAGACAGCATGACCCAGCCGGAAGCATTGCCGGTTCGCGCGTACGGCGAGGCCGAAACCTCGCGAGCTTGAGACCTCGGCCCAGCCGGACATTCCTCGAACCATTGTGACGCGACGGAGCCGGCCGCGCGCGAGGCAGCTTGCTGTTCGAACGCGCGGGAACGTGCGCTCGCCAACGATTTGCCTTCCCGCAGATCACGGCTTTGCAAGTCTCCAAGGAGATCGGACATGAAAGCGGTTGCATTCGCGAACAATGACATGGCTGTGGCTGCATGGACCTTTGGCGGCCGAATTCCAGGCTGCCTCGGCTTCGCGGTCTACCGCATCGACGTCAAAGCCGGGACGGAGACCCGCCTGCCGGCACTCGCAACCTTCCCAGGGCAGGACGCGACCGCCCATCGCACGACAGCGCAAGATCCCGTGCAGAAATTCTTCTGGAAGGACGTGTACGCCAAACGCGGCGGCTCCTATCGCTACCGGATCGTGCCGATGGGCGGCACGCCGGCGGCGTTGACGCCGATGTCGATCGGATCTCTGACGACCAACATCGTGCAATTGACGCCCGATCACGGGGCGCTCTCGGCCTATTTCAATCGCGGCATGCTGGCGACGCAGGCAACCGCGCATGCGCTGCACGACGCCGACAATCTCGCAAAGATGAAAGGAGAGCTCCTGCGCCGCATCGCCGACCCAAAGGACCAGCTCCGGATCGATCTGGCGGGCGACATGATCGCGGCGCTGACCACGCTGCCGGAGGAGGCGGCTGCCAACAACGGGAGCGTCTGGTGCGCCCTCTACGAGTTCGAGGACAGCGAGCTCATCGAATCGCTGACGCCGCTCAAGGCCCGCGCGAATGTGATCCTGTCGAACATGCCGGGCAAGGTCGACGGGCAGAAGACCAATGACACGTATGAAGACGAAAGGAACGCGGCCAAGAAGGCCAGCATCAACGTGATCGACCGGATGATGCCCGGCGGCCACATCGGCCACAACAAGTTCACCATCCTGGACAAGGGCGGTCCCCAGGCCGTGCAGTTCGGCTCGACGAATTGGACGGACCGCGCGCTGTGCGCGCAGTCGAACAACACCATCATTGCACGGTCGCCGGCGGTGGCCGGCGCCTTCAAGGCGTATTGGGACCGGCTGAACGCGGACACCACGGCCGGCGACGGTCGCGGCAAGCAGGCGCCTCCCCTGCGCAGCGCCGACGGCGCCGGCCCGGTCACGGTCGCGCTCGAGGATGGCAGCGGCACCGTCGACCTGTGGTTTTCGCCCAACACGCCGCACGCGCGGCCGAAGAAGCACGACAGCGAGGCCGCGCCGCCCGACCTGCAGGAAGTCTTCGACCTGATCGCGCGCGCGAAGCAGTCGATACTGTTCGTCGCGTTCGAGCCCGGCTCACCGAGCATCATCGAGGCCGTCGCGAAAGCGCAGTCCGCAAATCCGGCCCTGTTCGTCCGCGGTACCGTGACGGTGGCCAAGGCGGCGCAGGATTTCGCGATCGCGATCAAGGGCGATGCGAAGGGCGACAATACCGGCGGAGAGTTGCCTAAGGGAGCAGTCCCCGAGGATTACCGCGTGATCCCCGCGACCGGCATCACCGATCCCACCGGCCTGTGGGAGAAGGAGTTGAACAGCGCGGGATTTGCCGTGACGCACAGCAAGTTCATCGTGATCGATCCGTTCTCCGACGGATGCGTGGTCATCACCGGAAGCCACAATCTGGGTTATCAGGCCTCGTACAACAACGACGAGAACATGGCGATCATCAAAGGCCATCGGCCGCTCGCCGAAGCCTATGCCGCCAACGCGCTCGACATCTACGACCACTATGCTTGGCGGTGGTGGTTGGCGAAAGAAGGCAAGAGCGCCTGGACCTCGCTGAAACCGAACGACACCTGGCAGAACTCGTACTTCGACTCCAACAGCCGACCGACCTCGGCCGAGCTCAATTTCTGGCTGGCTGCGTCGCCGTCTGCAGACTCCCTTCCCACACCATCGGCGGTGCGGAGAGACCAGCCGCAGCCTGCGCTGCACGAGATCCGGCATCGTGGCAACGGCAAGTCCGTATCACCCGCGCCGCACGGAGCCCCTCCGCGGCGCGCGCGCGTGAAGACGGTCTCGCATGCGACCGGCGAGGTCCATGAATGAACGGGGGGTGGAGAATCCGGACGCGGAAGGCGATAGCGACGCCGCTCAGCGCCGCACGCCGACCTCGTCGATGTGCTTAAGCAGGTCGGCGGGGCTCGCGAACACGCGGAAGGCGCCGCTGCGCTCGAGCTCGGCTTCACCGTAGCCGCCGGTGAGGAGGCCGATCGAGAGCGCCTTGGCGCGACGCGCGGCGAGGAGATCCCAAATCGAGTCGCCGACGACGAACGCATCCTCGATCGGGTGGCCGAGACGGTCGGCGGCGGCCAGGAAGAGATCCGGATCGGGCTTGGCGTGCTCGACCTGATCGCGCGTGACCACCGGCACGACGTTGGGGTCGACGCCAAGCGTGCCGAGATGCAAACCCGCGGTCTCCATGCGGCCGCTGGTGGCGATCGCCCAGGGCACCTGGCGCGCGCTGAGGAATTGCAGCAGCTCGACGGCGCCCGGGAGCGGGCCCACCGACGTGCCCAAGCGACGATAGGCCTGGGCATGGCGGGCGCGCAGCCGATCGAGCCGCTCGCTGGTAATCTCGAGGCCGGTCTCGCGCAACAACATGTTGGCGAACAGGCCACCGCTCATGCCGATCTTGCGGTGAATCTGCCAGACCGGCAGCGGAATGCTTTCGCTCTGCAGCGCTTCATGCCAGGCGAGCACGTGCTGATAGACGCTGTCGATCAGGGTGCCGTCGAGATCGAACAGGAAGGCGGTGCGGCGAAGGGGCATAACGCACTTTCACTATTGTGACGAAGTCGCGACGAAGACGCGTCGCTATTGTAACGAAGACGCGACGCAGACGCGTCGCTCATGCGACGCTCCCTGTGCCTTCTTGGTGCCCTCTCCTGTGAGGCAATGCGAGGCGAGTGTTGCAAGCGCGTGAACGTGAATGCCTGGACCATCGGCCGGGTTCCGATCGCGCGCCACGCGCCGGACCAATCATGCCCCGCGGCCGTCGGCCTTCGCTCCCGTCCACAACCGCCAATCAATGCAACGTGGAAGACGCGGCCTCGGCGTACAACCGGTTTAGGAAAAAAACCACATCGTCGGCCTCGACGGCGCCCAGTCCGCCCAGCACGAGCCCGTTCATGGAAACCGGCTGATCGGTCAAAACGTCGTACACCGTCCAACCACTGGTCTCAGGCCTGACTTCGTACCGATCGAACATGTCCGCTACGCCATCGCAACAAACAAACACACGCAGAAAGTTGGCATCATGAGGGGAATTTGCAAGCAACAAAAAACAACGGAAAAAGGCGATTGTTTGCGGTCCCGAGCCGGCCCGGGGTAGTCCGGAACCAGATCACGTATCTTGATACCGATCCGGCCCCCTTTCGAGCGGATCAGCGGGCGAAGTTATCAACACTAATCACATGTCCCGCGCGGGATTGCCCCAGCGCGCCACCCCCGACCCGGCTCGTGGTTGTATCATGCAACCTTGCTCGTAGGGCGGAATAGCGAAGCTTATTCCGCCGTCTTTCCTTGCGGCAAAAACGGCGGATTGCGCCATAGCGCGTTGAAGACGCGCGTAGACGCGCTGAATAGCGCGTTGAAGACGCGCGTAAACGCACTTATGGGCCAATCCGCCCCGCGGGCGCGCCTCAATACCGCGCGTTGCCCGGCGTCCGCGGGAACGGGATCGCATCGCGCACGTTGGCGAGGCCGGTGACATAGGCCAGTGTGCGCTCGAAGCCGAGCCCGAAGCCGGCGTGCGGGACGGTACCGTAGCGGCGCAGGTCGCGGTACCAGCCGTAGTGCTCCTTGTCGATGCCGCGCTCGGCCATGCGTGCGTCGAGCACGTCGAGGCGCTCCTCGCGCTGGCTGCCGCCGATGATCTCGCCGATGCCGGGCGCCAGCACGTCCATGGCCGCGACGGTCCTGCCGTCGTCGTTGACCCGCATGTAGAACGCCTTGATGTCCTTCGGGTAGTTCATGACGATCACGGGCTTCTTGACGTGCTTCTCGGTGAGATAGCGCTCGTGCTCCGATTGCAGGTCGATGCCCC
>Ga0153954_1001174_pt1 | contig 15365 bp, 14 predicted proteins | sample TSFL038MetaG_FD_102277 | JGI IMG/M metagenome (GOLD analysis project Ga0153954, IMG submission 102277) | Attine ant fungus gardens microbial communities from Florida, USA - TSFL038 MetaG | ecosystem: Host-associated > Fungi > Mycelium > Unclassified | place: USA: Florida, Wekiwa Springs State... | reverse complement strand
TAGAAGTGATGGGGTTAGGCGATGTGCTCAAAGCGCTCCCCCGGATTTGGAGACTCTTTCGCAAGGTGCGCGCCGATATTTTGGCGACGGAACCCGACCTGCTCATTTTAATCGACTACCCAGGATTTAATTTACGCCTCGCCAAAGCCCTACGCAAGAAAGGGTATAAGGGCAAAATCGTACAGTATGTCTCCCCGACGATATGGGCCCACAGCGTACAGCGGATCGAACACATGGCCTCCACCCTCAACCTTTTGCTCGCGATCTACCCATTCGAGCCCCCCTATTTTGCTCACTCTAGCCTGCCTGTCGAATATGTGGGTAATCCCCTCGTAGAATATATCCAGAACCACCGCTATGACGACCATTGGCAAACTGCTCTCGGGATCGACCCCAACCGTCAAATCCTCGCCCTCTTTCCCGGAAGCCGCCGCAGCGAAATCTTGAGCCATCTTCCCGTTCTGTTAAAAGCCGCCGAAAAGCTCAAAGAAAACTATCCCGATCTCCAATTCGCCATTTCGTGTGCGCGTTCTGAAAACCATGCGCTCATCGAAAAAATCACCGCCCACAGCCGCTTGAAAGAGGGGTATGACCTCTACCTAGTCCCAAAAAAATACACCTACGAGCTCATGCGGGACAGCGCTTCGGCGATCGCCAAGTCGGGCACGGTCACTCTCGAATTAGCCCTCCATGCATGCCCGACATTGGTTATCTACAATTTGACCTGGATCAATTGGCTTTATGCCAAATGGATCCTCAACTTGCGCCTGCGCCATTATTGCATCGTCAATATCCTTCAGGGCAAAGAGATCTTCCCCGAATTGATTAAAAACGGCTTTTCGATCTCCAATATCGCGCGGAACGCGCAAATTTTAATGAGCGGTCCGGAGCGGGATGAATGCCTCGCGGCCTGCAGCCATTTAAAAGAGATTTTAAATGACGCTCAAGCGAGCACGACGGCCGCCAAAAAGGTTTTGGACCTTCTTTAATCATGCGGATTGACTGGTATAAACTGAAAAAATTCTTCCTCTCTACACCCATTGCGCTAAGCGCTAAATATGGTTTGCGCCTTTTGCTTTGGACGTGCCGGTTTAAAGTGGAAGGAATGGAACAATTTGTGCGAACCGCAGCGGATAAACCGTGCATTTTGGCCCTGTGGCATAATCGATTAGGGATTGTGCCTGAATTTTTCAACCGGCATGCTCCTCAATTTATCTATGTCGCTTTCGTGAGCAAAAGCCGCGACGGCGAAGCCTTATCGCGCCTGGCGACTAGCTACAGCGCTGGCCGGGTGATCCGGGTGCCCCATCAAGCGCGCCACCAAGCCTTAAAGGAGGCCATCGAGCATCTGAAAGCGGGCAAAGAGATCATTTTGTTTACCCCTGACGGTCCACGTGGGCCCCCTGGCAAGGTTAAACCGGGGGTGATTAAAGCCGCCCAAGTCAGTGGTGCGCCGATCATCCCGTTCAGTTGGGAGGCCAACCGTTTTTGGGAATTCAAAACCTGGGACCGCTTCTTGCTCCCTAAGCCCTTCACAACCATTACAGTGAGGTTAGGAGAGCCCGTTTACTACGGCGAGGGTTCGATCGAGGCCTTTCAAGAAGACCTTAGGGAGCATTTAGAAAATTTTTCCCACAAATCTTCCATTTTTTAACGCAGAGCCGCAGAGTCGCAAAGACGCAGAGAAAACACCATAAGGTACCCTGCGCCTCCCCATCTCTTGCGTCTCTGCGTTGAAAATGTTTAGATAAATCTTGCGGCGGCGCAGATGCCTTTGAAGAGACCGCGGGGCGTGGAGCTGCCATGGCATTTGACCACAACCCCTTTGACGCCGACGATCAAGGCACCGGAATACTCTTCGGGGTCGAATTTTTTCTGAAGCTGAGGCGCCTCAATCCCTTGTTGGCTCAAGTGTTTCATCATAAAAGCCGAGAGCCCTTCCACCGATTTTAAGAGGACATTGCCGGTAAAGCCATCGGTTACGAGGATGTCCACTTTCCCTTGAAAAACCTCTTTTCCCTCTATATTGCCCACAAAATGCTCCCCTTGCAACATCTGATAGGCCAGTTGATGCTCGCGCGTCCCTTTTTTCGATTCGATCCCGATATTCAAGAGACCAACGCGGGGATGGTCAAGGCGGTGCACTTTGCGCATGTATTCGATCCCCAGGTGGGCAAATTGGACCAGGTGATCGGCCTTGCATAGCACACTTCCCCCCACATCCAAGACCGCAGTGATCCCTCCTAAAGTGGGGACTTCGGCTAGCAATGCTGCCCATTTAATTCCAGGCTGTCGGTGCAAAATCAACGAGGATGCAGCAATCAGAGCGCCGGTGTTCCCCGTGGAAACAAAAGCGTGGATCACCCTTTTTTTAAGCAATTTAAGCCCTATGATGAGGGAGGATTTTTTTTTATGGCGGATCGCTTCTAAGGGAGAATCCCCCATGGTGATCACTTCCGAAATGGAGTGAAAACGGATCTGGGGCAAGGAGGATGGCAGGGAAAAAAGGACGGGTTCAGTCGCAAAAACGACAAAAGAGCTAGAAGGACCTAGCTGGCGGGCCGCTTCTAAAACGGCCTGAAAAAGTTCTTGAGGGGGCGTTTCCCCCCCCATTAAATCGACTCCAATACAGTGAGAAGTCAATTGAACCTAGGATTTAAGCTTCAGCTTTATTGATCACGATTCTCTTGCCGTAAGCGCCGCATGCTTGGCAAATCGAATGGGGCAAACGGGCTGAGCCGCAATTTTGGCAAGCCGCTGTCGCTTTAGGTTTCTTGGCATGGTGCGCTCTTCTTGAATTTTTGCGCGCATTGGACAATCTATTACGTGGTACAGCCATTTTATCTCTCTTATTGTTATGGCCCTTTTTCTTCCTTCCAATCTAAGTCAGCAAAAGGGGTATATCCTTCATCTTTTTGATCTTTTTTATCCCCATTTTTCTTTAAGTACTGAGAGATCTCAGTGCGACGGGGACATTTGCCACCACATTCTGCGAAAACTGGTGTATCCAGCAAAATCACTTCTCGCAGCAGCTTTTTTATATTCAGGATCCCCCCTTTTATCTCAGAAAGAGGGATCGCCTGGATATTATCATGGAGAGCAAGGGGGACCTTCACCCGGTCGTTGCAAACCACACAGGGCAAAATCACTTGAGTTTCAATATTCAAGTGCAAAATCAGCTCATCGTCGGCTAAATAAGCCCTCCCCCGCAACAAGACGGGATCCATAAATGAGACATCTTTTTCGTCGATCTCCAAAAACGAAGGGTCGTAACTTTCGTTTAGTTCCTCGACATGGCCATCGCGCAATTGCTCGACGTAAATTTTAAATGCATCTTCCATTTTGAAGTGCTAATGATAGCCGATCGTTTTATTTTTTTCTACGGAAAAAGGGTTCCTTTAGGGTAATATATTCCTTTTAAGGACACAAAATATGCAAGAAATTTTATTGAATGTGGAGTCCAAAGAGATCCGCTACGCCCATCTGCGCAATGGCCAGCTCCACGATCTGGTTGTGGAACGGAAGAAAGAGCGGCAGTTGACGGGTAATATCTACCGAGGAAGGGTCACCAATATCCTCCACAATATTCAATCGGCCTTCATCGACATCAATGAAGGGGAAAACGGCTTTATCCACATCTCCGATATCATCGAAAACACCAAAAAATTCGAGCAAGTCTACGACATGGACTTCGATCTCGATTACGATATCAAGGCGCTAGATGCCGAAAAACAGCAGGCGCAAGATATTGAACAAATTTTGAAACCGGACCAAACGGTCTTAGTGCAGGTGGTCAAAGAGCCGATCGGCACCAAGGGAGCACGCCTCACCTCCAATGTCTCCATCGCCGGCCGCTATCTCGTGCTGCTGCCCAACTCCTCCCACCGCGGCGTTTCGCGCAAAATCGAAGACCGCACAGCGCGGGAACGGTTGAAAAAATTGATCCGTTCCTTCGAGATGCCCAAAGATATGGGCTTGATTTGCCGCACCGCCAGCAGCATCGCCACCCCAGAGCAATTGATCGAAGAAGCCAATGAGCTCCTGCAGCAATGGCATCAGATCATGGACAACTTCCAAAAATCGAGCGAACCGACCCTCCTTTTCGCCGAATCGGATCTCATCAAGCGCGCCCTGATCACTGCGGTGGACAAGCGCTTTGACCGGATGTTGATCGACGATTATTCGATCTACCAAAACTGCAAGCGGATGTACAACCGCTATGCGGGTGAGCACAGCCTCTCGATCGAATTCTACCGCGACTCAGTGCCGATGTTTGAGCGGTTCAATGTGGAACGGGAGATTGAAAAGACCTTGCGTCGCAAAATTTGGCTCTCCAGCGGTGGCTACCTTTATTTCGACCGCACTGAAGCAATGTACACCGTCGATGTCAACTCCGGGCGCAGCTCAGGGAGTAAAACCGATGTAGAAGAATCGCTCGTGCGCATTAACCTTGAAGCTGCCGAAGAAATTGCACGGCAACTGCGGCTGCGCAATATTGGGGGCCTCATCATCTGCGACTTTATCGATATGCGGATGAGAAAAAATCAGCGGCGCGTGCTTGATAAATTAAAAGACGCAATGAAAGATGATTCGGCCAAGTGCACCATCTTAGGAATGAGTGAATTTGGCCTTGTAGAGATGACGCGGCAACGCAACCGCGGATCCTTGGTGCAAACGATTTTCACCAATTGCCCTTACTGCAGTGGAAGCGGTTTAGTCAAATCGCATGAAAGCGTTTCGATCGAAGTTGAACGCGCTTTGAAAAAAATGATCGCCTGCCATCAGCAATTTGCCTTGAAACTCGTAGTGCATCCAGAAATGGATCGCTACATGCAGACGCTTGATAAAGCCTATTTGCGTAAGATTGCGGAGGAGATGAATGCCCATCTCGAATTCGGCACAGATGACAACGTCCACATCAATGACTTCGCCTTTTACTCGAGTATCACCCACAAGAAATTGGAATTTTAAGGCAAATCCACGATGGTACGCTTTTCGGAATTGCTGGAGCACAGTGCAAAAGAGGGAAAAATTCCCCTTAAATTTGTCAAAATCCTGCGTGGCTTTTATCAAAGTTACGGGGAAGCAGTCGAAAAGAATGGGCAACCCCGCGAACAGTTTGAAGGGGTTTTAGCCACTTTTTTAAGCGCAGCTCTAAGCGCTTTTGAACATCCCCACTCTTTTGAATCGTATCATGAGCGGGTGCGCGCGCCGGTCGATTACTACCAGCTCGGACTCGATCTCTTGCGCCCCTTGGTCGTATTTGAGCAGTCGAAAATATTGGGACTTGAGAATTTAAACCAGATCGAGAGGCAACTAAAGCAAGGGGACAATGTGATCCTCTTGGCTAATCATCAAACGGAACCCGATCCGCAGGCAATCAGCCTTCTACTCGAAAAAACGCATCCGAAGTTAGCTGAAGAATTGATTTTAGTGGCTGGGCAGCGGGTGTTAACCGATCCGTTGGCAATCCCTTTCAGCTTGGGTCGGAACCTCCTGTGCATTTACTCCAAAAAATACATCAATACCCCTCCCGAAGAGAAAGAAGAGAAGCTGAAGCGCAACCAGCGCACGCTGAAAAAAATGGGAGAGCTTCTGCAAGAAGGGGGCAAGTGCATCTATGTAGCTCCTAGTGGAGGTAGAGACAGGCGCAATGCCCAAGGGATTGTGGAGGTTGCCCCTTTAGATCCCGCAAGCATCGAACTGTTTGGATTGATCGCTAAAAATGCGGAAACTCCTACCCATTTTTACCCGTTGGCTCTCGCCACCTACGACCTACTCCCTCCTCCCAATGGGATCGAAAAAGATTTGGGGGAAAAGCGGGAAACGCGTTGCACACCGATCCATTTAGCTTTTGGCAAAGAGGTCGACATGCTCCATTTTCCCGGCAGCACGGGGCTCTCCAAAAAAGAGCTTCGGCAAGCCCGCGCCGACTACATTTGGAATGAAATTAACCGCGATTATCAAACTTTAGTGGGATCACAACATGCTTAACTTCCTCTTTGGCTTTATCTTGATGGCGGCCGCCGCCCTGCCGACGACTGATCAGACAACTGATCAAACGATGGTACCCCTAGTGAATCCCGCTTTAATTGAAACCAAAACGACCAGCGGTTACACGCCCATTGCAGATAAAGCGAATTTGCCGATCCTGAACCCCTCCTTGGCAAATGCAAAATCGGCGAAAATTCGCCTTGATAATGGCTTAGAAGCCTATTTGGTGTCCGATCCCAGCGTCGATAAGTCTTCGGCCGCCCTTACCGTGCTGGTGGGTAGTTGGGATGAGCCCAAGGAAACTCCCGGATTGGCTCACTTCCTCGAACACATGCTCTTTCTAGGGACAAAAAAATACCCCAAAGAATCGGAATATGACCGCTTTATTACTGAACATGGGGGGATCGCCAATGCGTTCACCACAAGCGATGGCACGAGTTTCATCTTTGAAGTCGAAAATTCAGCTTTTAACGAAGCGCTCGACCGCTTTTCCAACTTTTTCAAGGAACCGCTCTTTAACCCATCTGGCGTTGCCCGTGAGCTGCAGGCGATCGATCAGGAGTATGCTAAAAATCGGGAGAACGATAGCTGGCGCGAGATCTACATCTTAAAAGAATTATCCGATCCCGACCACCCTTTCCACGCCTTTAGCGCTGGCAACAGCGAAACCCTGGGAAAAGTTTCTCAGGATACGCTCAAGCAATTTTATAAAACGCACTATAGCGCCAATCTCATGCGTTTGACCGTTATTTCTCCCCTCTCTTTAGATGAACTGAAAAAAATGGTGGTGGAGGACTTCAAAGATGTGCCCAATTATAATCGCACCCGATTGGCCTTAAACAAGCCCCTATTTAGCAAAGTGGGCAAGCCGATCATGACTTTGATCCAGCCGGTCAAAGATGTGCGTACCCTCTCGTTGATCTGGCATTTGCCTCCTCAATTCGCCAAAATGGAGGGATCCAAGCCTGATACGGTGGTGTGCTATGTACTGGGGGATGAAGGCAAAAACAGTTTGTTAGCTCAACTTAAGCGCGAAAAACTCGCCGAAGGGTTGCAATGCGGCAGTTTACAGATGTCCCCCACCGATATGTTGTTTTATGTGGGGATTGACCTCACAGACAGAGGGGTTAAGCAGGTAGAAACTGTTCTCGAACGATTCTTTCAAACCATTGCCATGTACAAACAAAAAGGTGTTCCTGACTATCTTTACAACGATGTTCAAAAAATTACCAAGATGCGCTATCAATACCAGAATCGGGAAGAAGCCTTTGAGACCATCATGAAACACGCCACCTGGATGGCGCATGAAGAAATGGATACCTATCCTGAAAAATCGCAAGTGATCACCAATCCAAACAAACAAGCGGTCATTGACTTGCTGCAAGCCCTGACCCCGCAGACAGTCCTCATCGATCTGATGGCCCCTGCAAAATTGACAGAGACCACTTTCGACCGAAAGGAGAAGTGGAATGAAGTGCCTTATGCTGTGAAGCCTCTATCAGATCAACTGATCAAAAAATTGGTCGAAGCCGAACCGTACCCAGGGATTGATTTGCCCAATGAAAACCCTTTCCTCCCTTCGGAACTGCATTTGGTTAACGTACATACCAAAGAAACCCCTCACCCCGTTCCTGAAACCAGTGTCGTTGCTGAATCTCCCCAAGGGAAAATCTTTTTTGCGGCCGACGATCGGTTTTTAACTCCTAAGGTGGGTTGGAAAATTGGAATTAAAACTCCTGAAATTGTGCTTGGGGATTCCCGCAAAGTGGTTTTAGGAGATCTTTTTGTCCATGCGGTCAAAGAATCGTTGAACTCCACCATCTATCCCGCCCAGGTCGCCGGCTTGGAATTTGAAATGGAGCGCGGAGATGAAGGGATCGAAATTGCGATTAGCGGTTATAACCAAATGGCTCCTAAGCTATTGATGGAGATTTTGAGTCATTTCAAAGGTGAGCCGCCAAGCGAAGCGCAATTCCAAATCTATAAAGATTCCCTCCAGCGGGACTACCACAATTTTTCTAAGGAAACACCGCTCAAACAAGCCTCAGAGATCGTCAAGAACGTCATCTACAAAAATTTCACCACTGCCGAGGAAAAAGACGCGGCAATCGCCAAAATCGATTATCCCCAATTTCTGGAGTATTTCAAAAAAGTGCTCCAAAAAGCTTATGTGCAAGGCATTTTGTATGGAAACATGACCGAGGAACAGGCAAAAGGCGTGGCCAACGAATTGCTTAAAGCTTTCCCTGCACCTTACCCTATTCAGGAACAACCTAAAACTGAAATTGTGATCTTGCCTGAATCGGAGGGGCCTTTTTACTTGGAACAGCAAATCAAAACGGAAGGCAATGCCGCCATCCTCACGATCGAATATCCCACCTTCTCGTTTAAAACAAGGGCGGCGCAACAATTGCTGATGCAAGCCTTAGGGGAACCCTTCTTTGCTGACCTGCGCACGAAACAGCAAACAGGTTATATCGTTTACAACATGGGCGAGGAGCTCGAACAGCGGATGTTTAACTTTTTTGCGGTACAGTCCAACACCCACGATCCCCGCGATCTTTTGGCTCGTTTTGAGCTCTTTTTGGAAAATTACCTTCAAGAAATCAAATCTGAAATCTCAGAGAAACGGTTTGAAACCATTCGGGATGCGTTGATCGTCACCTTGGAAAACCCCGCCAAAAATCCCAAGACGATGGCTGAACTCCTTTATCAACTTGGGTTTAAATTTAAAGGGGATTTCAATTGGCTCGATAAGCGGATTGCCGGTTTTAAAGATCTGAAATACAACGAATTCATCGTTTTGGCCCACGATATGATCGGCAAGAAAAATAAACGGCGCTTAGGAGTATTGACTACCGGTCTCTTGACCGAGGAAAACACTTTTTCCTATACGCAGTTGCCGAGCGTCGAACGCCTAAGAGCCCTAAGCCAATACCAACCCGCCGTACGTGGTGCACCATAATACTTTCACCAGGGCCCTTCAGTGCAAAATGACGTAGGTCTTAGAACCCTTTAAATAATGCTTAATTGCCGTAGACCATCCGCGACGATACTATCTAAAAGTCCACTGATAGATTGATGTTGAAGTTTGGCTGCCTTGGCCAGTAAATAGTGCTTTTCACTGCTAGTCCTATACAAAATCTTGCCTTTGTATTGACTGCGATTGACGGGTTCCGGTACAGGTTCTCCCTTCTCTTGATAAATCTCAATAGCACAAGCAATGAGATCTTTAATATTTTCCATTCCAGCATTTAAATCTTCATTGTGAGTGCATATTCCGGGTAATTCATTCACGCGGATAATATAATAAGACTTCCTTTATGCGATTCAGTCTCTATTGTATATGTCCAAGGTAAATTTAAATAATAATCTAAGTTCTTTTTATTCTTCATAATACTCCAACACCTCCTTTATTAGGTCTGATTGGTAATCCAATAATTCTATAACCTTTTTAAGTGAAATATTTTTACTATACCTCTCTTTAGAAAAGATGTGATGTGAGCCTCGCGATCTGAGTGTAAATCCTAACTTGAGCAAACACCTTCAGCTTCTTTATAGGAAACAGATTGTTTGTTTTTAATCTTAGCCTTTAATTTCTCGAATCTGCTCATAATTGTATGATCATAAACGATATCTCGCGACAACTTCTATTGCCTTGGTAGAGTACTAATTGACGCTTATTAAGGTGGGGCCTGAGAGGAGGCGAATTTACGGGTGTAAAGGGTGAAATTGGCCTGATCTCCTTTTTCGTGATAGCAGCAAGCCATGTTGTGGTAGATCGTAGTGAATTGCGGATCCAAAGCAAGAGCACGCTCAAAGAACTTGAGGGCATCGTCGTAGCGTTGGAGATCATAGAGAAGGACGCCAAGGTTCATCACAAAGCGGGACTCGCTTTTGTCTGTGGGGTAGAAGTTTTCCCACACCTTCCCAATTACTTCAGAAAAGCGCTCCTTGGTCTCATCTGAAGCTGTTTTTAACTCGGAGCGGATCCGTTCGAAGAAGAGATTAAAGTTGGCTGGGTCCCACTGTCCGATTTTGAGCAGGAGAAAAATTAAATCGAGGTTGGGGTAGGCCCACTCTTTTTCGCTGAAGTTGACCAACTGGTAATAATCGTTAGGGTCAAACCGGTCGATATTTTGCTCAAAAGCTACACTTGTTTCGGGAAACTGCGCATGGGTACCTCCCAGTACGGAACAGGTAACTACCAAGCTGGGATTGGAAAAAGTGGTGAGGTAGGTCATCCCCCCTCGGTTGTGGAAATATTGCGCAATGGCGTGATAGTTGACCCCAATCGAAAAGCTGCCGTGGAGGGCCAAGAAGGGATCGGGCTCCACTTTCAATTGCGCCTCGGTCACCTTGCCTTGATCTCCAGCCAACAACAAAAGTCTGCTTTTCGATAAATCTTGAAAGTACTGAATGACCGTAAAAGCTCCTTCAGGGAACATAAAAGGGATCCCCTCCAAGGTGCGGGCATACCGTTGCAAAATGGGAAGCAGCTCCTTACGCCCTGGATAATAGTTTTCAATGGAGGGGATAGGGACATACTCAAAACGGCTCACCAGATGATTAATCACCGCAGGATCGTGGGAGGTTAAATTTTCCGTTTCTGGATTGCGTTTCATCTCCAAAGCAATCCGTCCCTCTAAAATTTTCCCTTTTTCCACTTTAAAAAGGTCTTGAGGAATGGTGTCGAAGAAATAATTACCCATCACCGCTATTGGATTGACCACCGTTTCAGCCGTTAACACCATGCCAGAGATCTCCAATTTCAAAGGGTGGACATCGTCATGTTGATAAAAGGCGAAATCGAGCCGCCCTTCGCGAATAAAGTCTTGCAGGTAGGGGTGTGTGCGCCAAAAAGCGAGGTTGGCCGGCGCGATGTCGGTCATCACATAGCGGATCTGCAACCCTTCTATTTGCAGTTGTTGTAGCGTGTGGATCAAGCATTTCAAAAAAAGGTAGCCAAAGCGCCCTGTACCCGCTCCTAAGTCGAAAATATAAAAGGGCTCCTTGAGATCGACTGGTGTAGAACTCCCTTGCTTCAAGCAATCGCGGATATAGCCTAAAACGACCAAGGCATAAGAATGAGCCACTAGCGGATTGCTGGTCACATAAGAGGGAACGCCCTTGCTCGTCCATGCGCTAGGCCCAAATTGGGTATAGGCTTTTTTCTGGAGCTTCCACAAGAGAGAACGGGAAACGCGGGTAGCCTGCTCTAAAGGGATTGTATCGCGCGGGTTTTTCAGCGCCATAACGCCCATACCAGGTTAAATAATCCGATCACTGCACCTAAAGCTCCACCGGAAAGAGTGGCACGCACGATAAAAGGTTTAAAATCGAAGGGGTGGCTGTCCATTTTTTCTAAAAGGTGCCGTTTAATCTCAGGCAAAGTTTTTAAAATCTCTTCCTTCCCCTGGTTTTTCAATTTTCCAATCAAGGAACTGGAGATAAACATCGAAGCTAACGGGATCTGATTTTTGAGCTGCTCAAGGAAAGCTTCAATTTTGCGCTCCACTAATGGCTCTGCAAAGGAGTGAAAGTCGGTGGAAATCACTTTTTCCTTTATCTTTTGGATGATAAGTTTGGGAAGGAGAAATTTGGCAATCCCATAGGTAAAGGCTGCTGCAATGAGCGCATCTATTAGAGGTAACAAATAGAGAAAATTCATAAAGACTTTATTGAATATTTACAATTTGTATGTTATACTAGTTGATACAAAACCAAGGATAACAAATGTTTCTAAGTCAGCAATCTGAAGAAAATTTAGAAAGTCAATCTACAAAAAATGACTTAACATTACAAGAGCTTTTGATCCGTATCGATGGTCTCGATCGGCAGGTGAAAGCTTTCATGGAAGAATTGGATATCAGCCCCGAGCAAATTTCTGGCTTTGTGAACAATCCCGATAACTTCACTCAAGAGAATTGGGCGCAGTTAGAAAAGCAGCGCAAGATGCTAGATGAAAAGCTCGACCTAGAAATGCGCAACATCCGCAACCCCAAAAGCGCCAAAAAAGCATACGCCTCCCGCGCCGGCGTCCAGCAACACTGGATTTTTGTCCGCTAACACAGGGAAAAACAGGATCATTATGCTCCAATTGCAAAAGTCCCGTAAACCAACAAAATCAACGCAGAGACGCGAGAGACGGGGAGACGCAGAGAGAATAAATTTATTTTTCTTGTTTCTCCCTGTTTTGCGTCTCTCGCGCCTCTCTGTTGAAAAATGGAAGATTTAAGAAAAGTAGGCTTTTGCAATTGTCTCGCGTGCCCGTGCCGGTGCCCGACTGTGGCTAATCGTTCAATTACACGTTTCCCTAGATAGTTAAAAATGTAAAAAACTAAATCCTTATAAATTTTTATTGAATTTTAAGTTCATATTGTTTACAATGGTTCTATTATGAATTTAAATAACTCAATTTATCCTAAAGTACTTCCTTTGCTGAAGATGCTTCCTCAATCTCAGGGAGGATCTCGTCAAAAATATTTTCTGTTGATTAGTGGCATGGCCCTTGCTGCATTAGCCGCTTTAGCTTATCTCTTTAAGCGCAATGACCCAGCTGGACATGCACCTAGCCGAAGCCTTGCGGCTTTAAGACCGGTCAGTCAATCTCCGGTAATTCGTGCAGACCCTCCCCAAAACGCCCCTCCTTGGGTGAATTTGCCAAGCGACCTCATCCTTGTAATATTGTCCCATATCGATCCAGATGATCCTTCAAGAATAGCCCTGCGATTTACATGTAAACGCTTCAAACAGATTGTCGCTTTAGATGAAGTGACTAAGTTTGATGAAAACTTCGCAGCTGAAAAGGGTTACAAAGATCTTTTGATTTGGGCTGCAAGCGAAGGCGCTCGCTTAAAAGATCGCATCTGCGATTTTGCTGCGCAAGGGAATCAATTTCAGCTTCTTCAATTGCTTCACAGCAAAGGATTTTCCGTAGAAACATCTATGAGCTACGCAGCCTCAACAGGTAATCTTGAGATGTTGAACTGGTTAAAGCAACAAGGAGCGCACATCGATGGGGTGACTTATTATTCGGCCATTCAAAACGGGCATTTTCATGTTGTCACATGGGCAGAACCTCTTTTTCGATTCAAGGGTAACATTGTACAGTTAGGAGCTGCGGCTGAGCGTGGCAATCTAGATATTCTCCAATGGGCTCATAAAAAAGGGTGTTACTTACATGCAGAATTTATTCACAGGGCCGCTCGGGGAGGACATCAAAGCGTAATCGATTGGCTCGTTGAGAACGGTTGTAACAAGAATCTAACAGATACGCTCGTCTGTGCCGCTGCTGCTAGAGGAGGAAACCTTGACATTCTAAAATGGGCAAGAGCCCAAGGATATGTGTGGGACAGTCGTACTTGCCTTGAAGCCGCGCGGGCAGGGTCTATTCCAGTTTTGGAATGGGCTCGCTCTGAAGGATGCCCTTGGAATGCCCGTATAGCCTTAATAGCTGCAGCGAAAGGTCATTTAGAAACCCTGATTTGGACAATAACAAATCAATGCCCCGTTAGTATCACTCTCGAAAAGGATGAGTTATGGAAAGACTTTAAGTTTGTGTGCAGCGACGTTGCGGGTATTCAACTTAAGGATCAAGATATCTTATCTTCTCTAAATTATTTAGATTTATCCTTGGCGGCAGCCAGCAATGGACAAGTCGCTGTTTTGGAATGGCTTTACAACCAACCCAACGTTACAATTACTGCCGATGCACTCGCATTAGCTGCTTTTAAAGGCCATCTCAATGTGTTGCGTTGGGCCAAGGGCAAAAATATTCCTTGGGATGATCGGGTTTACGACTATGCCGTTCGGCAAAACCATAAGCGCATTCTCATTTGGGGCAACAAGAACCGTTGGCCTGGTTTTTAAGTTAAATAAGAATCTAAAACTCAACTCATCCTTTGTCCTTTAAATGAATTTCCCCTTTCCCCTAGAATCGCCTCTCTAAACAACGGCATGCACATGTTAAAATATTTCTTCCCTTCTTTGTTTGCTCTCGCCTGTTTTTCTTCCCTGATGGCAGAACTCGATTATCCCGTTTTCCCCTTCGACTGTGCGATCAGTGGCGGGTGGCGGCGCGATAATCTCGCTTCTGGTGAAACAGCGCTTTCGTCGGCTGGAAGTGCCCTTTGGAGTGACAGCTTACGCGCTAAGGGACTGAATGTGTGGCAATATGGGATAAAGGCAAGGACAACTTTATCGGGCTTAAGTTTTTATCAACGCAGCTATTTCCTCGATAATGCCTATTTTAGAGGCTCAGCCTACCGGGGAACAATCAAGGGGGGAACCTTTAGAGAAGGACCTCTAAGCCATTTTGTCTCCTCTTCATCCTTCACTTATCCGAGCTCAGGCTCCTCGGTTTCTTCAATCAGTTCATCTTCATCGTCTTCATCGTCATTTTCTTCCTCCTCTTCTTCTTTCTCCTCTTCTGAGTTGGAACGGCAATCCATTCACCATGGCAGTACGCTCGACGCCGATATAGGTTTTGGATTCAACTTCCCCGTCTTCTGGTGGTTTAATTTTGCTCCCGTCGCGGGCTACTCATTTAACAAGCAAAAAGTGCGCATGCACGAAGACCACATCCGCGAAGCTTACACCACGAAATGGAAGGGCCCTTTTGCCGGAGTGGATATCTCGAGTGAATTTTGCACCTTCCGTTTTCGCGGCGGCTATGAATTCCACTGGGGCGAATGGCACGGCTTCATGGAGATAAAACCCCACAAAAGGGCGCACCACCTTTACTTTCACCCTTATCGCGACCGGCGCAATGCCAATGGCATTCAGGGGCATGTAGGGTGGCTGGACTTACGGTATGCTTGGACAGAGCAATTTGATTTAGGCGTAGGGATCAAATACTCCTTTTTTCAAGTGGCCCGCGGCCGCATCGTGGAAAGAGACAGCCATTCCCTCTCTTCATCTGAGCGCATTTCTTTGCGGAAGATTACCTGGCGCTCACTTGGGCTGATGGGGGAATTCGTCTACCGCTTTTAACATGAGTACTGCGCGCTCAAATCTTCCATTTTCTTTAACCACTAACACTAAGGACACTAAGCGGTAATTGCAGAAGTCGATTTGTGGACCTTCTCTATGAGCTCTGTGGTAGTTAATCATATCGATCCATTTAAGTTTGAAAAACTACCACAGAGCCCACAGAGCTCACAGAGGGAATTCATATTTTTATTGGCCCCATCTCCAGGACGGCTGCCCACAAATTGCAAAAACGAGCGCAGTCATTATAGTAGGCTAGAGTTTTGAAAGAGGGGGGGGGGGGCAGGCTCATGCTCGAAAGCCGGCGTAGCCGGTCTGTTTAAAGCCCTTAGTGAGCTTAGTGTTCTTAGTGGTTAAAGAAAGCTTTTAGCCTACCGCAT
>Ga0153954_1001173_pt1 | contig 15376 bp, 12 predicted proteins | sample TSFL038MetaG_FD_102277 | JGI IMG/M metagenome (GOLD analysis project Ga0153954, IMG submission 102277) | Attine ant fungus gardens microbial communities from Florida, USA - TSFL038 MetaG | ecosystem: Host-associated > Fungi > Mycelium > Unclassified | place: USA: Florida, Wekiwa Springs State... | reverse complement strand
TGCCATGCGGGTGATGGTGCTGGGCGCCGGCGTGATCGGCACGACCTGCGCGCATTACCTCGCGAAGGCCGGACACGAGGTCACGGTCGTCGAGCGCCAGAGCGGGCCCGGCCTCGAAACGAGCTTCGCCAATGCCGGCGGCATCTGTCCGGGATTCGCTGGGCCGTGGGCGGCACCGGGGATGCCGACGAAAGTGGTGCACTGGCTGTTCGCGCAACATGCACCGTTGGCACTGCAGCCGCGGCTCGATCTGCAGCAATGGCGCTGGCTGGCGCGCTTCCTGCGCAACTGCGACGAGGACCATTTCGCGCGCAACAAGGCGCGCATGCAGCGCATCGCCCACTACAGCAAGCATTGCCTCACGCAGCTGCGCGCGGAGACCGGCATCGCCTTCGACCACGGTTCCGGCGGTGTGCTGCAGCTCTTTCGTACTGACGACGAGCTCGCGGCGGCGGAGCAAGCGACCCGCGTGCTCGCGCAATTCGGCGTTGCGCATCGCATCCTCGATCGGGCCGGCGTACTCGCGGTCGAGCCGTCTTTGCAGTCGTCGCGCGTGACATTGGCCGGCGGCCTGCACCTGCCCGACGACGAGACCGGAGACTGCCACGCATTCACGGTGGCGCTCGCCGCGCTGCTGCAACGCCGCGGCGTCGCATTCCGTTTCGGCACCGCGATCACGCGGCTCTTGGTCGAAGGCGATCGCGTCACCGGGCTCGCCACGGACAAAGAGAAGCTAGCCGCCGACGCCTATGTGGTCGCGCTCGGCAGTGCGACCGCTACGGTGCTGCGTCCGCTCGGCATCGATCTGCCGATCTATCCGGTGAAGGGCTATTCGGTCACCGCCGCGATCGACCCGAGCGTGACGGCGCCGCGCTCCTCGGTGATGGACGAGCACTACAAGGTGATGATCACGCGCCTGGGTGCACGCGTGCGTGCCGCCGGTGTCGCCGAAGTCGGCGGCTATGACCGCACGATCTCGCGCAACGGCCCCGACACCGTGCTCGCAAGCCTGCGGGAGCTTTTTCCGGACGCTGCCGCGCGCGTCACGGCGCAACCGTGGGCCGGCCTGCGCCCGATGACGCCGGACGGGCCGCCCTATCTCGGCAAGACACCGGTCGCGAACCTGTTCGTCAATGCCGGACAAGGCTCGAACGGCTGGACACAAGCCTGCGGCTGCGGCCGTATCGTCGCGGACGTGGTGTCGGGCCGGACAGCGGAGATTGATCTCGAAGGGTTCGGCGTGGGACGCTCGTAGGATGGGTTGAGCGTCAGCGAAACCCATCGCTTTGTCCCCCGCGGCACAAAGCCGATGGGTTTCGCTTCGCTCAACCCATCCTACGAATTTTCTGCGATCAGCTGCGCCCGCAGCACCTTGCCGTAATGCGAGCGCGGCAGGCTCGCGACGAAACGCACGCCGCGCGGCTTCTTGTAGCTCGCGATCCGCGTGCGGCAATGGTCGATCAGATCGTGCTCGCTCACCGACGCGCCGGGCCTGGTCACGACGAAGGCCGTGACCGCCTCGCCCCATTCGGGATCGGGCAGGCCGATGACCGCCACCTCGGCCACCGCCGGATGCAGCATGATCACATCCTCGACCTCCTTGGGGATGACGCTGCTGCTGCCGGAGCGGATCACCTCCTTGATGCGGCCCACGATGTGCAGGTTGGCGCCGGCGTCGAACGTGCCGATATCGCCGGTGTGCAGATAGCCGTCTTGCAGCGCGGCGCACGTGGCGGCTTCGTCGTTCCAATAGCCCGCCATCACATTGTCGCCGCGGATCAGCACCTCGCCGGAGCCTTCCGCGATGCGCACCTCGTAGTCGCGCAGGACCTGACCGACGGATTGCATGAGCGCCGGGTCGCCGGCGAGCTTGCGCGGCGGCAAGTAGCAGGTCACCGGCGCCTCGGTCAGGCCGTAGAGCACGCCGATCTTGGGCCCGATGATATTCAGCGCGCGCGCAAAGGTGTCGGGCGGGATACGCGAGCCGCCCACATACACCGCCTCCAGGCGCGCGAGCCTGGGATCGCCGGACATCACGTGATCGAGGCAGCGCACCAATTGCGTCGGCACCAGGGAGGTGCGGGTCGCACCGGTCTCCGCGACCAGCGTTGCGAAACGCTCGGGATCGAAACGCCGCAGCACCACAGTCGCCCCTGCGAACAGGTGCGACATCAGGATCACCTGCGCGATCGGCCAGAGCGGACGCACGTTGAGGAAGACGCAGCCGGCATCGATGGCAAAGCCGGCGATGGTGTTGCGCGCGACCGCCGCGAGGTTGCGGTGGCGCAGCATGATCGCCTTGGGCGCGCCGGTGGTGCCGCCGCTGAAGTTCAAGGTCGCGAGATCCTCGCCGTCGCCCGCGGGCTGCGGCGCGGTGGACGCCTGCTGCAGCAGTGCCTCGTAGTCGAGACCCGCCCCTCCGCCGCCTACCGTAATAATGTGCCGGAGGCCTTCGACCTCGCCGGAGAGCTCCGAGACCCTCTCGGCGAACGACGCATGCGTGACCAGGACCGACACGCCGGCATGGCGCAGCAATGCGACCACTTCCGCGCGCGTGAGGCGCGGATCGAGCGGCACGCGGACGAGGCCCGCCGCCATGATGGCGTAGTCGACTTCCAGATATTCGCGGATACCGGGAAGGAGCAGCGCGACACGTTCCCCTGCCGCGAGCGGAAGGGCGCGCAACGCGTTCCCGAACCGGAGCATGCGCGCATGGACATCGCGATAGGTCCAGGCACCATGCCCGTCGATGATCGCGGGCCGGTCGGCATGCTCCTGCGCGAGCGCGCGCCAGATGGCGCCGATATGATTGCCGCTATGATTGCCGCTATGATTGCCGCTATGATTCTTGGCGACCATCTCACCAGCCCTGCAGCACCACGCGGCCGGTGACGGCGCGCCGCTCCATCAGCGCGTGACCCTGCGCGGCGTGCGGGAACGGCAGCACCCGGCCGATGAACGGCTTGACCGCCTTGGTCGCCATGAGATGCAGCGCCATGTGCACGTCCTTGAAGGTGGCATTGCCGGAACCAGCGATGCGGATGCGCCGCACGATGACGAGACCGGGATCGATCTCGACCGGCCGGGCGCCGATATTGCCGAGCACCACCACGGTCGCCTGCTGGGCGCAAGAGCGCAGGCTTTCGCCGAAGGTGCCGGTGACCACGTTCTCCAGCACCACGTCGGCGCCCTGCTTGCCGGTCAACCGCCAGACCTCGCGGCTGAACTTCAGGTCGGGACTGATCACGACCTCGTCGGCGCCGGCAGCGCGCACCACGTCCGCCTTGTCGGCCGAGGTCGTCACTGCGATCACATGCGCCTGCACGCTCTTCGCCACCTGGATCTGGTGCAGGCCGAGCCCGCCGCCCGCCCCCGTGATCAGCACCACCTGCCCCGGCTCGGTCTGCGCGACGCCGAGCGTCGCGCGCACGCTGGTGCCGACCGGACAGACCGCGAGCGCGGCCGCGGTGATGTCGACGCCCGCCGGAATCGGGATGGCGTTGCGCGCGGGCACGCATGCGAACTCGGCGTAGCCGCCGGCCCCCTCCTCGCCCAGCACACGGCCGTTGCGGCAAAGATCCTGCCGTCCGCGCAGGCAGCTGCGGCAAACGCCGCAGAACAGCAGCTGGTAGATGACGACGCGCTCGCCGATGCGCGTGGGCGGGATGTTGGCGCCGGCGGCCACGATCTCGCCGGCGATCTCGTGGCCAAGAATGCGGCCCGGCTCGCCCGGAATCTTGCCGCCGCGCGAGAGCACGTCATGGTAGCAGATGCCGGCCGCGCCGACACGCAGCAGCACGTCGTCGGGACCAGGCGTCGGCCGGTCGACCTCGGCGACCTGCAAGACCTCCGGCGGACCGAAGGCGCGGAACGTGATGGCCTGCATGCGCGCCGTGCTCATCGCCGCCCCGCGAAGCTTGCCGCGCCTTCCTTGTAGTCGTCGCGGGTCTCGATCGCCGCACGCATGGCCTCGACCTCGGCGCGCTCGGCCGGGGTGAGGCGCCGCGAGAAGGTCGCGAGCCGCTTGGTGGCCTGCACGGCCGCGGGCGAATGGCCGGCGATGGTCGTAGCCCAGCGCTCGGCCTCCGCCATCACGTCGTCGACCACTGCATTGACCAGGCCCCAGCGGCAGGCCTCCTCGGCGGAGATGTTGCGCGCCAGCAGCATCATCTCCATCGCCTGAGCGCTCGGGATGACCTTGGGCAGGTTGAGCGCGCTCACCCCCGAAATCATGCCGTGCTTCACCTCAGGGTAGCCGAGCACGGTGTCCTTGGCGGCGAGCCGCAGGTCGCAATGAAGTGCGAGCGTCATGCCCATGCCGATGCAATAGCCACGGAGCGCGGCAATCACCGGCTTGTCGAGCGAAATGCCGACACCCGGGATCGCGCGCATCAGGATATCGGTCGTGACCATGCGCCCGGTGCGGTTGATCTCCTTGATATCGGAGCCCGCGCAGAAGGCTTTCGGCCCTGCGCCCGTCAGGATGGCGACGCGCACCTGGCGGTCGTCTGCAATCTCGTGCCAGATCGCACCCAGCCGCTCCTTGGCCGGCACGTCCAGCGCGTTGAGCACCTGTGGCCGGTCGAGCGTGACCATGGCCACGCCGTCCGGCCGCTTTTCGAGAACCACGGACATTGCAACTCCGATTGCTGCGCACGGAACCCGTGCAGCAAGATAACGCGCTCTCCGTCGCGATGGGAGCGGGATCGCCCTGCATCTTTGCGTGTGGTCGGCGCGCCCTCTACCATGTATCGGCTAGCGGCCGACTTCCCGCGCGTTTTTTCAGCTAAGGTACGAGCTTTCCTCGACAAGAATGAGGGGGGAATGACCCAGGATACCCAGGATCAGGAGCTGCTCTACGAGGTGGACGAGGGGATCGCGACCATCACCTTCAACCGTCCCGAGCGCATGAATGCCCTCACCCACGAGCTCGAGGCGGAGCTCCACCGCGCCTTCGACCGGGCCGACGCCGACCGCGCCGTGCGGGTGATCATCCTCACCGGCGCCGGCCGCGCCTTCTCGGCGGGCTACGACCAGGGCAATCCCAAGACCGGAACGCGCCATTCCGATCCGAGCGGCAAGTCGATCGCCGACTATATCGAATACTGGCAGCGCAACGACGGCGACCGGGTCGCGCTCTGGGTGCACATGTGGCGGCTGGGCAAGCCGATCATCGCGGCGGTCAATGGCTGGGCCATGGGCGGCGGGTTCTGGTACCAGCTCGCGGCCGACATCACGATCGCGTCCGAGGACGCGGTGTTCGCGCAGCCGGAGGTGCGCCACATCTCCAACACGTCCTTCCTGTTCGGCGCGCTCTGCGGTTGGAAAGCGGCCAACCGCTGGGCGTTGACCGGCGACCACTTCGATGCGGAGGAGGCGTTGCGCATCGGGATGGTCAACGAGGTGGTGCCGCACGGTGAGCTGATGGCGCGCGCGCGGGCCATGGCGAAGCGCATCGCGCTGGTGCCGGAACCGTCGGTGCGGCTCAACAAGGCCGTCACCATGATGGGACTGCAGGCCGCGGGCATCCACTCCGGATTGCTGCTCGAGGGCGCGCTGGGTGCGCTGGCACACGCCTCCCACAACGAATTCCGCGAGCAGCTGCTCGCAACCCAACGCGAGCATGGGCTCAAGGCCTATCTTGACATGCGCGACGGGCCGTTCCAGCCCGAGCCCATGGGCCCACGCTCCGCCAAGGGCCGCCAGAAGAAAGCCGCGCGTTGAAAGTGCAAGAGACACGGAAAGTACAGCAAGCGATGCAACAAGAGCTCCACCAACCGCCGCAACAAGACGCGCAGCCCGATACCCGTTACGTCGGCCACTCGATCCGGCGGATCGAGGACCGTCCGCTGCTCACCGGGGCCGGCCGGTTCCTCGCCGATCTTCGGTTTGCCGACATGCTGGAGGCGGCGTTCGTGCGCAGTCCGCACGCCCATGCCGCCATCCGCGGCATCGACACCGCTGCCGCCCTGGCGCATCCCGGCGTGCACGCGGTGCTGACCCTGCCCGATCTGATGCCGTTCCTCACCAATGAACGGCTGCCGCTGCAGTTTCGCACCGCGCAGCTGCCGCCGAACGTGACGCCGCTGGTGCTCGCCAGGGACGAGGTGTCGTTCGTCGGCGAGGCGGTGGCGGTCGTGATCGCGGCCTCGCGCTATATCGCCGAGGACGCCGCGGCGCTCGTTGCCGTCGACTACGAGCCGCTGCCCGCGGTTTCAGACTGCCGGCAGGCGCTCGCGCCCGGCGCCCCGCGCGCCCATCGCATCAGGCCGAGCAATCTCCTGGCCGAGTTCCGCCAATCCTACGGCGATGTCGAGGCCGCCTTCGCACGCGCGCCGCATCGGGCCAAGGTCAACCTCAAGCAGCATCGGGGCGGCGCGCATTCGATCGAGGGGCGCGGCGCGCTCGCCACTTATGATGTCAACGAGGACCGGCTGACGCTGTGGTCGTCGACGCAGCTGGCGCACGAGGTGCGCGCGTTCCTCATGGCGCTGCTGCGTCTCGACGAGAACCAGTTGCGCGTGGTGGCGCCCGACGTGGGCGGCGGCTTCGGCGCCAAGTTCGTAATGTATCCGGAAGAGGTGACGCTCGCCGCCGCGTGCTTATTGCTGCGGCGGCCGATCAAGTGGGTGGAGGACCGCCGCGAGCATTTCCTCGCCGCGGTGCAGGAGCGCGATCAATACTGGGACCTCGAGGTCGCCTTCGACGGTGATGGCCGCCTGCTCGGCGTGCGCGGCGAGATGATCCACGATGAAGGCGCCTATACGCCGCAAGGGATCAACCTTCCCTATAACGCGTCGACCGCGGTGCCCGGTCCCTACATGCTGCCGGCCTACCAGCTCGACGTGCGCGTCGCCGAGACCAACAAGGTTGCGACCATGCCGGTACGTGGCGCCGGCTATCCGGAAGGCGCCTTCGCGATGGAGCGTCTGCTCGACTGCATCGCCGACGAGCTCTCGCTCGATCGCGCCGAGGTGCGCCTGCGCAACCTGGTGCCGCCCGAGAAGATGCCCTACGTCTCGCCCTTGAAGACCCGCTCCGGTTCGCCGGTCGCGCTCGACAGCGGCGACTTCCTCGGCTGCCAACGCCGCGCACTCGCCGTGATCGATCACGCCGGATTTGCCGAGCGGCAGCGGCGGGCGCGCGCCGAAGGCCGTTATCTCGGGCTCGGCGTCGGCAACGGCGTGAAGGGGACCGGCCGTGGTCCGTTCGAGTCAGGCACCGTGCGCATCGGCCGGTCCGGGCGCATCTCGGTCTACACCGGAGCGATGCCGATGGGACAAGGCATCCGCACCGCGCTGGCGCAGATCTGCGCGGAGCAGTTCGGCGTGGCGCCCGACAACGTGACGGTCGCAGCCGGCGATACGGCGGTCATTCCCTACGGCCAGGGCGGCTTCGCCAGCCGGCAGACCATCACCGCCGGCTCGGCCGTGCACATGGCGGCGGTGGCCGTACGCGAGAAGGTGTTGAAAGTCGCCGCCTATCTTTTGGAAGCAAGCCCCAGCGACCTCGAACTGCGCGACGGGCGGGTCGAGATCGCCGGCGCACCCGGGAGCGGGCTTTCACTGCGCGAGGTCGCCGAGGCCGTCTCGGGCGTGCCGGGCTATTCGATGCCGGGGAAGTTCGACCCCGGACTCGAGAGCATGCAGAGCTTCCTGCCGAATGCGCTCACCTATGGCGGCGGCTGTCACGCGGTCGAGGTGGAGGTCGACATCGAGACCTGCGGCGTGCGCATCCTGCGCCACGTGGTGGTCAACGACAGCGGCCGCGTGATCAACCCGATGATCGTCGAAGGGCAGCTCCACGGCGGCGCGGTGCACGCGATCGGCAACGCGCTGTACGAGTGGATGGGCTACGATGACGCGGCGCAGCCGGTCACCACCACATTCGCCGATTACGTGATGCCGAGCGCGCCCGAGGTGCCGATGATCGAGGTGACGCTCGCCGAGTTCCCCTCACCGCTCAACCCGCTCGGGGTCAAAGGTGTGGGCGAATCCGGCTGCGTGCCGGCGGCGGGCGCCATCATCTCGGCACTCGAGAACGCGCTCGCGCCGTTCAAGGTGCGGATCTCGGAATATCCGATGACCCCGGCGCGGCTGTTCGACCTGCTGCAGGCATCGAGAGCCGCGTCCGCAAACGGAAGCGGGCACCATGGCTAGCGCCCCGAACCCGAAGTTCGCACGGGACACCAGAGGGAGCCGACCGCCCGGACGGCGCTGCATACGTCAATCTCACGAGGACCTGCTCGCGCTATGCCAACAAATCTTCCCATCCTGATCGCCGGCGGCGGGCCGGTCGGCTGCATCACCGCGCTGGCGCTGGCGCGCCAAAATATCCCGGTCGTGCTGTTCGAGGCCGAGGCACGCGTCAATGACGCGCCGCGTGCGGCCACCACGCACGCGGCCACGCTCGAGATGCTGGCGGAGCTCGGCCTGATCGACGAGGTGATCGGACGCGGGCTGATCGAGCCCAAGTTCCGCATCTGGGACCGCGCCAGCCGCGAGATCATCGTCGAGTTCGATTTCGGGCGGCTGGCATCGGACACGCGTTACCCCTACGTCGTGCAATGCGAGCAGCACAAGCTCGCCAACATGACGCTCGCGCGCCTGCGCGACTTCCCGCACGCGAGCGTGGCGTTCTCGACCCGCGTGACCGGGCTCGAGCAGTTCAACGACCGTGTCGCGGTGACGGTCGAAGACGCCTCGGGCGCGCGCAAGGTCGAGGGCGCCTATCTGATCGGCGCCGACGGCGGACGCTCCACCGTGCGCAAGGCGCTCGACATCCCGTTCGAAGGCTACACCCATCCCGAACGCTTCCTGGTGCTGACGACGACCTTCTCGTTCGACGCCGAATACGCACAGTGCTCGCGCAATTACTTCTCCGACCCGGACGAATGGTGCGCGCTCTTCAAGGTCACCGGCGACGACGGCAAGGGGCTCTGGCGCCTGCTTTTCCCCACACGGCTCGAGGAAACCGAGGCGCAGGCGCTCGACGAGACTGCCGTACAGGGACGGCTGCAGAAATTCTTCCCGAAAGCCGGCGCGTATCCCGTGGTCCACCGCACTCTCTACAATGTGCACCAGCGCGTGGCCGCCGCATTCAGTGCGGGGCGCGTCTTCCTCGCCGGCGATTGCGCTCACGTGAACAACCCGTTGGGCGGCCTCGGGCTCAACTTCGGCATCCACGACGCGGTCGAGCTTTCGGGGCTTCTCGGCCGCGTTCTGCGCGGTGATGCTCCGGCGGAGATTCTCGACCAATATGACCGCCACCGCCGGCCGCTGAACATCGAGTACGTCCAGCAGCAGACCATCGCCAACAAGAAGCGGCTCGAGGAAAAGGACCCGGAATCGCGCGCACGCAACAACGCGGCGCTGCGCAAGACTGCCGCCGATCCGGACGCACACCGCGCCTACCTGTTGCGTGCGTCCCTCATCGACAGCGTGCGCCGCCGGGCGGCATCCGGGTAGGTTAACCGTTCGAAAACTGCGACCTGGCCCGGAGTCTTGACTGACCTTTGCCGGCCGGGCTACTTTGTATTGCAAAGTTCGAGGAGTTGGGCACATCCGAAGGGCTGGGGCGATGATGGACCTCGACCGGGCATTGGCCGACATCACGGCTATCCGGAGCCAGATCGCGCGCGGTGCGGTGTTCCGCGGCTATGGCCCGGTCACCGTGGCGGCGACTGGCTTCCTGGCGATGGCGGCGGCCGCGCTGCAGGCGCTTTGGTTGCCCGACCCGGCAAGCGACGTATTCGCCTACCTGATCCTGTGGCTGACGACCGCGGTCGCCTCCATCGTCCTCATCGGCATCGAGATGGTGGCGCGCACGCGGCGCATCCATTCGGGCCTCGCCGACGAGATGATTCACGCCGCCACCGAGCAGTTCGTTCCCGCGGGCGTCGCCGGCGTGCTCCTCACCGTGGTGCTGTTCCGTTTCGCTCCGGAGGACTGCCTGTGGATGCTGCCCGGCCTGTGGCAGATCGTGTTCAGCCTCGGACTCTTTGCCTCCTGTCGCTTGCTGCCCCGTCCGATGCTGGCGGCGGCCGCGTGGTACCTCGCGGCCGGCCTTGCCAACCTCGCGGCGGCGGACGCGACGCACGCGTTTTCGCCCTATGCCATGGCCGTGCCCTTCGGGATCGGACAGTTGCTCATTGCTGGCGTGCTCTATTGGCGCATCGGAGAGCGTGATGGCGAAAACTGATTCCAAGGACGAGCGGACCGGACGTTTCGCCTATGACGGCCTCGATCGCATCATTCACGAAAAAGCCCGTTTGGGCGTGCTGACGTCGCTCGCAGCTCATCCCAAGGGGCTCGTGTTCAGCGACTTGAAGCAGATGTGCACGCTCACCGACGGCAACCTGAGCCGGCATCTGCAGGTGCTGGAAGAGGCGGGCCTGATCGACATCGAGAAGGGCTACGACCGCAACCGGCCGCAGACCCTGTGCCGGATCACGTCGCACGGGCGCCGGCGCTACCTCGATTATCTCACCGTGCTCGAGCAGGTGGTGCAGGACGCCGCGCGCGCAGCGAAGGCCGACGTGACGCCGGTGCGATTCCAGCATCTCAAGATGGTCTGACTCTTTTTTTGCGCGGGGACTTTATGTCGCAAAGCACTGTGGACTGCCAAGACTCGCTGCACGTCGACTCGCTGCACGTGGCCATCATCATGGATGGCAACGGGCGCTGGGCGTCGCGGCGCGGGCTGCCGCGCACCGCGGGCCATCGCGCGGGTGTGCGCACCGTGCAGCGCGTGGTGGAAGCGGCGCCCGACCTCGGGATCACCACGCTGACGCTTTATGCTTTCTCCTCCGACAACTGGCGCCGCCCGCGCCAGGAGGTGAGCGCGCTGATGGCGCTGCTGCGGCACTACCTGCACGCCGAGCTCGCCCGCGTGGTGGAGGGTGGCGCCCGCCTCACCGTCATCGGTCGCCGCGACCGCTTGCCCGACGGGCTCGCGCAGGACATTGCCGCGGCCGAGCGCGCATCGTCCAACGGCAAGCGCCTCGACCTGCGCATCGCCGTGGACTATTCCGCACGGGATGCGATCGCCGGCGCCGCAGCCCGCTGGCTCTCGCCGCAGCCACCATCGCGCGAGGCCTTCAGCCGCCTGCTGGCGCAGGACAGCCGTGCCGGCGACGTGGACCTCCTCATCCGCTCAGGCGGCGAGAAGCGGCTCTCCGACTTCCTGTTATGGGAAGCGGCCTATGCCGAGCTCTGTTTCCTCGACACCTTGTGGCCCGACTTCGGCATCGACGACCTCTCCGCCGCCATCGCCGACTTCCGTGGCCGTGAGCGCCGCTTCGGCGGCCTCGCTCCAGTCACCCCGCTCGAAGCGGCGGAGTGACGGGCGGGCGGCCAAGGCTAGTCGCCAAGGCTTTCGGCCTGCCCCGCGTTCCCGACGTGACAGAATTCCACGACGACCGCTTCCTGCCGCCGCAGGAACCGCGTATGCCGATCGCATGAGCCCACTGCCCCTGCCGGGCGGCACGACGCTGATCATCCGCGGCGGCCGCACCATCGTCCCGGGCGTCGATTGGCACGCGCCGGCGACGGCCGACATCGCCATCGCCGGCGACACCATCGCGGGCGTCGCGGAGCGCTTCGCCGACCCCACAGGCGCACCGGTCGCGGAGCTCGATGCGCGCGGGCATCTGGTGCTGCCGGGCTTCGTCAATGCGCACTACCACTCCCACGACGTGCTGGCGAAAGGCACGCTCGAGGAGGTGCCGCTCGAGGCCTGGCGGCTCTACGCGCTGCCGCCGCAATACCCACCGCGCTCGGTGGAGGAGGTGCGCGCCCGCACCTTGCTCGGCGCGCTCGAATGCCTGCGCTCGGGCATGACCACGATCCAGGATATGCTGACGCTCTATCCGTTCGAGGAGCGCCACCTCGCTGCGGTGATGCAGGCATACGACGAGATCGGCATCCGGGTCGTGTTCAGCCTGCAATATGCCGACCGCAAGGGGCTCGAGACCATCCCCTATTGGAAAGACATCTTTCCGAAGGAGATGCATGCGCTGCTCTCGACTGCGGCCGAGCCGGAACGCCAGCTCGACCTGCTGGGGCATTTCGAGGCGACCTGCCTGAAAGCCGTGCCCCGGCCGCGCGTGCATTGGGCGCTCGGACCGTCGGCGCCGGAACGCTGCTCCCCTGCCCTGATGGCGCGCACCCTGGAGCTCGCTCGCCGCTATGACGTGCCGGTCTATTCGCACATCTACGAATCCCGCGGCATGGCGCTGCAGGCGCGACTGACCCTGCCCGAGCACGGCGGCTCGCTGGTGAAGCGGCTGGCCGCAGAAGGCAATCTCGACCCGCGCCTCAACCTCGCCCACAGCGTCTGGCTGGCGCGCGACGAGATCGACCTGTTGGCGGAGACCGGCACCGGCGTGGTGCTCAATCCGCAGGGCAACCTGAAAATGAAGTGCGGCATCCCGCCGATCCGCGCGCTCGGCGATGCACAGGTGCGGGTCGGGCTCGGCTGCGACAATTGCAGCTGCTCGGATGCACAGAACATGTTCATGGCGATGAAGCTCTACGCGCTGCTCGCCGCGGTCAGCGATCCCATTCCCGGACCGCCGCAGGCCGCCGCCGCGCTCCGGGCCGCCACGCAGGCGGGTGCCGAAGGCGCGCGCCTCGGCCATGCGATCGGACGCATCGCGCCGGGCCTGAAGGCGGACCTCACCGTGATCGACATGCGCGATCCGAGCTGGTCGCCGTGCAACAGCGCGGTGCGTCAGCTCGTGCATGTAGAAGCAGGCCGCGGTGTGCGGCACGTGATCGTCGATGGCGCGGTGGCGGTGCGCGACCGCCGCCTCGCCACCATGGACGAGGACGACATCTATGCGGCGGTCGAGGCGGTGATGCCCGGCTTCCGCAAGGACTTTGCCGCGATCTCCGAGCGCGTGCAGCGCCTGCAGCCCTGGCTCGACCAGGCGCACGCGCGTTTCGCCGCCACCGAGATGGAGTTCGATCGGATCTACATGCCTTTCTGATGTAGGATGGGTTGAGCGCAGAGAAACCCATCGCCTTCGTGCCGCGGACGAGATGATGTGTTTCACCACAGCGCGTCGCAGACGCGCGTAAGTCCTGCACAAAACCGGAGTCACCCCTTGTCCCAATACAAGGATCTCTCCGCCCTCAGGAAGCTGCCGCGATCGCCTGCCCTCTCCTACCTGCGCAAGCAGATGCGGCCCCGCAAACGGCGGCCAACGCGGATCGCGCCGGTGCTGGAAACCGGACTGCCTGAACCGGTCCGGGCCGACATTGGCGCATTCACGCCTGCTCATCTCTGGAATTTCATCTCGCACTACCTCAAGCATCGCCTGGGCCGGCGGCATCCGTTCCCGACCTACAAGACCCGCCGCGTCACCAATGGCGTCTACCAGATGCATGCTGACGGCGAGATACGGATCGCGCTCGCGGGCGACTGGGCGACCGGCACCGTCGAGGCGGCCAAGATCGCCGACCTGATCGAGCGCTTCAAACCGCACTATGCGATCCACCTCGGCGACGTCTACTACGTCGGCGATCCGGTCGAGGTCGCGGAAAATTTTCTCGGCATCCCGAGTCCTTCCGGCCACTACATCCCCTGCCGCTGGCCGCGCGGATCCCTGGGCTCGTTCGCGCTCAACGGCAATCATGAAATGTATTCGCTGGGCACCGCCTATTTCTCCAAGATGCTTCCAGCGCTCGGCCCGATCGTCAACGGACGCGCGCGGGGTCAAGCGGCAAGCTTCTTCTGCCTGGAGAACGCACATTGGCGCATTATCGCTCTCGATACTGCCTATAACTCGATCGGGCTGCCGCTTCTGGAGTATTTCTGGCCGCCGGATGGCGCGTTGCCGGCCGAGCTGATGGACTGGTTGCGAGAGGTCGTGAAGCCCGCCCGCGACGACCCTCGCGGCATCGTGCTTTTGAGCCACCACCAGTATTTCTCGCGCTTCGAACGCTGGTACACGAGGCCGGCGAAACAACTGACGGAATTCTTCTCCCGCCCCGTGCTCTGGTTCTGGGGACACGAGCATCGGCTCGCGATCTACCGCGCCTTCGGCATCGACGACGGCATCACCGCGTACGGACGCTGCATCGGCCACGGCGGCATGCCGGTCGAGTTGCCGCACGCCGCGCGTTACGAGCAGTGCGTCACCGATTTCGTCGACGAGCGCTCCTATCCCAACGCCGAAGGTCTGCAGATCGGCTTCAACGGCTTTGCCCGCCTCTCGCTGCAGCAGGAACGGCTGGCCGCGGAATATGTGGATGTACTGGGCACGGTGATCTATTCGGAAGCATGGACTGTCGAAAACGGCACGCTGAAGCGGTTAATCAATGAACCTGGATTGGTTGAGCGCGCTGAAGTTACACAATAGTTACGCACGGTTTACACAATAGCTATGCGCCCCTTTGTATCGTAATTGCGATTACGAGCACCGCCGGATTGAATTCAGCTAGGCCGGCTCAAGGTTCGTTTCAAACGATTGTGCCAAGGTACCACGTTCAGGTATTTGTTGTTGGGCAAGGGTCCGAAGTGCCCCTGTGCGACCGGCGCCGGCCAATGCCATAGCGGACTTCGGAATGCCCCCCGGAAGCGCAAACTACGCAATCGCTGGTGCCGCACTGGCGCTCGGAATCATCGTTGTCGGTGTCACGCGGTGGATCGAGCACCATCGGGCCAAAAATCCGATGCCGCGCCTCATACCTACAACGCCTTTCATGGCGTTCGGCATACTCATTGTCATTGTGGCAATTGCTTTTTCTTTCGCCGTTTGGCGCGACACGCCGAGCGGGACGCTCGATGCCCGCGCCGGCAAGAGCAACGCAGATCTTACTGCCGATGAGACGGCAGGATTCAAGACGCGGTTGAACAATTGCTGGGTGACACCCGCCGGCTTGGCGGGCGCGCAGGGAGTCAACGTCGCAATTCGAATCCAGTTGGATTCCCGCGGAAACCTGAGTGACAAGCCTGAGCTCATAAGAGCTCCCATGTCCATGTCCGGGCCTGCATTGCAGGAGAGCGCCATGCAGGCACTTCAGCAATGCCAACCCTACAACGACCTCCCCATCGCAAAGCGCGAGAGATGGAAGGTTCTGGATATCACCTTCTCGCCCCAGGGCGCGTCCGAAGTGTCCGCGGCGCCAACCCACAAGAATCTGCAGCTGCAATGAGAGACTGCCCACGGCCAACATAGTCGATACAGATCGGTGGATAGCAATGCACGCCGACACGCCGCTCGAGAATATGTTTGATTGCCGCGTCATCAACCTTGCGAGAAACCCGCAGCGACTGAAGCGGTTTCTCGAGCAGAATGCGACCGCCAGGCTTCATATCGAGCGATTTGAGGCGGTGGACGGATCGAAGATCGACCTCGTCGACGCCGTCG
>Ga0153954_1001172_pt1 | contig 15394 bp, 15 predicted proteins | sample TSFL038MetaG_FD_102277 | JGI IMG/M metagenome (GOLD analysis project Ga0153954, IMG submission 102277) | Attine ant fungus gardens microbial communities from Florida, USA - TSFL038 MetaG | ecosystem: Host-associated > Fungi > Mycelium > Unclassified | place: USA: Florida, Wekiwa Springs State... | reverse complement strand
CAAGCGCATTGACGAACTGCTGCCTTGGAATTGGCAGCCTCAGAGCGTCGCTCACGCCGCCTAAGCGCGATCAGCCTTCCACCAGAAAGCGGCCTACCTCGGGGCCTTCGCCGGATGCGTACGTTTGTCCTGACGCTGTTTGATATCTGAATAGGAATGCGAGAAGCGGCGCCGCTGGCGCGAGGGTCTCTCTCCCCGGGCTCACTCGCGGAGAGAACCCCTCATCCGGCGCTTTGCGCCACCTTCTCCCGCAAGGGGAGAAGGAAGAACAGCGCGCGGCCGAACGATTCAGCCAAAATTCATCCGGCTCTCAGCCCAGCGCCTTCAATATTCTCACCAGCTCGCCGTGCACGAATTCGTTGCCGCACACGACGTTGCCCGATGTCAGCGCGTTGTCATGGCCTTCGATGCCGGAGACGGTGCCGCCGGCCTCGCGGACCATGATCTGGCCGGCCGCCATGTCCCACGATTTCAGGTTGCGCTCCCAATAGCCGTCGAGGCGGCCGGCGGCGACGAAGGCCATGTCGAGCGAGGCGGCGCCGAAGCGGCGGAAGCCCGCCACCTTGTTCTGTAGCGCCGCCATCTCCTTCAGCGCCAGCCCATGGTCGCCGCGGCCGATATGCGGCAGGCCGCAGGCGACCACGCATTCGTCGAGTCTGCGCCGGCCGGCGACGCGCAGCCGCTGGTCGTTGAGGAAGGCGCCCTTGCCGCGCTCGGCGATATAAAGCTCGTCATTGCCCGGATTGTAGATCACGCCGGCGATCACGGTGCCCTCGCGCGCAAGCCCGATCGAGATCGCAAATTGCGGGATGCCGTGCAGGAAGTTGGTGGTGCCGTCGAGCGGATCGACGATCCAGGTGTGGCTCTTGTCGGTGCCTTCGCGCGTGCCTCCTTCCTCGCCGATGAAGCCGTAGCCGGGCCGCGCCTTGGCGAGATCGGTGTAGAGCATCTCCTCGGCGCGCTTGTCGGCGAGCGAGACGAAATTGGCCGGCCCCTTCAGCGAGACCTGAAGGTGCTCGATCTCGCCGAGATCGTGCTTGAGGCTGCGGGCGGCGCGGCGCGCGGCCTTGACCATGACATTGATGAGGGCGGAGTACAGCATGGGTGAAGATTTCGTCTCAGCGCTTGGGTGCGGCGGGCGGGGCCTGGGGTATGCCCGGGATTGCGCCTTGGGGCGTCAGGAAAGGTACGGCTTGGGGCGCAGCCGGGGCTTGCGGCGTTGGTTGCCCTGCGAGCACGGGCGCGTCAAGCTTGTCGCCGAGCCAGCGGTGCGCCTGTCGCTCCGCCTTGGCGCGATCCTCCGGCGAAAGCTTTGAAAGCTCGTCATCCAGGAAGGGGTCGCCCTTGCCGGCGGTCTTGGCCACCAGGTGCCATTTCAGCCCCTCGACCTTGTCCATCGGGACCCCCTGGCCGCTGACCAGCACGTGCGCCAGCCTGTTCTGCGCGATGGGGCTGCCCTGCTTGGCGGCCTTGCGCAGCAGCGCGACAGCGGCTGGCTGGTTTCGCGGCGTCCCGGTGCCGTTATAGAGCGCGATGGCGTATTCGACCTCGGCATCGACATTGTCGGCAAGGACTGCGGCCTGCAACAGCCGCACCGCTGTCTCCATGTTCTTCTCGACGCCGGTGCCTTCCTTGTAGAATGTCGCGAGCGCGTATTGCGCTTCGGCGTTGCCGGCGTCCGCCGCCTGACGCAACAATTCGGCGGAACGCTTGAGGTCCTGCGGCAGCGTCTGCCCGTCGAGATAGAGCAGCGCGAGATTATAGGCCGCCTTGGGCTCGCCGAGCTTGGCGGCGGAGGCCAGGAGCCGCACGGCGTCCTGCTTGTCGGCCGCCCCGCCAAAACCGCCGAGCCGCATCATGGCTAGTGCCAGCATCGCCTCGCGGTCGCCGCCGTCGGCGGCCTTCTTGTACCATTCGACCGCCTTGGCGTAGTCGCGCTTGACGCCCAGCCCGTTGGAATAGAGCTCGCCGAGCATGGTCATCGCGTGGATGTCGCCGGCCTGCGCGCGCGGCAGCGCCAGGTTGAACGAGGTCTTGTATTCGCCGCGCTGATAGGCGCCGTAGACCACGTCGACATTGGGATTGTCGGGATCCGGCGTCGGTGTGGCCCCGACCGTCGGGGTCGGCGTGGCGGTGGGCCGGGTTTCAGGCGCCTTGGTTTCAGGTGCCTTGGTTTCGGGCGTCTTCTTGGCGGCCGAGGGCGACGGCCTGGGTTTCGGCTTCTCGGCGGGCTTTTTCTCCGCCGCCGGCCTTTCGTTCGCCACCGGCGGCGTGATCGACAGCTGCGCCATCGCGCTCGATGTCAGGAGCAGCGAGATCGCCAGGACGGGCAATCGGATGGCTATCGGATGCCGCATCGTCGCTCCCGACTATCCGACCTTCGAGGCGGCGCGCATGTCGGCACAGGCCTGGCGGATCGCCTGGCCGATATCGGCGAGCGCCGCGGCAGCGCCTCGCGAATCCGTCCAGACGGCGTCGTCGACCAGCACGAAATCCGCGCCGGCCAGCGCGAACTCATAGGCTTCCTCGCGCGAGACCGCGTAGCCGATGCAGGGCGGCTCGAACAATTCGGCCCACCAGTCGAGCCGCTCGGTAACCGCCTCCATCGACGGGCGATGCCCTTGTCCGTCGGGTTCCCCGAACAGCACATAGTCGGCGCCGAGCTCGCCCGCGAGCATGGAATCGTGCCGCGTCGCAAGGCCGCCGACGCCGGCGATACGATCCGGCTTGAGACTCGGCAGTGCCTCCTCAAACGCGGCGATGCCGGAGAGATGCGCGCCGTCGGCACCGGCGCGCGCAACCAGCTCGACATGTCCCTCGAGCAGCAGGGCCGCGCCGGCATTCTGGATCACCGGCGCCAGCGCCTTGATCCGCGCGATCATGGTGCGCTGATCGGTCACCTGCAGCCTCACGAGCACCGCCGCGATGTCGGCGCCGGCCAAAAGGCCGGGCAGGCTCGCGGCGAGCGTGGAAGGATCGTCCACGACCGGCGTTGCGAGATAGAGTCGCGGCGCCGGCCGCGGCGGAGCAGGCTTGGGGGCCAATTCTTAAGCCGCCTTCTTTTCCATGTCGGTTGCCCAGTCCCCTCGGCTCGCGAGCGCATTCATGCGCGCGCGATGGGTGAAGGCGCGCTGGCCGGCAACGACATTCTCGGCCTTGCCCGACCAGGCCTTCTGCGGCGCGGCCTGCAGCGCGCGGCCATAGGAGAAGGTGAGCTTCCACGGCAGGTTGCCGATCCGGTTCATCGCATTGAGATGCGCGGTCGCCTCTTCGTCCGACTGCCCGCCGGAGAGGAAGGCGATGCCTGGCACCGCGGCCGGCACGCAGGCCTTCAACAGGCGGATGGTCTTTTCCGCGACCTCCTCGACGGAGGCCTGCCTGGTGCTCTTCTTGCCCGATATCGCCATGTTCGGCTTCAGGATCATGCCTTCGAGCGCGACGCGCTGCACCCGCAATTCCTGGAAGGTCTTGTTGAGCACGCGCTGCGTCACGTCATAGCAGCGGTCGATATCGTGATCGCCGTCCATCAGGACTTCCGGCTCGACGATCGGCACGATCTGCGCGGCCTGACACAGCGCGGCATAGCGCGCCAGCGCATGCGCGTTGACGCGGATCGCGGTCATGGACGGGATACCCCGGCCGTCAGTGCCGCTGCCGATATCGATCACCGCGCGCCACTTCGCAAAGCGCGCGCCGCGCTCGTAATATTTCTTCAGCCGCTCGGCGAGCTTGTCGAGGCCTGATGTGACGAGTTCGCCCGGGCACATCGGCAAGGCCTGCGTGCCTTCGTCGACCTTGATGCCGGGGATCGCGCCCGCCTGTTCGATCAGCTTGACCAGCGGCGTGCCGTCTTTCGCATTTTGCCAGATGGTCTCGTCATAGAGGATCACGCCCGAGATGTACTTGCTCATCGCCTCCTGCGAACGGAACAGCATCTCACGATAGTCGCGGCGGTTCTCCTCGGTCGATTCCACCTTGATCGCGTCAAAGCGCTTCTTGATCGTGCCCGAGGATTCATCGGCGGCAAGGATGCCCTTGCCCGGCGTCACCATGGCGAGCGCGACTTTGTTGAGATCAGCGAGATTCATGGGTTCCTCCGGCGCTAGTCTATTTCACCACAAAATAGACCGTAATCGGGCAAATGCCGAGTTTAACGTGGTCGCAGGGGGAGGTGCCAAAAAAGGAAACCATCGTCATTCCGGGGCGCCGTGCAGCGGCGGGCCCGGAATGACGACGGAGAGAGCGTGTACCTTATTTAGATTACGCGACCTTCGGGATCGCTTACGCGACCTTCGGATCGAGCTCGCCCTTGCTGTAGCGTTTGGCCATTTCGGCTGTGGTCAGGACCTTCTTGATCTTGCTCGCTTGTCCTGCGGTATTGAACTCCTGCAGCCGCTGCCTGCACAGCTTGGTCATCGCCTCCATCGCCGGCTTCAGATATTTGCGCGGATCGAACTCTTCCGGATGATCCTTCAGAACCTTGCGGATCTGGCCCGTCATCGCCATGCGGTTGTCGGTGTCGATGTTGATCTTGCGCACGCCGTTCTTGATGCCGCGCTGGATCTCGGCGACCGGCACGCCCCAGGTCGGCTTCATCTTGCCGCCATTGGCGTTGATGATCTCCTGCAGGTCCTCCGGCACCGAAGATGATCCATGCATGACAAGGTGCGTGTTCGGCAGCTTGCGGTGGATCTCCTCGATCACGTTCATGGCGAGGATGTTGCCGTCGGGCTTGCGGGTGAACTTGTAGGCGCCGTGCGAGGTGCCCATCGCGATCGCGAGCGCGTCGACCCTGGTTTCCTTGACGAACTTCACGGCCTCGTCGGGATTGGTGAGGAGCTGGTCGTGCGAGAGCTTGCCTTCCGCGCCGTGGCCGTCTTCCTTGTCGCCCATGCCGGTCTCGAGCGAGCCGAGCACGCCCAACTCGCCCTCGACCGAAATGCCGCCGAGATGGGCCATGTCGGTCACGGTCCTGGTCACGCCGACATTGTAGTCCCAATCGCCGGGCGTCTTGCCGTCGGCCTTCAGCGAGCCGTCCATCATGACCGAGGTGAAGCCGGCCTGGATCGCGGTCATGCAGGTCGCGGGCTCGTTACCATGGTCGAGATGCACGCAGACCGGAATCTGCGGATGGATCTCGGTGACCGCATCCATCATGTGGCGCAGCATGACGTCGTTGGCGTAGGAGCGGGCGCCGCGCGAGGCCTGGATGATGACGGGCGCGTCCAGCGCGGACGCGGCGTCCATGATCGCCAGCGCCTGCTCCATATTGTTGATGTTGAAGGCCGGCACGCCGTAGTCGTGTTCCGCCGCATGGTCGAGCAATTGTCGCAACGTGATGCGAGCCATCGGTCCTGATCTCCGCTTTCGGGGTGTTTTCGCCCACTCGTTGAAATTACCGTACTTTTAAAACTTCGACCCCGGGCAGGGGTTTCCCTTCCATCCATTCAAGAAACGCACCGCCCGCGGTCGAAACATAGGAAAAATCGGAGGCCACGCCGGCCTGATTCAAGGCTGCCACGGTGTCGCCGCCGCCCGCGACCGAGATCAGCTTCTTCGCCTTGGTGCGCTCGGCGGCATGTTTCGCCGCCACCATCGTGCCGCGGTCGAATGGCGTCATCTCGAAGGCTCCGAGCGGACCGTTCCAGACCAGCGTCGCGGCATCGTCGATGGCGGCATGAATCCGCGCGGTCGATTGCGGGCCGACATCGAGGATCATGCCGTCGGCGGGGATGGCGTCGAGCCCATAGGCATGCGAGGGCGCATTCGCCGCGAACTGATTGGCGACCACCGCGTCGACAGGCAGGATGATGGCGCAATTGGCAGCGTCGGCCTTTTCCATGATCCGCAGCGCAGTCGCGGCGAGATCCTTTTCCGCGAGCGACTTGCCGACCGGTACGCCCTGCGCATGCAGGAAGGTGTTGGCCATGCCGCCGCCGATCACCAGCGCGTCGACCTTGGTGACGAGGTTTTCCAGAAGGTCGATCTTGGTGGAGACCTTGGCGCCGCCGATGATGGCGATGACCGGCTTGGTCGGCGCTTCCAGCGCCTTGTTCAGCGCATCGAGCTCGGCCTGCATGGTGCGGCCGGCATAGGCCGGCAGCTTGTGGCCGAGGCCTTCGGTCGAGGCATGCGCGCGATGCGCGGCCGAGAAGGCGTCGTTGACCCAGATGTCGCCGAGCTTGGCGAGCTCCGCGACGAAAGCCGGATCGTTCTTTTCTTCCTCTTTGTGGAAGCGGGTGTTTTCCAGACACAGGATGTCGCCATCCTTCATCGCTGAAATCGCCTTTTGCGCTGATACGCCGATACAGTCGTCGGCAAACGCGACCGGCTTCTTGATCACCTTCGACAGTGCTTCGGCCACCGGCTTCAGCGATTCCTTGGGATCGCGGCCCTTGGGCCGGCCGAAATGCGCGAGCAGGATGACCTTGCCGCCCTTGTCCGAAATTTCGGTGATGGTCGGCCCAACACGCTCCAGGCGCGTCGCGTCGGTGACGCGGCCGTTCTCCGTGGGAACGTTGAGGTCGACGCGGAGCAGCACGCGTTTGCCCTTCACGTCGACGTCGTCGAGGGTGCGGAATGATTTGGACATGGGCGGACTCGAACTTTCTAGGCAGTCATTCCGGGGCGCGCAAAGCGCGAACCCGGAATCCCGAGATTCCGGGTCTGGTCCTTACGGATCATCCCGGAATGACGGTGCGGGGTATTAGATCTTCTTCGCCATCGCCACGGCCGTGTCGGCCATGCGGTTGGAGAAGCCCCACTCGTTGTCGTACCAGCTCATCACGCGCACGAAGTTGCCGTTCTGCACCTTGGTCTGGTCCATGTGGAAGGTCGACGAGTGCGGATCGTGGTTGAAGTCGATGGAGACGTTGGGCGCGGTGGTGTAGCCGAGGATGCCCTTGAGCTGCTGCTCGCTCGCGCGCTTCATCGCCTCGTTGATTTCCTTGGCGTCGGTGTTGCGCTTGGCGACGATCTTCAGGTCGATCACCGAGACGTTGGGCGTCGGCACGCGGACCGAGACGCCGTCGAGCTTGCCCTTGAGTTCGGGCAAAACCAATCCGATCGCCTTCGCCGCGCCGGTGGACGTCGGGATCATCGACATCGCCGCCGCACGGCCGCGATAGAGATCCTTGTGCAGCGTATCGAGCGTCGGCTGGTCGCCGGTATAGGCGTGGATCGTGGTCATGAAGCCGGTCTCGATGCCGACCGTGTCGTTCAAGACCTTGGCAACAGGCGCGAGGCAGTTCGTGGTGCAGGAGCCGTTCGAGACCACCATGTGGTCCTTGGTCAGCGTGTCGTGGTTGACGCCGTAGACGATGGTCGCATCGGCGCCGTCGGCGGGCGCGGAGACCAGCACGCGCTTGGCGCCGGCGGTCAGATGCGCGGAAGCTTTGTCCTTGGCGGTGAAGATGCCGGTGCATTCCAGCGCGATGTCGACGCCGAGTTCCTTCCACGGCAGCTTGGACGGATCGCGTTCGGCCGAAACCTTGATCTTGCCGTTGCCGAGGCTGATGGAGTCGCCCTCGACTGTCACGGTGCCGGGGAAGCGGCCGTGCACGGAGTCAAAGCGGAGCAGGTGGGCGTTGGTCTCGACCGGTCCGAGGTCGTTGATGCCGACCACCTCGATATCCTTGCGGCCGGACTCGGCGATAGCGCGCAGCACGTTGCGGCCGATGCGGCCAAACCCGTTGATTGCGACCCGGACTGCCATGCGTGTTCTCCTCTAATGCCCGAGCCATCCCCACGGGCGGCTCCCGCAGAGAGGCTGACGGCGGTTTCGCCCGGTTCGGCCGGGCGGGGGCGGAAAATATGACAGTTTAGGTAGCCCCTTTTGGGGGGTAACTCAACCGTTAGCAGGAGTGCCGCCGATTTGACGTTCCTGCATGGCTAACCGCGCGTTCGGAACAGGAACGTCAAATCGAAAAGCGGCACTCCAAAAGTTAAAATCAGCTAGTGCCCCTTAAGTTTCCGAAGCTCGCATCAGGGGCTCCGCGGGAGCTTGCGAGCTTCGGAAACGGGGCACTAGATGCGTTTCAGAACTGCGTTAACCGCGGCCTCGGCGGTAATGCCGAAATGCTTGAAAAGGTCCTTGGCCGGCCCGCTTTCGCCAAAGCCGTGCATGCCGATGAAGATGCCATCGTGCCCGATCACGGCATCCCAGCCCCAGCGCACCGCCGCCTCGATGGCGACCTTGACCGGGGCATTGCCGATGATGGCTTTTTGCTTCTCTTCCGGCAGCGACAGGAGCAGCTCCAGCGAGGGCACCGACACCACCCGCGACGCGATGCCGCGCTCGGCAAGCTGTTTCTGGGCGGAGACGGCGATCTCGACCTCGGAGCCCGAGGCGAAAAATGACACTTTTGCGTCACCGGAGGCCGCAACCAGCTCGTAAGCGCCCTGCGCGCAGGGATTGTCGGCCGGCGCACTGGTACGAAGCTGCGGCAGGTTCTGGCGGGTCAGCGCCAACACGGTGGGGCCTGTGGTGCGGTTGAGCGCGAGCTCCCAGCACTCGGCCACTTCGATCGAATCGCAGGGCCGGAACACGCGCATGTTCGGGATGGCGCGCAGGGCTGCGAGGTGCTCGACCGGCTGGTGGGTCGGGCCGTCTTCGCCGAGGCCGATGGAGTCATGCGTCATCACGTAGTTGACGCCGGTGCCCATCAGCGCCGCGAGCCGCATCGCCGGCCGCGCATAGTCGGTGAAGACCAGGAACGTGGCGCCGTTCGGCGCAAAACCGCCATGCAGGAAGATGCCATTGAGCGCCGCGCACATGCCGTGCTCGCGGATGCCGTAATGGATGAAGCGGCCTTTCGGCGTCTTGGCCGAGAACGCCTCCGCCGATTTCGCCTTGTTGTTGTTGGAGCCGGTGAGATCGGCGGAGCCCGCGACGAACTCCATCGGCATCGCTTCGGCGATCGCATCGATCGCGGCTTCCGAGGATTTTCGCGTGGCGACGTTGAGCGGATTTTCAAGAAGCTTCTTCTTGTGGTCGCGCAGCGCCTTGGCGAGCGCCGCCGGACGCTCATGCCTGAGCCGGCGCTCGAACTCGGCGCGCTTGCGCGGCCCCAATTCGGCAAAGCGCGCATCCCATTCCTGGTGCGCGGCAGCGCCGCGGCTGCCGGCCTCGCGCCAGGCCTTCAAGACTTCGTCGGGCACGGAGAACGGCTCGAGCGAGATCCCGAGCTTCTCCTTCGCGCCCTTCAATTCCTCGGCCCCCAGCGCCTCGCCATGGGCCTTGGCGGTGCCGGCCCTGGTCGGGGCGCCGTAGCCGATCGTGGTCTTGCAGGCGATCATGGTGGGCTTGTTGCTCTTCTGCGCGCGGGTAATGGCGGCAGCAATCGCGGCCTGGTCCTGGCCGTCGATCAACTCCGCCGCCCAGCCCGCCGACTTGAAGCGCTTCACCTGGTCGACCGCGTCGGAGATCGAGGTCGGGCCGTCGATCGAAATGCCGTTGTCGTCATAGAGCACGATCATCTTGTTGAGCTTCCAGACGCCGGCAAGCGCGATCGCCTCCTGCGACACGCCCTCCATCAGATCGCCGTCGGAGACGAGCACATAGGTGTGATGGTCGACGATCTTCTTGCCGAACTCGGCCGCCAGCATCTTCTCCGCCAGCGCCATGCCGACCGCGGTCGCAATGCCCTGGCCGAGCGGCCCGGTCGTGGTCTCCACCCCCTTGGTGCGGAAATTCTCGGGGTGTCCAGGCGTCAGTGAATCGACCTGCCGGAAGCGCTTGATCTCGTCCAGCGTCATGTCCTTGTTGCCGGTGAGGTAGAGCAGCGCATAGAGCAGCATCGAGCCGTGGCCGGCCGAGAGGACGAATCGGTCGCGGTCCGGCCAGGCGGGATCGGCGGCGTCGAATTTCAAAAACTGCGTGAACAGCACGGTGGCGATGTCGGCGGCCCCCATTGGCAGACCGGGGTGGCCGGAATTCGCCTTCTGCACGGCATCCATCGCTAGGCCCCGAATCGCGTTGGCCATACGGGTGTGGTCGACCTGCGTCATGATGAGATTTCCGTCTGAAATGAGATGCTTGGTTGCGTGCGCAACGGGGGCGAGGACAGGACGCTTGCGGCGTTTTGGGGCTGATACCACCTTGGTTCCGGGAGTCCAACGCCTTCGGGGGGCTAAAAGTTGCTTTGTAGTGCATAGCTTCGCGGCGGCGTTGCGCTGGCCCATCCGGCCACGTAAATTTCCTTCTCTAAGGGCTTGCCGGATCGTGGCTTTTGCCATGGGCGAGCTCCGGCGCATGATCCGGAAAAGTGGGCCCCGGTTTTCCGAAAAGATCATGCGCAATCCAAGAATGGAACACCAGCGTCGCAAGCCCGCATGAACGACCGTCCTGCCAACCATCCCGGCGTTGTGGAACCGCCCTTTGCCGACATCGACGCGGCGACGCGCCGCCTGATGGCCGCGCTGGACGCGCTCGAGGGTGCGGTCGAACGGCGACGCGAGGCCGACCGCGATGAGGACGAACTCGCAACAAGGATCCAGGCCCTCGGCGCGGACCGATCGAGGCTTGCCAACGAGCTCGACGTTTCGCTGGTGAAATCGCGCCGGCTCGAGCGCGCCAATCGCGAGATCGCCGAGATGCTCGATTCCGCAATCGGCGCCATCCGCGACGTGCTCAAGGGCGAGGTCGGCTCCGACCATGAGGCGTTTCCGGAAGAGGACGAGCATTCGGAAAGTCTTGCCCAGGCGCTCCTTGAAGACGGCGGTGACGATGACGACACGGAGGACGATGAGGAATGAGCCACATCAACGTCACCATCAACGGCCGGCAATACCGCATGGCCTGCGAGGAAGGGCAGGAGGTGCGGCTGCTCAGGCTCGCCGAGAATCTGGAATCGCGGGTTGAAGCGCTGCGCGGCAAGTTCGGCGAGATCGGAGATGCGCGCCTCACGGTGATGGCCGCGCTCACCGCTTGCGACGAGCTGCTTGACGCCGACGCGCGCATACGCGCGCTCGAGGAAGAGCTCGACAATCTCCGCGGCGTCCGCACCGCCGCCGTCGACCGCGCGCGTCAGACGCAGGCCGCCGTCGCGAACGCACTCAATGCAGCCGCCGAGCGCATCGAGAGGACGACGCAGGTGCTGAACCGCACGATCGGTCGCGGGGTGGCGATCGGGTGATTTCCAGTTGCGCGAAGTGTGGGGAGCCCGGATGAGCGCAGCGATATCCGGGGCGATTTCATCCAGCTTCCCGCGTATGACTGGTTATGTTGCTAAAGAGACGGCCGCAAAGGAATCGTTGAAGAAAATACTCGGTCACGGAACGCCATCTTGCCATTGCGCTCAAGCATCCGGACGAAAGATGCCTTTGCTAGTGGTGATGAGACGCTCGGCCCAAGTAGTATAAACTCAATGATGTCGGCCAGGCTGCCTGATAAGAGTGGTGCGCCGGTTTTAGGCGGCTCCGGGGCGTATCTTTTCCCGAACTTGTATTTCAGCTTTGGCTCGACGCCACGTGGCCCAACAAAGTAGTCGAGGCACGTTTTCAAATATCCAAGAGGATCGCGCTCCGGGACGTAAACCGCTCGCCATTCTTTTTCCTCATCAAAGCCGGTGTGCTTCGTAGTAAGCCCTAGCGTTTTCACAAATCCAAACGCTCCAAGTGCCGCGAGATAAAGGTGATCGTCTGGTAAGTTGGCTGATTGCGTGGTCTTTGCCCAGTTGTCGAGACCTGCGCGGAGCGCCCGTTCGCGACCTTGATTGTCTTGGTAGGCGACTTTCGCAATCAAAATAGGACTATGTGACTGATAAGGAAGTTTATGAGTGTTTATCACCAAAGCCGCGCCATTACCTTTGCTTCCGTATTCACGCCACATAGACAAGCGGCCGTCAGTATTGGGAGCTGAATGTTCTGAAAGACAGAAGATGTAGGTATCAAGTGCCGCTTCTGTCGAAAGATGAGCGAAATAGTGATTGTAGGCTGTCGTAAGTCGCGTCGCTCTATCTGGCTTGCCGCCTGCCTTCTCCGCAAATTCCGGGAATATTTGACTTCCGATCAAGAGGCCCAAGCGCATCTCTTCGAGATCATTCATATAGAGCGGATTACCAAACCAGATCTCATCATGCTTGAGAATCTGCTCAACGGTTTGCACAGATGTGTAGTGCGCCAGCAAGATCGGATTATCTGGATTCGTTTTCCATTCAACGGCCTCGTAAAGATGATCATACAGTTGGATGGTTTGAACGGCTTCAATTGGAGTAGGATGCATTAGGTGAGTCCGACAGTCGCTTTTTGCGAATCGGTCTTATTATGGGGCATCACGACGTGCTGTGGCAGACAGTTGCAGCCCGGACGAGCGACTTGTCCGCCAAGGCTCGCAGAGCGAAGGCGGAAATCCGGGATGGTTTCCCTTCGGCACTCACATGTGCGGGCTACTTGCTAAATGCGACAACTCCAACGGGCCGCTCATGAGCTTGTCTGTGCGATGGCGGACTTTCGCCGAACTCTCCACGTCTGATCTTTACGACGCTCTCAACCTGCGCCAGGCAGTCTTCGTCGTCGAGCAGAACTGCGCTTTTCTCGATGCCGACGGACTTGACCTCCTCGGCATTCATGGGCTCGGTCGAGACGAAACCGGCAGCCTCGTCGCTGTGGCAAGGATACTGCCGCCCGGCAGCAAACATCCCATGCCGTCAATTGGCCGGATCGCTGTCGCTCGACACACTCGCCGCCTCGGTTATGGCCGGTCGATTGTTGCCGACGCTCTGCTCGACGTGCAGCGGCGTTATCCTCGTTCGCCAGTCCAGATCGATGCGCAGCTCTATCTGGAGCAGTTCTATGCCTCATTCGGCTTCAAGCGCGTCGGTGAGCCGTTCGATGAGGACGGAATCCCGCACATCGCGATGACATGGACTCCTCATGGGTGATGCGTATCAGCAAGGCAGCAAGCCTAGCCCGGATGAGTAAAGCGATATCCGGGATGATTGTCGACAGTGAGACGCATGTTGCTGACGCTCCTGCGGGCTACAGGCTAAATCCCAACGCCGCCTTTGAAGCGGTCGCTCACGCCAGCGACGCCAGATAAATCGCGTTCCGCACTTTCCAGTTCAGCCGGTCGATGACCGGTGCAACGACGGCATGGACCGGATCCCACATCGATGCCGCGCCGCGCGGCTTCATGCGGCCCTCGATATACGGTCCATGCAAGACGTCGGTCTGGTGCTCGTAAACCAGAACGCCAATCGCCGTTGCGGCGAAAACAAACCCCACGATCCCGATGATTTCCATGTTGAGCCCCCAAGCTCGTTTTTTCCTATGGCGCTTCGATACCGCTAAGATTTTAAGGTTCCGGCGGCGAACAAACGGGCAATCGAACGATCCTGTCAGGGGGCTGGTAACCACGACAGGCCGTCCAACCGCGGTCTTTCGTCGTCATTTGGTCGTTTTTTCGCTGCCAAATCGCCTTATTTGTCAATTCCCTGTTGACTAATTGTTCATGCTTTGTACCTATCCTTGACTCACGTTCAAGGAGGCTCTGATGGACAATAGCCTGAACAAAACCCGTAAGGAGATGAACGCCTTGCGCGCCGACATGCTGCGTGCCGAGGGCGTCATCCGGGATCAGATCAACCACGATCAGGACTGCACCCAATCTGCCCGTCACCTGATGGCAATGCGCGCGAAGATGGCTGCGCTGGTCCGCGAGTGGACCATGCTTGGCGGCAGCGTGCGGCTGCCGACAATCGAGGAGCGGCTGAAGGAAAGACGTGGCAAGCCGGCCAAGCCGCGCGCCCCGTCGACAACGCCGCACAAGGCAAAAAAGCGGGCGTCCCGCTAGGCGCATCATTTGCCCGTCATCGGGCAAATCAGTTCGATTTGGCCGCGCCAGGCTTCGCGCGACCAATCTGAAACTGCGAAAATCGCGTGCGCCGAAAAACTGTTTTCGTGAAACTTTTCAAGCTGATTTGGGCTGTCCAGCCCTTTGCGCGAAAATATTTACATTTACGAAAATCAGAAATCGTGCATTAACTTGCGCCATCCCGTGCTCGCCAGAGGGGCGTTGCGCATCGTCACCAACGTGGAGCGCGGGAGGCGGTGGACGTATCGGCGTGCTTGGACGAAGCGTGCCGGTGCGGACGGCGAAGTCGTGTGGTCCTGATGCCCCGACGCTGGCGTCAAGTTCGTGGACGAATTCACGAGCAACGGTGGCTATCAAGCCCGGACACCGGGGAGATCACGTATAAGCCGTAGCACCATCGCGCAGGGAATGCCGGCATGTTGCGGCGTACCTGTGGTGACTAACTCGTGTGTTTTTTACTTACACACGAGGCTGCGGGTGCGATCGTGCATCCGGCATTCCCTGCGCCCTCTGATTTTTCGAGGGTGATGCTTGGCAAGACTCGGGCACATCCTGCCGCGGGAATGCGGACGCATACTCTCCGTCATCACGAGCGACTTGTCCGCCGTAGCTCGAAGAGCGAAGGCGGAAGCGAAGCAATCCAGGCCGCCGCCGCGGATACAGTCTGGATTGCGTCGTCGCGGAGCTTGTCATCGGGCCGCGCTTCACGCGGACCCGTTGGCTCCTCGTAATGAAGGTGATGCTGGCCGCTGGCGGAGCGCCTGCTTCGTTGCTACATTGGCTTTCGCGAGGCTGCGTCGCGCGTCAGGAGCCATATATCCCCGGGGCCTTATCGATCCTTTAGGGAACTGTCCCTGGCCGGGTCCGTGGACCCGGACATATGGTGCCCACCTACTTTCGTAGGGAACTCCGGGATCGAGTGCTTCAACGGCGTTCGCGGCTTCGCGCTTTTCCTTCTTCGTCATGCCCCGCGGAAGCGGGGTATCCTGTATGCCGCGACGTTTCGGTGTAAGCACGACAGTCTTTGGAAATACTGGACCGCCCGCATGCGCGGGCGACGATAGTGGAATGTGACACTGGTGAACGCTTGGGGTGAACGCTTGCCGACAGAGCGATCGAAAGCCGAGCTTCGCAGCGCCGCGCTGGCCGCGCGCGAGAAGCTCAGTGACAAGCAGCGCGATGCGGCTGCGAAAGCACTCGCCAAACGCGGTCTGCCATGCGAGGTCATTTCGGGCGTCATCATCTCCGGCTATTCGCCGATCCGGAACGAGATCGATCCGGCACCGCTGATGGAGAAGCTTGCCGGCCAGGGCGCGCGGCTCGCGCTGCCGACCGTGACCGCGCGGGGCCGGTCGCTGATCTTCCGCAGCTTTGCGCCGGGCGACCGGCTGATGCTCGGCACGCTCGGCATCCCCGAGCCGTCGCCGGCGGCCGCCGAAGTCGTGCCCGACATCATGCTGGTGCCGCTTGCCGCCTTCGACGCAACCGGCCATCGCATCGGCTACGGCGCTGGCTATTACGACTACACCTTTGCGCATTTGCGCAAGGTCAAGGACATTATCGGCATCGGGCTCGCCTTTG
>Ga0153954_1001171_pt1 | contig 15403 bp, 12 predicted proteins | sample TSFL038MetaG_FD_102277 | JGI IMG/M metagenome (GOLD analysis project Ga0153954, IMG submission 102277) | Attine ant fungus gardens microbial communities from Florida, USA - TSFL038 MetaG | ecosystem: Host-associated > Fungi > Mycelium > Unclassified | place: USA: Florida, Wekiwa Springs State... | reverse complement strand
CTTCTCCGGCGGCAGGGGTACAGATGACATGGTTGGACTCCGATCTCAGGTTTGAGTTTTCCTCAACCGTCACCATTTTCGCTCTTCTGTACAAAGATTCTACCAACTTTCGGGCAGCCCTCCGTCCAAAGCCGGGGAAACGCGCAAACAGTTGCGTCGGACAACCGGCTCGTTTCAAGAGCACGCCGGTGCGGTTCAATAACATTTTTGGACGAGACAATGGGAATCAGGCCGCTGACGAGATCATCTGTGCCGGGATCGGAGCTCCTTGTGGCAGTTCACGCAGTTCATCGTCAGGCGGAGGTAGGCCAGAGTCGCGCCGTCGATGTTCTTTTGGTCGGCCTTGGCGATCAGTTGTTCCAACAACTCCTCGAACTCCAGGGAGTAGAGCCTGAATCTCACGGCTTCCGGCCGACTCCTCCCTGCCCACTCATGGGACTCGTTCATCGACTTCAAGGCACATGCACCCTTTCTGATTTGCGAATAGTCCTCCCTCGTGAGTCCCTCGAGAATGTCCTTTGAATGGCGCAGCTTTTCCTGCATGAACTCGGCTCGGTCATGCCGGTCCTGGCCTCGCGCGGTGGCGAGGATGCCCGCGGTGACGATCGCGTACAAGGCGAGGCGAGACCAACTCGAGACCATCATGGGACTTCCCCTCAAAAATCATCCACGCCTGGAGGATGTGGTATGTGGTATCACGAAGACCCCGAGGGGGGGTATTTCCGCAATGACATGCGGCCAATGGTTCCTAGTCCACTTATGCGTAAGTCCGTTTGCTGCCGCAAAGACTCACCCAACCTTGTGTTCGAGATTCCGCCGGAGGACTCGAATGTCGACGAGACCTTGGGCATTCATGACTCGCGAGTCGTGGCGTCACCGTGCCTCAAGCTGCCTGCACCACTGGTGGATAAAGTGCTCGGGTCGAACATCGCACCTTGGTGAAAACATCCAACCATGCGAAGATCCGCATGATGGGTCAGCTGAGCCGAGTATGTGCCGCCCATGGCGAGCGATTAATACACTTAAATTTTAACGCGTTGAAATTCGAGAATGTATCTTCTCGACGTAAAATTCACCCGATCTGTTGGTAGAACTGGATGAGAGAGGCCGGCACGGCAGGAGCGTCAGGGTTTGATTTTTTCTATCCATTGAACACGATTTGCGTTCGTTCGACTTCGGCGAAACCACGGACGCAATTGGCGAGACGGAGCGGGAGACAAGGGGTGGCAAGGTAGGGAATCTGATGGAGCGGCTCGACAGCCTCGTTGCGTGGATTGCCTCTGTTTTCGGTGCTTCTTGGCGTCGCGTCGCTAAGCCAAACCGCGAAGCGGACTTTCCCACGAATGGCGGGCGCTTTGAGAAGTGCGTACGCTTGTATCGAGAGCAGGACCAGAACAGCGCCGGCGACACAACGGCGGACGTTAACGTGGAAGTTTCAGGTCGAGTCCGTCAGGCGCATCACCGAGCCGGGCCGCAGCGTGGCCAAAATCGCCCGCCAGCCCGCGCCCCAGCGGCTCCGCATGGAGCGCGCGATCGCGACACTCGCGTCCGGCGTCATTCGGCGCAGGGCTACCGGCCCCCTTTCGTATAGCCGAATGAAACAGATAATTTTTCGATTGATTGTTTGGCGGGATTGGACGTTGCGGTTCTTGGGCATTACCCCGGGCCGCGGCCCTACGGAATCAACTGGTACGTCACGAACGCGATCTTCCGGCCATCGGGGGACCAGGACGGGACGTTGATCGTCCCCTGGCCGCCGAAAAACCGGCCCAGGACGTCGATCTTCTTGCTGTCGAGCGCCATCTTACGCAGTGTCACGTCCTTATTCTCCGGGTGGCCGGAGACATCCTTCTCGAAGGAAAGGAACACCAAAGACCGGCCGTCGGGCGAAGGATGAGGGAACCAATTATTGAACTCGTCGGAGGTGACCTGTTCCTGGTCGCCGCCGTCGGTTCCCATGCGCCAGATCTGCATCGTTCCCGTGCGAACCGAGTTGAAGTAGATGAATTTGCCGTTGGGAGAGTATTCCGGCCCGTCGTCCAGGCCCTTGGCGGTCGTCAGGCGCATCTCCTGGCCGCCCTCGGCGGGGATGGTGTAGATGTCGAACTCGCCGTCACGTGCGCCGCAGAAGGCCAGCGTCTTGCCGTCGGGCGACCAACCATGCCAGTAGGACGGACCCGACCGGGTGATGAGCGTGGGCGTCCCTCCGGTGATGGGCAGCGTATAGATGAGTGACTGCCGCTGCCCCTGCGACTGGTCGCTGATGACCAGTTTGGTCCCGTCGGGAGATACCCCGTGATCGTTGTTGCCGCGCGTGGCGAAGCCGGTGTCGATGACCTGCGGCTCCCCACCGTCGGCCGGCAGGCGGAGGATCTGGCCTCCACTATTGTAGAGCAACGAGCGGCCGTCGCGCGACCAGTTCGGAGCTTCGATGCGGGTGGACGTGACGTGGACGACGCGGCGATCCGTCGAGGAAAGCGCCTGGGTTTCGAGGCTACTGTACAAGACCGGCCGGCCCGTGGCGGCGGGGAGGGCCGTGGCGCATTCCACGTTCGAGAACACCGCTTTTTCCGTCGCATCCTGGTCGTGGGCACAGACGCCGATGCCGACGAGGAACGGCTCCTGGAACGGGATCCGTACCGCCGCGCCCGAGTACTTCAACCCGGCGTTCCCGGACGCCAGGTACATCAAGGTGTACTTGTCTCGCTTCTCGATCCGAAGCCGCCCGGGGGCGGAGACCTTCGCCTGTACCTCGTGCGTCGCGGCGCCCTTGGCCTCGCGGAATTGCAGCGACGTCAGGCCGTCGCCGTGCACCGCGACGTCGACGTAGGCTGAGTCTTCGTCCAGGCTCTGGCGGATCATCAGGCACGCTTTGCGATGCGGGGCCTTACCCTCGCCTAAGAAGGAGACGTCGGCCGCCAGCGCGACGTCCCCGGACGCCTCCTTCCAGGCAAAGTGGAAGGCATCCTTGGTGAACCACATGTTCTCGCCGCCGCCGGTCACGGTGTAGGTCCGCCGGGTTGGATCGTAGTCGACGGCTCCTGAATGCCGCACGGTACCGACGTCCGCCTGGCTCTCGAAGATCCCTGGCGCCGCCGCGGAGACAGTTGAAGCTGCCCCGACGAGGACGCACACCGCGAACCCCGACGCAATCATGAAGCGTGCCATGGCTCGAGTCCTGAGGGCAAGTCTGTTCACAGATTCAAGGTCATCCGGGCGGCCGCGGTGCTCTGCCACCGCAGTCGCGACCCCACGAAACCTTAACCAGGCGAACCCAGGAGGGCTCGGCGAGGAGCATTCGTCAAAAACTCGAAATCCTCCGGGCTGTTCCGGGGTTTCAGGGATCGAACCACCCCCAGTTAACCCCGATCACGAGAGAATTTCGGGGGAAACCTAAGATACGAGTCCAGTTGGCCAACCGCAAGCGACGCATCGAACGCCGGCTCGATAAGCCTGACCCCCGGGATGGGATGCCCGATGTTCACCACCACCAACAATGGCTATTTTGGTGGCCCGGTGGAGGGGAACCGATGGCGGGTAAGGCGGTTTCAGGCGATCGTCTTGGATCGGAAAAGCTTGCCGCCGGTGGACCATTGCAACCGCTCGATCCGCCAGGCTCCGACTTCTCGTTTGAGGAGAAATTGCACGTATTGATAGAGCCGATGAAAATTGTCTGTGTGACAATTGTTGGTTCAGCATTATTTCTTGAGACTTGGTGCCTCGCCGCACAAGGCACCTCACTTTTGGGGATCGAGCGAGTTCGCCCTCCAATTGGAAGTCGCTGGCTCCACTGCATCGCCCCGATATTCAGAAGAATATCGACTTCCTCAAATCCTGATGATTCCCTGGGACTGTCTTCGTTTACGCTCGCGATAAGCGCATCTCCTTTTTCAAAGACGGTGGCTCCGCTGAGCTCGACCAGAGTCTGATTTGGCGACCACTGGCCTCGTCGGGCCGCCACGCGACCCCAGTCGACCGGATCTGGCACATCGGCGCCTCGACCCACCCGGGGTCGACGTTCGGCACCGCAGCCTGTCACGCCCCGCCGACGATCGGCGTCTTCGGAAGGATCACGATGAACTCTGCGAATTTCCCTGCTTCTGACTCCACACGGATCTCGCCCTGGTGTCCCTGGACGACGATGTCGTAGCTGATGGACAGGCCGAGTCCGGTCCCGATGCCCGTGGGCTTGGTGGTGAAGAAAGGGTTGAAGATCTTGTCGCGGATCGCCTCGGGAATGCCCTGGCCGTTGTCGCGAATCCGGACTTCGACCCGACGTCCCAGGTCCCGGGTCTGGACGCGGACCGTCGGCGCGAAATTGCTCTCACGCGACTTCCGCGTCTCGAACGCAGCGAAGCAGGCGTTGTTGACGATGTTGAGGAAGACCCGACTCAGGTCCTGGGGGATCACGGTCACTCGCCCGGCTGCCGGGTCATAGGCGGTCTCGATGGCGACGTTGAACGTCGAGTCCAGGCCGCGGAGCGAGTGGTAGGCGAGGTTGACCGACTGCCCCACGAGGGCATTCAGATCGCACTCCTGCCGGTCGCCTGTCCGGCTGCGCGAGTGCATGAGCATGCCGCGCACGATACTGTCGGCTCGCTTGCCGTGTTCGTCGATCTTCTCTGCGCACTCCTGGAGGCTGTCCAGCAGCTCCGCGACCTCTTCGGACTTCGAGTGATTCGGGGCTCTCTTGTCCGTCTCGAACTGCTCGCGCAGGTCGCTCACGAGGTCGATCGCCACCTGCGCGAAATTCGTGACGAAATTGAGTGGGTTCTTGATCTCGTGGGCGATCCCTGCAGTGAGTGTGCCGAGCGATGCCAGCTTCTCGTGCATCACAAGCTGGTCTTGGGTCGTGCGGAGCTGTTCGAGGGCACGCTCAAGCTCCTCGGTCTTCCGGCGCTCTCGGTCCCGGAGCCGTTTCTTGTCGAGGCAGGCTCCCATGCGGGCCTGGAGCAAGACCCGGTCCCAGGGTTTGGGCAGGTAGTCCTCGGCCCCTTGTTCGATGCAAAGGACGACTGCCTGAATCTCGTCGAGTCCGGAGATCATGATGACCGGGATCTCGCGAAGCCGAAGGTCCCCCTTCATCCGTTCGAGGACCTCGTGGCCATTCATCTCGGGCATCATCAGGTCGAGGAGCACGAGGTCGAACGGACTGCTTTCCAGCAGCCCCAGCGCCTCGAGTCCATCCCCTGCGGTGGTGACGCGGTGGCCGAGGCTCGCGACGTGCTGGGCGAGCATGTAGCGATTGACGCTGCTGTCGTCCACGACGAGTACCAGGCCGGGCTCGGGGCGAGTCTCCGGAGAGGCGGGAGATTCCTTCGGGATCGCCCCGTCCGGGTTCGACGTATCGGTGGGCATCGCGTTTATCCCCTTCCGCCTTCGAGCGCGGCACAGACGGCCTCGTACTGCTGCTCAACCTTGGCCAAGATCCCGTCGACGCCTTCGAACGATCCCGACTTGCCCCGCTTCTCGAGCTCGGTGCAAAGCGAGGCAAGCGTCTGGGCCCCGAGGTTGGACGCCGTGCCCTTGACGCTGTGGGCCGATTCGCGGAGCCTGGGCCCGTCGTTTCGTGACAGGGCCTCGCGCATCGCTTGCAGGAGCGGCGGAGTCTCGGACCGAAAGAGCTCGAGGAGGTCGGCGACGACCTGCGGGCCCCCCATTTGCAGGAGCATTTCCATGGCCTCGGGGGCGATCGCCGGGGTCGAGACCTCCCTTGGGGCAGGATCGGCGGGTTGCAATTTGGCCTGCTCGCGGACCCAGTCCCCGCAGCGTTCGAGGACGGCCTGCAGTTCCTTGACCTGGACCGGCTTGCTGAGATAGTCGTCCATCCCGGCTTCCCGGCACGCCTCGCGGTCCTCCATCATGGCGTTGGCGGTCAGCGCGACGACGCGGGGCCGCTTGCCACCGGGCGCCGAGGCGAGGATCCGCCGCGAGGCTTCGAGGCCGTCCATCTCGGGCATCTGGACGTCCATCAAGATGACGTCATATTGCTTTTGCTCGAGCGCGTCGAGGACCTCGAGACCGTTGCCGGCAACGTCAGTCTTGTATCCCATCCGGCCGAGCATTGTGAGCATCAGCTTCTGATTAACGAGAATGTCCTCGGCCAGGAGGATTCGCAACGGATTACGCTGGCCGAGGCTCGCGTCGAACATCGGGGCGGCGGGCTGAACCCGGGTCTCGACTCGCTGCCCGACGAAGATCTCGACCAAGGTGTTGTAGAGCTGCGATTGCTTGACCGGTTTGGTCAGGTAGGCCGAGAATCGAACGCTTTCGGGGGGGCGGCTGCCGATCGAGCTCAGAGCGATCAGCGGTGGAGTGTCGTGCCCTTGAAGCGTCTGAAGTGCGTCCGCGAGCTCGAAACCGTCCATGTCCGGCATCTGGATGTCGAGGATCGCGACGTCGTAGACACCGCCCTGACGCAAGAGCCCGAGCGTCTCCAGTCCGCTGGCCGCTTCCTGGGTGAGCATCCCCCATGACTGCGCCTGGAGCCGAAGGATCTGGCGGTTGGTCGCATTATCGTCGACGATCAGTAAACGCTTGCCGCTCAGTTGCGGCTGGGGAGTGTGCAGGGACACGCGCATCGCCGAGGGAGACGCCTCGACGAGGATCGTGAAGTGGAACGTCGAACCCTTCCCGGGCTCGCTTTCCACCCACATCCGCCCGCCCATCAGCTCGCTCAATTGCTTGCAGATGACCAGGCCCAGGCCGGTCCCACCGTAGCGCCTCGTGGTCGAGGCGTCGACCTGGCTAAACGACTGGAATAGCCGGTTCATGCGGTCGGCGGGGATCCCGATCCCCGTGTCCCGGACCGAGACATGGAGCTCGTGGCGGCCGGGCCGGAGGGCTTCGGGACCGGAGGGGATCGCCTGCGTCGTCGTCTCCGTAGGGGAGAGTAGCCGGCTCGCCACCTCGACCACCACCTCGCCGGTCTCGGTGAACTTCACCGCGTTGCTTACGAGATTGATCAGTATCTGGCGCACCCGGGTGACGTCGCCGATCCACGTCGTCGGTGTCCTCGGATCGATCAGATACGCGAGTTCGAGCCCCTTCCTGTTCGCCTGTTCGGCGAGAAGGTCGAGCGCCGCCTCGACGCAATCGCGAAGGTCGAACGCCTGGTGCTCGAGCTCGAGCTGCCCAGCTTCGATCTTGGAAAAGTCGAGGATATCGTTGATGACCGTGAGCAGGGACTCTCCGCTTCCGCGGATGATCTGCACAAACTCACGCTGCTCGGCGTTCAGCGCGGTATCGAGCAAGAGTGCCGACATGCCGATCACGGCGTTCATCGGCGTCCGCAGCTCATGGCTCATATTGGCGAGGAACGCGCTCTTCATCCGGTTCGATTCGAGCGCCTCGTCGCGAGCGACAGCCAACTCCTCGGCGCGGCGCTCAAGCGTGGCGGTCAGCTCTCGCGCCCGGCGCTCGAGCGCCTCGTTCCAGTCGGTCAGCTTCTGATTGGCCTTGAACAGCTCGAGGCTCTTCTGCTCCAAGAGCGCCTCTGCCTGGGCGCGGGCTTTTTTCTCGCGCTCGAGCCGGCGGTTCAGGATCTCCAGGTCGCTCACTCCGCACTCCGCTTGGTTAGAAGGAAGCGGGCGCGGGTCTCGCCCGGGGCCCCGTCGAGACTTTCTCGCTCGATCGTGATCGGTTCTTTGAAATATTCGATGCAGCCCTGGATGAGCCCTTCGGCCAGTGCGGTGAAGGGGCGTTGCGAGCGATACGTCATGGCAAGCCGGTCGCTTCCGAGCGGCTCACAGTCGAACACCGGCAGCTCGGCGTCGGGGTAGAGCTTGCGGACCTCGACGTGGATGATGCCGTCGATCCGCTGCAGGAACGCGAACGTCGAAGGGACGCCGACAAAGAACGCCGGATAGAGCGTGACGAACCGATGGAACAGGTGCCGCCCGAAAGCCCGCACGAGGTCGGGGACGGGGACCTGGGTTTGTTCGTGCAGCTTGCCGACGAGGGTTAGGATCTCGTGATGGTCGTAAGTCGCGACGCTGGTGTAGGCGCCCCCGGAGGGCAACTCGGATTCCTCGATGATCTGGTCGGCGACGTCCATGCCGAACGACTCTTCGACCATCTCGAGGAACTCCCGGAAGACGATACCCTTCATGGAAACGGACTCCGCAACTCGGAAAAGAGACCTGAGGAGCGACGGCTGACCGCCCGAGGCGTGCCAGGCACCGCACGTTTCGAGTGTAGACCCCTCGTGACGGCCGCGATGGCCGGTCAGGAATGCCCCTGGTAGCGGACCACGATGGCGGTCTGATCGTCAGACTGCGGCGCCCCTGCCGTGAATCGTCGGACCTCGTCGATGATCCCCAGGATGAGCTCCGAGGCCGATCGATCCGTCGACCGGGCGAGGAATGCCTCAACCCTCGGGGCACCGAAGAGTTTCCCGTCGACGTCCATCGCCTCGGTGACCCCGTCGGTGTCGATGTAGATCATGTCCGAAGGCTCGAGCTGGAGCCGGTTCGTCTCGAACACGAGGTCGTCGAAGTGCCCGATGACCGTGCCTGTGGGTTCGTCGACCGTGCTCCTCACCCCCCTGGACCCAAGGACGTAGGCAGGGTTGTGCGCCCCCGAAGCGTACTGGACCTCACCTGTCCGGAGGTCGAGGATCCCGTAGAAGAGGGTCACGAACATCTCCGTCTGGTTGTCGAGCGCGAGACTACGGTTGACGTCGCCGAGGCATTCGCCGGGCGTCGTCCCCTTCATGGCGACGGCCTTGAGCAACGTCCGGCACATCGCCATGAAGATGGCGGCGGGAATTCCCTTGCCCGAGACGTCCCCGATCGCGAACCCGAGGCGGTTCTCGTCGAGGAAAAAGAAGTCGTAGAAGTCTCCCCCGACATCACGCGCAGGAGACATGACGGCCTGAATGACCACGTCCGACCTCCCGGCACACAACGAGTCGATCCTCGGCAGGATCGACTGCTGGATCCGGGTGGCGACATTGAGCTCGCTCTGGAGGGTCGCCAGTCGCTTCTGGTCCCGGGCCGACTGTCGCAACAGTTGCGCCTGGTGGAGCGTCCGGTCCAGGGTCGACGCAAAATCTTGGAAGTCAATAGGCTTGGTGAGGAAGTCGAATGCCCCGAGGTTCATCGCCGCTCGAATATTGGTCATGTCTCCATATGCTGAGACAATGACCGGCTGCATCAGGGGATACTCGTCGACGATCTTCGACAAGAGGGTCAACCCATCCATTCCTGGCATATTGATGTCCGTGAGGACCACCTCGATCTCCGGGTCGTTCCGCAAGCTGTCGAGGGCGCGGGCCCCATCGGCGGCGAACACGAAGTCGTACAACCGATCTCGGATCTCCTTCCTGAACCGATGACGAATGAGGAGTTCCAGATCGGGCTCATCATCGGCGATCAAGATCTTGGCGGTCACTGCCAACCCCTTCCGGTGCGACTTCTGCTGGGAGGCCGCGAGTTGCAATCGGGATCATCTGCGAGCCCTTGCCGTTCGACGTGCCGATCGATGGGTGCGACTAGCCGCCAAACACGACCGAGGGAAACGACGGAGGGTAGTACGAGCTGGCGACCTCTTCGCCTCCACGCGGGGGGGCACCGCGGGACGATTCTCCGAGGATGCCTGGCCGGGATTCCCACTTGGTCGTCGGTCTGATTTGGTCAAACTCCCTCACCGGCTCCAATCGATCTTTGGCGCAAATTATTGGAAGTAAGCCAGTTCGGTGAATTCGGTCACCCATCCAACATGGCAGCCTAACACTTATGTAGCATGTCGCTCCAAGGCGAGCGAGGCAAGTGAAATCTCGGATTGGGGCGGCTGGCCCGGCCGACTTGTGATCAAAGTGAGCAGGAACGGGCGCGGGGACCCGTCTTGGCGGAAGCCCGGGCTCGCACAAAACAGGAGTCGCGCCGCGGCCTGCCCCGTCGCGAGGCGGCAACGAAGACGCCGCAGCCGTGTCGACCTGGCAGCAAGACCCCCTGCTCCAGACGAACAGTGCCCCCGTGATCTTGCCGGGGGATTCAAAAAGGCCTGCACTTTCAGGAAGATCGTGCACGCCATGCGGCCAGGCTGAGCAGCCTGTCGGCCGTGGCACGAATTACTCCCTCGGTAGCGGATGTAGGGGCGCGAAAAGAAAGGATTCACGCCTCCGAGTGACGTGAGTCCTTTTGTTCCAGTGCCGAAGAGAGGACTTGAGTCTCCGCTGGGTTGGTTAGCCCACTAGGACCTGAAACTAGTGTGAACGCCATGCCATTAGATTGTCAAGACATTTGGAAATATGAAGTATATTATTTATTGGATTTTGTGAATTTAAGATTAATTACTTGATAACGCTATGATCAGTCTGGGGTTACGTTGCCAGCTCTGTTGCCAAATTGTTGCCAAAACGATATCTCGGACGCCCACAAGATAGGGTCGCTCCGGCTCGGAGCACTCTTGGACGTCGAGAATCGCCCGGGTGATGGCCAGACGTCAGTCGGCATGAACAGAGATTGGACTTCACCGAAGGGAGTTCATCAGCTAAATTCGGGTGCTAATAGGTATCTTTGTTGAACGGTTGAACACCGCCGCACGGACTATTGATTGTCAGCAAAGTCATGCTCGGTGCTGCGCAACTCTTGTAGGGCAGGCCTTGGCCTGCCGAGACATTGGCGAATGGCCTCGGCAGGCCAAGGCCAACCTGCGGAAACGAATCCTTATCTGTGATTCCGGACGGACAACGGACTTGCTTTTTCAGACTCTCAATAAAGAAGAAGGCCGTGCCGGTGCCACGACATCCTTAACGCGGTTCGTAGAAACCTATCAACCTGTCTAGTTCCGAGTGCAACCACCATTGTTGAGTTCGAGCGGCGACGTCAACGAGGTGTTTCCCCATAAGGTCTGCATCAATCTGGATCGGGACTTCGATTCCTGGGGGAGATTGCAGGCCGCTTTGACTCGACATGGCATCCGAGGGGTCCGCCGAGTCTCCGCCGTTGATGGTAGCCGGCTGGAATTGCCCTCGACATGGCGGCATTCCGCCGGTGCATATGGGTGCCTGCTCAGCCATCTTCAGGTGGTCCACGACGCCCGGGAACGAGGTCTGCCCAGCTTGCTGATCTTCGAGGATGACGTCGTCTTCGATCCGTCGTTCAGCGAGAAGTTCTCCGTCTTCGTGAGGGGCCTGCCGGCAGACTGGGACATGGTCTTCCTCGGCGCTTTGCATCGCGAGGATCCTGTTCCGGTCGCCGAGAATGTGGTTCGCCTTCGCCAGGCATATTCCACATACGCCTACGCGTTAAGGGCTTCGATCTTCGATGCGTTCATCGCGGTCAACGATGGATCTCCCAATCCGGTCGACGTCAACAACGGCATCCTCCAATCGAATTACAATTGTTATGGCTTCGCGCCGAATCTGGCCTGGGTCGAGTCACGTTACTCCCCAGTGCAACAGCGAATGGCGGATCATTGGTATTTGAGGGAGTCCATCGTACCGCTTGGCAGTCAGATGGACTCCATCCTACGGCGTTCGGTCGTCATCATCGCCTATCGAGGCTCGAACGGGAGTGCCACTCACGGGCAGAATGTGGCGTTCCTGTCTCGCTTTTATGCCGAGTTCCTGCCGGGTATCAAGACTTGTGTTGTCGAGCAAGGCGGTCGAGGTTCGCTGGAACCTTCGGATCTCGCCGCCGGATGTTCTTATCTCCTCGTGCAGGATGAAGGGCGCTTCGACAGGACGCGATGCTTCGCGACGGGCCTGGAACAGGTGACCCACGATTGCGACTTCGTGATCCTTTCCGACGACGATGTTTTTATCGATGCATTGAGCATCCGCGCGAATCTTCGGATCTGCGAGCGTTACGACTGTGCAACAGGGTTTAAGAGCTGCGTGAAATTGACCGAGGCCGATACGGAATCGGTCAGGCGAAACAAGTTCGCCAAGGGGATCGACCTGACGACGTATGGCCAGACGGAGGAGGGACCGCCATTTGTGCACTATGGCCTGTTCAGGCGAGACATGCTCCGGGCACGAGGCCCAAGGCTCGATAGTTTTCTGAAGGGGCTGATCAGCGATAGAAATCAGGACCCGAGCTATCGTGTGTTCCATTCTCCCAACATGGCGCTTCGACTCTACCCCGGATAGACCATCAGCCAGGAGACAAGCGGATGTCGATCCCTGGAAAGCGAGTCCTCACGTCTGAGCAAATGGCTGGCTATGAGGACTTGGGCTTCGTACACTCGGTCCCGATTCTCACGCCTCAGGAAGTCCGGTACTACCGTGACCACGTGGAGAAGACGTGGTCGGCGCTGGGAGGACGTATCACGCGCGCCGATGGATTGCACCTGTTCTTCCGTTGGGCCTGGGACCTGGTCACGCATCCTCGCCTATTAGACTGCCTGGAAGATCTGCTCGGCCCTGTCATCCTCCTCCGACACACGAGGATCTTCTATAAGTACGCCGAGAGCGCGGCCTGGGTGGGCTGGCACCAGGACGGCAACACGGAGCATCTGTCAGATGCACAGGTTCCGACGATCTGGCTCGGGCTGACGAATGCCAGAGTTGAGAATGGCTGTTTGCGGGTGGTGCCGCGTTCGCACCGCCTGGGTATGCTGTCGCACCGGTCGCGTCAGACCCATCACGACCTCGCGAGTTCCAGCATAAACGGTTCCGCACCCGGATCCGTCGTTGGCGAGGACCATGATCCCTCCGTCGAGCCCGCCAGATTCGCGGAAGGCCTCGATGCGCCCTTCGACGTCATCATGGAGGCGGGAGAGATGAGCTTCCACCATCCTCTCGCGCTGCACGGCTCATACCCGAACGCGTCCGCGGAGCCCCGGATCGGGCTGTCGGCAACGTATTCAACGCCTGAACTTCACAGGAACGGCGCCCCTGTCGCTCTGGTGCGGGGAAGTGTTGGCCTTCAGTCCTCGTTCCCCCTTTCGGGCAAGCCGGCGGATCTCCCTCTTGAAGAAGCAGTCACTGCGTATCGCGCATCAGGCCGCCAACTCCTGTATGCTTCCATTGAGACGCGAGTTTCGATGTAATTGATGGCATGACGAGATGAAAGTCCGTATCGACCGACCTCTGAGGAACGCCGCGTGAGCTACCGTCGACTTTCCGTCGTGATCCCAACATGGAATCGGGCAGGCCTGGTCGTCGAGGCGGTGGAAAGCGCCCTGGCTCAGGAGGGCGGGGATCTCGAGGTCATCGTTGTCGACGATGGATCGACCGATGGGACCGCAGAACTCATCGAGCGGAGATTTGGCAAGTCGGTCAAGTTGCTGCGAATGGCGACGCGAAGCGGCGCTGGCGCCGCGCGCAACGAAGGCGTACGCCAAGCCACGGGCGATCTGTTGGCGTTCCTGGATTCGGACGATCTCTGGCTCCCGGGCAAGTTGAAGGCCGAGCTGGACGTCCTCGAGCGATTCCCCGATGCCGAGGCGATCGTGTCGGACAGTCGGTTCATCGTGGACGGGCAATTCGTCGGGGCGTCTCGGTTCACAGAGAACGGTGCCCTCGCGGCGACCGGAGGCCGAGCCCAGTGGGTCGAGGGTTTACCCTGGTTGTGGACGATCTCCAGTAATGGAGTCTCGACCTGTGGGATCACGCTCTGCCGTCGGGCCGTCACCAAGCTCGGCCAGCCCTTGTTCGCCACGGATCTCGATTCGTGCGAAGACTGGGAACTCGAGGTCCGGATGTACCAGGAATGCCGCGTCGTGGCCCTGCCCGAGGTGTGGTCGCACGTGCGCTGGATCGACGACGGCATGCGCATCGGGCGAGCGTGTCCCGGGCAGCCCAGGAGTCGAGAGCAGGAAATTGGGCTGCAGCGCGATCGACTGACCGTCATCGAGAGATCCATTCGTCCGAGTCGACTCACGGTGGATCTGGCGTGTGCGCTGGCGGACTTCCGCAATCACGTCTCATCGGAGTTGGCACGGCTCGAAGCAGCGCGGGCCTGAGCGCTGCTCATCAGCGGTGGTTCATCCACGTGAACGGCACGGCCCTTTACCTCGGCATTCGCGGAAAAACTTCCAACCATTGATCCGGTTGGGTGCACTTACTACGAGTAGGGCCCTCGCCGGTCCAGAACTGGGCGTTGCCGAGTCGACGCAAGCGGGCGATGCGTACGAGTCTCCAGGTGCGCCGAATCACGGATGCCGAAACCCGGCCGTGACCGCTCGCGAATGTTACTCAACGCAGACGCTCCGGACGTGGCAACCGGCGGATGGAAGGATACGCCCGAAGGGAGCCAACATGGCGAACCGTGTCGCAACAGCACGCCCGGAAGGAGGAGCGAACTCCCATCATCAGCACCATAAGCGTCCACCACCCGGGAACGCTCTCCAGTGAGGCAATGCGGAAGGGAATGCTAATTGTTGTTGATCACTCTGGATTGTCGTGCGGCCGCCGCGGCCGTACCAGGTTGCTCTTGACGTTCTGGCACAGATCTGGTTGAAAAGTCGACATGCTTTTCAGGGCGAAAAGTCGACAAATAAGAGTAATTGCGTGTGGCGATAGGCAGATGGGTGACCTGCCGGCTCCTAGCCGAGATGGGTGGCGACAGATCGGCAAGCGGATCATCGGGGCGACTTGGTCGTCCCCAGGTCATTAATTGCGAAGCCAGGCGGCCAAAGCCCGATCATGGCGGCTGCAAAAGTGCGCAGGACCGCCCGCGTTGATCGCCGCTACAGGATGCAAGGAGCCATAGAGGAGGGATGCCGGACATTGAGGTCATCCGAGCTTTCCGTACGACCGAAGCCCCAAAAGACGTCGAAAAAGACTTGGCCGATACCGTGTCTCCGGTGCCAGATTCGGGCGTTGGCACTCGAAATTGGGACAAGTGCTCCGCTACCATTCTCGCCCCAGATGTAGATTCAAGGCGGGTGCACCGCTCGGATTCAGATGCGGTCCGCGGCTTGATACCCCCCCCTATCATCTCCCCCCCCAACGTACCCGTCGTGAGTCAATAATCCATGTTCCGAATCGTAGCCGCCATGCGACGGGTTAGTGAGCCTATATCTTTTAACGGCTGACCGAGCCGCAAAGATGTCATTCGAGAATGAAGAACTCTGGCAATGAATGCGCAATTGGAAGCCATCTTGAGAAGGTATCTTGTTCTCGTTCCCGAGGGGCAGGATGTCCCACTCGAGACCGAGCTCCCGGCCTTGGGCCTCGATTCGATGAGTGCTCTCACCCTCCTTCTGGAGTTGGAGGAGATATTCGACATCTCGTTCCCCGATTCTTTGCTTAACGCCACGACATTCCGATCGGCCAAGAGCCTTGAGAATGCTATCCAGACGCTACGGAAAGAGCGGAATGGCCACGGCACAGGACACTGAGAGATTTATGGGAGGCTCAATCCCAGTGCGGCGAGAGGAGCCGAACTCGTCACGACTTCTCGGAAGTACAGCGCGAGGTTAAATCTCCCTGCGCGTTGCTTCTTCTCAG
>Ga0153954_1001170_pt1 | contig 15404 bp, 14 predicted proteins | sample TSFL038MetaG_FD_102277 | JGI IMG/M metagenome (GOLD analysis project Ga0153954, IMG submission 102277) | Attine ant fungus gardens microbial communities from Florida, USA - TSFL038 MetaG | ecosystem: Host-associated > Fungi > Mycelium > Unclassified | place: USA: Florida, Wekiwa Springs State... | reverse complement strand
CCGAGCACATTGTTGATCTTGTGCGCGCCGGTGTGATTGAGCTCCTCGCGCTTGAAATAGATTTTGGCGCCGTGCGCCGCATCTTGGGCCTTGCCGCGTAGATAATCCGTCAGCCGTTCGGCGAAATAGAGCGGGCTCGGGCGGCCGACGTAATGCGTGAGCAGCGTGTTGAGTTCGGCGTGAAAGGCCGGGTCTTTCTTGGCCGCCTCATAATGGCGCTCGAGATCGAGGATGAGCGGCATCAAGGTTTCGGCGACGAAACGGCCGCCGAAAATGCCGAAATGACCGTGGTCATCCGGGCCGGTGCGGAAGGAGTTCGGATTTTCGCGTTGCAATTTTGTCTCGCGCCTTATGGAGATCTTTGATCTAGCCGCTCCCAGCCAGTGAACCAAGCGTTTCCGCCGCCCGCGCCGCCGCAACGAAACCGGCAATTTTGCCAATATCTTTGACGCCGCGCGCACTTTCGACCCCGGACGAGACATCGACGCCCGGCGCCCCGGTCGCGGCAATCGCGGCTGCGACATTCGCGGGCGTCAGGCCGCCGCCGATCAGCCAAGGCTTGGCGAAGGATTGCCCGCGGAGAAGCGCCCAATCGAAGGCGCGACCGTTGCCGCCCGGCAAGGCCGCCGCATCGGCCGGCTGCGCATCGAAGAGCAACAGGTCGGCGACTTCGTCATATGGGGCGATTTGCGTGAGATCGGCGCGCGTGCCGAGGCCGATCGCCTTCATCACCGGCCGGCCGAACCGGCCGCGAATGGCCGCGACACGCGCCGGCGTTTCCGCCCCGTGCAATTGCAGAATATCCGGCGTGAATGCGTGGATCGCCGCGGCGAGAAGATCATCGTCCGCATCGACCGTGAGCAGAACCTTTTTCGCCCGGCCGCCGACGCGCCCGACAAGCGCCGGCGCGGTCGCAAGCGGCACATGGCGCGGGCTCTTGGGATAATGGACGAAGCCGACCATATCGGCTCCAGCCTCAAGCGCCGCAGCCAATGTCTCTTCGGTCGAAAGCCCGCAGATTTTGACGATCATGCGGGGCTTTTACACGCCCGGCGCACGAAATAACATGTTTATGTGTTGAAATAACACGCGAATGCGTGGCCGTCCGCCTAGGTATGGCCGATCTGGCTGCGCAGGCGCGCGGTCTCGGCGCGGCTCTCGCGCAAGGCGCGGCGATGCCTACCCTGCGACAGCCAGGTGAAAAAGCCGCCAAGCAGGACGCCAATGATGATCGCGGCGATCAAGACCACAAAAAGCGGTGCCTCGATCACGCCGACGGCGGCCGAGGTAAACGGATCGAACGAGACGGTGACGACATGCCGGTTGGCGACCGCGAGCGCGACGCCAATGATGGCGAGCGGCAGCAGAATGAGCACTTCCAGAATGCGTTTCATCTGCAAAACTCGCGGCAGCGATTAGCCCATATAGCCGTCGTTGAGCCGTTCACGCATTTCCTTGCCGGTCTTGAAAAACGGCACCGCTTTTTCGTCGACCGAGACATGCGCACCCGTCCGCGGATTGCGGCCGAGACGCGCGTCGCGATGTTTGACGGAAAAGGCACCGAATCCGCGCAACTCCACCCGGTCGCCACGCGCGAGCGCTTTGACGATCTCGTCAAGAATCGCGTTCACGATCTTTTCCACATCGCGCAAATAAAGATGCGGATTGCGATCCGCGATCCGCTGCACGAGCTCCGATTTGATCATGTTTCGCCCCCTACCACTCGTCATTAAGCCGGCTTCGCCTCCCAGCGAAACCCGCCGACGTGCGCCCGCCCCCAGGTGCACGCCCTTCGCTCTCAATCCATGTTCATCAGCTAACTACCAGCGTCTGAAAGACGTTTGGCTTTAATTGGTCGGGTCAACCTGCCAAATCGCCACCAGACCGTCAAGTAACCGACCCTCGGCATAATTTTCAGTGCCGCCAAGCACATGCGCCAACCATGAAAAGCCCAAAGCCTCGGCGATCTTGGCCGTGCTGCTGATAATGCCAAGCTTCTGAAGGCTGTTTTTCGTGGTCCAGTCGCGGATCGGCAGCCCGTGCGGAACCTTGCGGGCATGTTCGAGCCAAGCCACCGCTTCGCGCTCTTCGCCAATCTCATCGATGAGCTTCAGCCCGATCGCCTGCCGGCCGGTGAAGACGCGTCCGTCATCGACGGCCGCCAATTGTGCATCGGTGAGGCCACGGCGGGTCTTCACCAGGCCCTTGAACCAGCCGTAGCTGTCGGCAACCAGCGACGCCAAAGCGGCGCGGACCTCGGGCGAGGTCGGCTCAAAGCCGCTCGGCTCCGCCTTAAGCGGCGAGGATTTCACCGAATCCATCTTCACCCCGACCTTGTCGAGAAGGCCGGAGAGATCGGGATATTGAAACAGCACACCGATCGAGCCGACCAGCGCATTGCCGGGCGAGACGATATGGTCGGCGCCGATCGCGGCGATATAGGCACCCGAAGCCGCCATTGTGCCGACGACCGCGACGGTCGGTTTTTTTGCCGCAAGCCGGCGCAAGGCAAGAAAGAGCTTTTCCGCACCGGTCGTCGTGCCACCAGGACTGTCGATGGCGAGAATCACGCCCTTGGCATTGGAATTCGCCACATCGTCAATAAGCTTCAGCGTCGCCCGGTCGCCGGTGATGAAGCCGCTGATGCTGATCCGCGCGATATGTTGCGAGCTGAGGCTGACGCGCCCGGAGAATCGCAGGCCGATAAGCCCCAGGCCGATAATCAGCAGCAGAATCGAAATCACCCGCCAGAACGATAATTTTCGCTGCAACAGCCGCCGGTCGACGATGTAATCGGCGGGGGACGTGTTCGACATACTTTATTCCTTGGCCGTGGAAGCCGGTGGAACCTAGCGCGCTTTGCCTGCGGATGGAACCGCCCGCCCGATAAGAAATCGCGCCAATTCATAATGTTGAGACCGTTCCCGTCGAAAAAACTGCAACTTTTTTTGAAGCAGGTTCTAAGCCATGCTGCTGCCTGAAGCGGCGCTGCTCCGCGGCCACAAAAAAGCCCGCGCGGCGATGCCGCGCGGGCCTTCGATCGTCAAATCGCGATCGCTAAATTTTGACGAGATTATTCCTCGTCTTTTTTCTTCTTGGCGCCCTTTTTGGCTTCGTTGTCGCGCGCCTTAAGCGCTGCGCCAAGGATATCGCCGAGCACCGCGCCCGAATCAGCCGAGCCGAACTGGGCAATCGCCTCTTTCTCTTCGGCCACTTCGAGCGCCTTGATCGAGACCGCAACCTTGCGGGCGCGGCGATCGAACTGGGTGATGCGGGCATCGACCTTTTCGCCGACGGCGAAACGGTCCGGCCGCTGATCGGCGCGGTCGCGCGCCAATTCGCTGCGCTTGATGAAGGCGACGAGATCGGTGCCGGCAATCTTTACGTCGATGCCGCCTTCCTTCACGTCGATCACCTCGCAGGTGACGATCGCGCCCTTCTTGAAGTCGGGGCCGCCCTCGTCCGTCGCGGGTGCTGCGAACGGATCGCTCGCGAGCTGCTTGATGCCGAGCGAGATACGCTCCTTCTCCTGATCGACGTCGAGCACTTTGGCGCGGACGATGTCGCCCTTCTTGTACTCGTCGATCACCTGCTCGCCGGGCTTGTTCCAGTCGAGATCGGAGAGATGGACCATGCCGTCCACATCGCCTTCGAGACCGATGAACAGACCGAACTCGGTCTTGTTCTTGACCTCGCCTTCGACTTCGCTGCCAACCGGATGCTTCTGGGCAAAATCTTCCCAGGGGTTGGTGAGCGTCTGCTTGAGGCCGAGCGAAATGCGGCGCTTGACCGGATCGACTTCGAGCACCTGGACGTCGACTTCCTGGCTCGTCGCGACGATCTTGCCGGGATGGACGTTCTTCTTGGTCCACGACATTTCCGAGACGTGGATCAAGCCCTCGATGCCGGGCTCGAGTTCGACGAACGCGCCATAGTCGGTAATGTTCGTCACGCGGCCATGGATGCGGGCGCCGACCGGATATTTGGCGTCGATTCCCTGCCACGGATCGTCGAGCAATTGCTTCATGCCGAGCGAGATGCGGTGGGTCTCGTGATTGATCTTGATGATCTTGACCTTCACCGTCTGACCGATGGTCAGCACTTCGCTCGGATGATTGACGCGCCGCCAGGCGATATCAGTGACATGCAGCAGGCCGTCGATGCCGCCGAGGTCCACGAACGCACCGTAATCGGTGATGTTCTTGACGACGCCGTCAATGACCTGCCCCTCTTCCAGATTGGCAACGATCTCGTGGCGCTGTTCGGCCCGGCTCTCTTCAAGCACGGTACGGCGGGAGACGACGATATTGCCGCGGCGGCGATCCATCTTGAGGATCTGGAACGGCTGCGGCACATGCATCAAAGGCGTGACATCGCGGATCGGCCGGATATCGACCTGGCTGCGCGGCAGAAAGGCAACGGCGCCGTCGAGATCGACGGTGAAGCCGCCCTTGACCTGGTTGAAGATGACGCCTTCGACCTTTTCCTGCTTCTCGAAAGCGCGTTCGAGCCGCACCCAGCTCTCTTCGCGGCGCGCCTTGTCGCGCGAGATCACCGCTTCGCCGAGGGCGTTTTCGATGCGTTCGAGATAGACTTCGACTTCGTCGCCGACCGTCAGGGTGCCTTCGCGGCCGGGGCCCTGGAATTCCTTGAGGGCGACGCGGCCTTCGGTCTTGAGGCCGACGTCGATGACGGCGACATCCTTTTCGATGGCGACGACCTTGCCCTTGATGACCGCGCCTTCGAGAGCTTCGTTCTGGCCATAGCTCTCATCGAGAAGCGCGGCAAAATCCTCGCGCGAGGGCGCGTAGGTATTGGTTGATGTCATAAGTTCTCCTGAAAAGCCCTGTCGGGCGAACGCCGGCGGTTAGGGGTTGACGGAGCTTCTTCCAACCGTGGCCTGCCAGAAGGCAGGATCACCCGCATCAAAAAGGCGGACCGGCGTTGGACGGCGGAAAAAAGCTTGGTTCGGGCGGCTATGTAGCAAGCGGTGGAGCGCCCGGCAAGGGGAAGACCCGCCGGGACGCGCTAAATGTCAGGCGGCTCGCGCCTGCACAATCGCCAGCGCCTTGGCGAACGCGGCCTCGATATCGAGATCGGTGGTGTCGAGTTCGACCGCGTCCAACGCCAGGCGCAAGGGCGCGGCGGCGCGGGAGGCATCGCGGGCGTCGCGGCGGCGGATTTCGTCCAGGATCGCGGGATAATCGACCGCCTCGCCCTGCCCCTTCAATTCGAGTGCACGGCGGGTGGCGCGCGTCTCGGGCGTCGCCGTCACATAGATTTTAACCTCGGCGTGGGGGCAAATCACCGTGCCGATGTCGCGCCCGTCGAGCACCGCCCCGCCTGGCCGCGCCGCGAAATCGCGTTGCAGATCGATCAACGCCTGGCGCACCTCGGGGATCGCCGCGACAATCGAGGCGGCCTCGCCCATATTGCGGCCGCGCAACACCCTTGGGTCGAAATCGGTCAGCGACAGGCCGCGCGCCGCCGCCACCGCGGCATGCACGTCGGCAAGGTTTTGTCCATGCTCGATCAGCGTCCGGGCGGTGGCACGATAGAGCAGACCCGTGTCGAGATGCGGCAAGTTCAGATGTTCGGCAAGGCGGCGCGCCAAAGTGCCCTTGCCGGAAGCCGCCGGTCCGTCGATCGCAACAATCATGAAAAACGCGCCCCGAGACTGGCGAGCGAGATCTGGAAAGCCGGGAAGCTCGTCGCGATCATCGCCGCATCATCGATCGCCATGCCCCGCTCGGCGGCGAGGCCGAGGCAGAGGAAGCTCATGGCGATGCGGTGATCAAGATGCGTGGCCGCCACGCCGCCGCCTGCGACCTGCCCCTCCCCGCCGGCGACGATCAGGTCGTCGCCCTCGATCGTGCTTTCGACCCCGGCGGCCGCAAGACCGGCGACGATGGCCGCGAGACGGTCGGATTCCTTGACCCGCAGTTCCGAGAGGCCGCGCATCCGCGTCTCGCCCGCGGCAAAAGCGGCGGCGACGGCAAGGATCGGATATTCGTCGATCATCGACGGGGCGCGGGCCGCCGGCACATCGACGCCGCGCAAATCCGAGGCGCGCACGCGCAGGTCGGCGACGCTCTCCCCGCCTTCGTTGCGCTGATCGATCATGTCGATTTGCGCCCCCATCTCGATCAGCGTCTGCACCAGGCCGATGCGCAGCGGGTTCATCATCATGCCTTCGATGATCACCTCCGAGCCCGGCACGATGAGCGCCGCGACCAAGGGAAACGCCGCCGAGGACGGATCGGCCGGCACGACGATTCGCCCCGGATGGAGCTCCGGCCGGCCCTCAAGCGTGATCTTGCGTCCCTCCGCGCCGAAGGGCTCACTTGCAATCGCCGCGCCGAAATGGGCAAGCATTTTCTCGGTATGATCGCGGCTCGCCTGCGGCTCGATCACCACCGTGCGGCCGGGCGAATTGAGCCCGGCCAGCAACACGGCGGATTTGATCTGCGCCGAGGCGACCGTGGTGCGATATTCGATCGGCAAGGGCTCCGGCGTTCCCTTCAACAGGACCGGGCAGCGCCCGCCCTCGCCCTGCGCCAGGACTTCAGCGCCCATTTGCGTCAACGGATCGAGGACGCGGCGCATCGGCCGCTTGCGCAGCGAGGCATCGCCGTCGAATTCGGCCGTGATTCCGTGGCCCCCCACGACCCCCATCATCAGCCGCGTGCCGGTGCCGGCATTGCCGAAATCGAGCTTATCCCGCGGTTCGAGCAGGGCGCCGAGGCCGATGCCATCGACCTGCCAGGCCCCCGCGCCGCGCCGCTCGATCCGTGCCCCCAAGGCCCGGCAGGCCGCCCCGGTATGGAGCACATCGTCGCCTTCGAGCAGGCCTTCGATCTCGGTCCGCCCGACCGTGAGAAGCCCAAGAATGAAGGCGCGATGCGAGATCGACTTGTCGCCCGGCGGGCGCAGGCGGCCCTTGAGCGGCCCGCCCGGCGTCGTGCGGGCGGCCGCGGCCGGCGGCGAAGCACTTGCAGGCGAAGCACTTATGGAAACTGCCAAAATCCCTCCAAGCCGGGCCGGGGTCGCGCAAATTTGTTTCGCCGCTCGTAACACGTGATTTGGGGAAAAGTCATGGGTCAATTCGGCCTGTTAAAAGGTGAAAAGACCACACCGCCCCTTATGCCCAGCCTTGCGGATCGGCCGGTGAAGTTCCAATTGACAGGCGCCTTGGGGCTTACTAACGGGAGCCGCAAGCGCGCCAATTGGCGGTGGGCGGCGGCCCTCTTCCTCCAAGCGGCGCCCAACGATTTTTTCAGAGGCCCAACCGTGGCGAAACCCGAGCTCGGCAACAAACATACCTGCCAGAACTGCGGCACGAAATTCTTCGACTTGAACAAGAGCCCTGTCGTCTGCCCGAAATGCGGCACCGTCCAGCAGGTTGCGACGCGCGTGACCCGCGCCGCAGTCCCTGAGAAGGATGAGGAAGAGGCCGAGACCGGCGTCGAAATCGTCTCGCTCGATGAAGTCGAGCAGAACGAAGCCGCTCTCGAAACCACCGCAGAAGACGATGTCGAGATCGAGGATGAAGGCGGCGGCGATGACGATGACACCTTCCTCGAAGAGGAAGAAGAGGACAGCGACGACGTCTCCGGCCTGATCGACGGCGACATCGCGCCCGACGAAGAGCCCTAAAGCATCGAATCGAAAATGCGGGGCGATTTCCGGACCGGTTCGAACCGCACCAATGGCGGCTTGTGGCGGTCGGCCATTGTGTCTATATAGCCGCTCCGCGCTGGCCAAAAGGCTCTCGAATCCACCCAAAGATTTGAGCGGCGCGAAGGTTTGGGGTCATAGCTCAGTTGGGAGAGCGCTTCAATGGCATTGAAGAGGTCGGCGGTTCGATTCCGCCTGGCTCCACCAATAAAATCAAAGACTTAGATATATCTCTCTTTACGGCCGAGATTCGGCGGAAATTGCGCGGATTGAGCTAACGCCCAGTCCGCTCGATGTTTGAGATATCGATCCATGCGATGCAGAATCGTTCGGACTCGCTCGAATTCAGCGATCAAGTTCCGACTTGCAATGCGGTCCGCCTGATGTCTCGATGAGCTGCCGCGTGTGCCGCGCCTCGTCCGGCGTGTTCATCCCTTTGACGATAAGCTCGTACCACGTCATCCCGCGCTTATCTCGATCGCGCCGAACGGAAATGGGAAGACCCAGGAAGCCGAGAGCTTGCACTTTCTGGTCGGCTTGGCCCTTATCCGGATATTTGCCGCACTCCAGGAAGAACTCCCACGCTTGCGCCGATGCCCTCGGCGCGCCCTGCAAAGCAAAAGCGCAGACGATGGCGCAGCCGAGCCAAGCGCGCGTCAAATTCAGGAACCGGATCGTTCGTCCAAGTCGATTCATCCGGAGCCCTCCGGCCCCTCGATCTTGGCACCGACCAGGCTCTCAAGCGTGACCGCGCGGCTGAGTTCGCCGACCTTTTCACCCATGCCATCGGCCCGCAGGAGATCGCGGACCTGGCCGTGCGCACCAACGATGCGCAACGTCATACGGCGCCCTTCAACAACGCGATGCAGCTCATGCAGCATGCGCGAACCGGCGAGATCGACAAAGGGCGATGCAGACAGATCGCAGATAACCAGATGAATGTCGCGGTTGCTCTCCAAGTTTAAGCGCCTCAAAACAGCATCAAGCACGAAGCCCGCGTTGACGTAGATGAGCGAGCTTTCGGGCCGGAAGGCGAGAACGCCGGGAATCAATTCATTTTCCGTGTGGCGCAAGATATCCGAAAAACGGCCCGTGCCCGGTACGCGACCCAGGAAAGCGACACGGGGGCGTGAAACAAGTGTCAGCAGGAGAAGGATTGACGCCACGGTGGCGATCAAGATGCCTTCCAGAATTCCAAAGGCGAGCACCCCGCAAAGCGCAATGTTCGCGGCGTAAAAATCCAGCCTGCTCACGCGCCACATGCGCAGCAAGGCACGGAAATCGACGAGCCCGGCGACAGCCGTCAGGACAATGGCCGCAAGAACGGCCTTCGGAAGATCTTTCAGCACGCCGGTAAGAAACAGCAGGCACAACGCCAGCGCCGCCGAGGCGAAGACGAGCGCAAGCGGTGTGCGCGCACCCGCCTTGTCGTTCACCGCCGATTGCGACAGTCCGCCCGCGACGGGATAACTTTGCCCGAAAGCTGCGGCGAGGTTTGCGGCGCCGATGCCGAGGAGCTCCTGCCGCGCGTCCAGCGATCGCCCGTGCTTTGCCGCGAAGGAACGGCCCGCGGACACGCTTTCGATATAGGCGAGCAGCATGCATCCCGCCGCCAATGGCATGATGCCGTCAACATCGCGCAGCCGCAGAGCGGGCGCGCGCAACGCCGGCAGCCCGGGCGGAATTTCACCGGTCGTGCGGACCCCGTGCGCGGCAAGCCCGAGCAGCGCCGCGACAAGGATTGCCAGACTCACGACGCCAAGCGCGATGGGCCTCGCCGGCCAGATGCGATCACCAACGATAAGAAGGAAGATCGCCGAAGCACCGACGAGCAGCGTCAGGACATGGATAGTGTTCAATTGCGTACATAGCAAATAGACTCGCTGGAAAAAATTCTGGCCGCCTCCTGGTACGCCGATCAGGCTTGGGATCTGCGTAACGGCAATGGTCAACCCCGCGCCGGCCTTGAACCCCACCAGAATGCTGTCGCTGATCAATTTGACGAGGCCGCTCAGCCGCAAGGCCCAAGCAACGGCGCAAAGGCCCGCGACCGTTAGGGCCGTGAGACTTGCTACCTGCGCGTAGCGACCGGCGTCGCCTTGCGCCATGGGGCCAACCGTTGCCGCGATCATCAGGGAAATGGCCGACGTGGGGCCGATCGCAAGCTGCCGTGACGAGCCCATGATCGCATAGCCGAGGCCGCCCAGCATATAGCCGTAGACGCCGACCTGTGGTGGCAGGCCCGCCAAAGCTGCATAGGCAAGAGAGATCGGAATTGCGTAGGCGGCCAATGTCAGCCCGGCCGTGAGGTCGTCGCGCAGCCATGCGCGGCGATAGTCCGCAGCCCAGTTTGTTATTGGGATGTACTCAAGCCATCCGCGGGCGCGCAGAACATGAATATCGCTCTTTCGAAACAAGTCATCCCTTTCTGCAAAGCGCGCCTAATCGATAATATGGTAGCCGCCATCCACGTAGAGCGTTTCGCCGGTGATCAGCTTGGCCGCATCATGCGCCAGAAAGGCCGTGGCCAGGCCGACATCATCAATGCTCACGAGGCTGCGGGTCGGCGCTTTTGCTTTTGCTTTGTCTAGAAGCTCGTCGAATTCAGGGATTCCGGACGCGGCCCGCGTTGCGAGCGGACCGGGCGAAATGGCATGGACGCGAATGCGTTTGGGGCCCAGCTCCGCGGCCATGTAGCGAACCGCGCATTCAAGCGCCGCCTTGGCGAGCCCCATGACGTTGTAATTCTCGACAACCATCTGACTGCCGTAATAGGTCATCGTGAACAGCGCGCCCCCGTCCGTCATCAGCGGCTCGGCCAGATGCGCCACGCGGATGAACGACCAGCACGAAATATCCATGGTCGTCAGGAACCCATCCCGCGGCACGTCGATCACGCGGCCAGCCAAGGTGTCTCTCGGCGAGAACGCAATCGAGTGGACCGCAAAATCGAGCCGCCCCCAGTCGCGTTTGATACGATCGAAGAGCGCCTCCATCTGCCCGGGCACACGCACATCGAGCGGCATCAGGATTTTCGCGCCGATCTCGTTTGCAAGAGGCTCGACGTAAGGTTTTGCCTTATCGTTGAGATAGGTCATCGCGACCTCGGCACCCAAGCCGTAAAAGGCTTTGGCGCACCCCCACGCAATCGATTGTTCATTGGCGACGCCGATGATCACGCCCTTCTTGTCCTCAAGAAGAGGCGCCTTGGCCATACGGATCGTCATGCAACTCTCCCGTGTTCGGAGCGCCGCAGCGAGCGCTCCAAAAGACACGCGAGCGTGTGCCGCGCGATCATCATCTCTTCGTCGGTCATTATTCGATAGACGCGGACGCGGCTCTCCGGCCTGGAAATGAGTTCGGCATGCGCCGCATTGGCCGCGGGGTCGATATCAACCCCCAGCCATTTCAGTTTCTCCCCGACGCGTGCCCGCATCGATGCGGAGTTCTCGCCGATGCCGGCGGTGAAGACAAAGGCATCGATGCCGCCGAGCGCAGCGGCGAGCATGCCGGCGTGAAGCCCGACGCGGTAGGCGAAATAGTCCAGCGCGAACGCCGCGCGCGGGTCATCGCTTGCTTCGAGATCGCGAACATCATTGCTGATACCCGACAGCCCCTTGAGACCGCAGTCGTGATAGAGCATATGCTGGACCGCGGCGGGGCTCATCCCGCGCTGTTCGATCAGATAAAGCACAACGCCAGGATCGAGTTGACCGGGCCTCGTGCCCATCGGCACGCCATCCAGCGCCGTAAAGCCCATCGAGCTGTCGACACTGCGGCCATGGGATAGAGCGCACATCGATGCGCCGCTACCGAGGTGGGCCACGACGATCTTCTTCGTTGCAACATCCGGCGCAACACGTGTGAGCCGGTCCGCAATATATTCGTAGGACAGGCCGTGGAAGCCGTAGCGGCGAACGCCATCCAGATAATATTGCTCCGGGATCGCGTAGTGATCTGCAAGAACACTGTGGGTACGATGGAAGGCGGTATCAAAACAACCGATCTGCGGGAGATCCGGAAAACGTGCTCGAATCGAGCGGATCGGCGCAAGATTGTTTGGCTGGTGCAAAGGCGCGAGACAGACGAGTTTTTCTAAAACCGCGAGAACGTCGTCATCGATCATGATCGGACGATCGTAATCCGGGCCGCCGTGCACGATACGATGACCGACGGCGATTGGCGCGATGTTCAAATGCTCGCGCAGCCACGCGCCAGCCGCCTGGATCGCCACAGAAACATCGCTGACCTGCGCGGCCTCGAAGGTCCTGTCGATCATTACCTTGCCGTCAGCGTCACGCGCCAGCAGTCGAGGCATGGTGCCGATACCGCTCACCTGCCCTTTAATCAGACGCTCCAGAGCCGAGACGCCGTCCGTGCCAAACACCTGGAACTTTACGCTGGAAGACCCGGAGTTGACGACGAGGATGGTCTCCATCGGATCAAACCTTCGGCAAGGCTGTCGTCGTGGTCCTTGCATGGGCGTAGAGCGTGGCGATGGCGCAGGACGCCATGCGGGTGCGCAGCGAATCGGCGCGGGACGTCAGGATGATGGGAACGCGCGCGCCGAGAACGATTCCAGCGGCATCCGCCCGGGCGAGGAAGGTAAGGTTCTTCGCGAGCATATTGCCGGCCTCAAGATCCGGGACCACCAATATTTGTGCATGCCCCGCGACCTCCGAATGTATCCCCTTTATGGCGGCGGCTTCCGGCTCGATCGCATTGTCAAAGGCCAAGGGGCCGTCAAGAATCCCGCCCGTGATCTGCCCACGCTCGGCCATTTTGCATAAAGCGGCCGCGTCGATCGTCGAAGGAATTTTCGGCGTCACGGTTTCGACGGCGGAGAGGATGGCCACTTTGGGCGTCCCCATCCCGATTTGCGTAAAGAGATCGATCGCGTTTTGGATGATGTCGCGCTTCGCCTCGAGATCGGGAAAGATATTGATGGCCGCGTCGGTGATGAAGAGCGTGTTCGGATAAGTCGGAACATCCATGATGAAGACATGGCTGATCCGTCGTTCCGTCCGCAATCCATTCGTAGACGATGTGACGGCGCGCATGAGCTCATCGGTATGCAGGCTCCCCTTCATAAGGAGCTGGCCCTTGCCCTCGCGGATCATTGCGACGCCCTTGCTGGCCGCGGCATCGCTGTGCGGCACATCGACGATCTCGAAGCTGCTGAGATCGAGGTCGTATTTGCTTGCGACGGCTGCGACCTTCGCCGCCGGCCCGACGATAATCGGGATGATAAGGTGCGCCGCGGCCGCGTCGCACGCGGCGCGCAACGACGACTCGTCGCAGGGATGCACGACAATGGTTTTTGCTGCGGGCACTTTGATCGCGGCTTCGATCAAGCGCTCATATTTGGCATGTGGCTGAGGTGACGTGACCGACGCGATCGACATGACAAACCTCTCAGCTCACAGGCCCAAAGACTCCGAGAGCGCTTTTACGACGCTCTCGCCTGTTCCTCTCGATCCGTGTTCGAGTGAACGGCGAATTGCGCGCGTTCGTTTGCCCGCACCTCCGCCGTCAGATCGGTATCGACATCAAAGAGTTTTGCGATCTCGAGGAATCGCGGTATTGCCGCCTGAACGAGATAGCCCCGCGCGGTCAAGACATCGGTGAGATTGCCGAAGAGCCGCTCTCTGTCGGCACGCTTCTGCGGCAGGAGCGCTGGAATGGCAGCAAGAGCCGCATCCTTATCGATCAGCAGCATGGCAAATTGCTCGCGCACCAGCGTCTTGAACTGCGTGATCGTCAGCCGCGGCATATCCTCCCCGACGAGGCGAATCTTGCGAATGGCCTCAAAGCTGCGTTCGTCTATGATCCCATGGCTCATGCCGATGTAAAGTACCGAGCGGACCAGAGCTTCGCGTATCCCGCCGCTCTTAATGCGCGACTTCAAGTCGGCAATGCGCACCGCGAGGAGTTGCTCGTGCAGGAGGCTCGTCGGCGCCTTCGGCATGGAGGCGTCATCGGAACCATCTGCGCCTGTTGCGGCCTGCAGCGCCGGCGAGCCATAGATCGCGAGGAAAAGCCGTTCGGCCGTTTGGTCCCGGACATCGCGCCACAGGTCGAGGGCTCGTACCATCTGATCGGACACCGCCTCCTGGGCCACCCAAAACGGGTTATCGTGTTCGATCGGGCGTCGATAATCATGCGTCAGCTCCGCCAGCTTCCCGAGCGGTGCCATGAACGGATTGCTATCGGCGAAGAGCTCATACTGGACCCGCAACGGATGCATCTGCCGGAACGCTTCGGCTATAGGCTCGGACATGAAAGCGCGGACGAAAGGCTGAAGATAGGTGCGATAAAGCCCAAGATTTATCTTCGACATCTGCGCCACCGCGGCAAATCGGCGATCGTTCTCAGCGCCATGCCCGCCTAGCGCGCGAATATCATCGAGGGTCCGTGTCTCGCAGCGCATGATCCAATCGCCGGTCGCCAGCTCCCGATTTTTCGTCGCCTCCGTTTTCGGCTCGAAGACAGCTTCGTAGAGCCCCGGCGGAAGCACGTCGATCAAATCGATATTGTTCGCGAACTCATCGTGCTCTTTGCGTGCGACGGAACTTGAAACAAAGATTCCAAGATGCCCAATAGATTCGTGGATCGTGTAGACGATTGTCTGTCCATAAGCACGAATTTCATCGACATCGCGATAGAGATCGAGAATCCAACCCAGCGCTTGCGGCGGCGGTGTGATGTTATCGCCCTTCGAGCAGAAAATCACGATCGGCGATTTGATGTTGCGCAAATCGACCGCCTCGCCGCGAAACATTTCAATCCGAGCCGCCGCCAAATTGTTCCCAATGAACAATTCGTCGGTGATGAATTGAATTTCTTCGGCATTGAGATTGACGTGACCACCCCACCAGCGCTCGAAACCGAGATAGCGGGGCGCCTCGGTGTCGATCTTCGCGTAAAGGTTATAGGCTTTGCTCCAAAGCGTGTTGGCCGGATTGAGGCTCTCGAAATTCTCGACGAGCCAGGCGCCGTCGAACTTGCCGTTTCCGAGGTCGCTCGCAAGCGCGGTCATCCAGCTCCCGCCCAGCAATCCGCCGACATAGCGCATGGGGTTCTGTCCGGGTGTCCCCGCCCAATAGGACAAGGGCGAGCCGGCGATGATGAGCGGACCGAAAAGCTCCGGCCGTAGCGCCGCAAGCATCATCACGGCCCAGCCCGCCTGACAATTTCCAATCACGCAGGGCTTGCCGTCGGCGTCCGGGTGCCGGGCAATAACCTTTTCGATGAAAATGGCCTCGGCGCGGGCGACGTCTTCGATCGTCTGCCCCGCCACCGGCTCCGGCAGGAAGCCGATGAAATAGCAGGGATGCCCTGCTTTCATGGCGACGCCGATTTCGCTGTCGCGTTTAAAGCCGCCGATGCCGGGCCCATGGCCGGCGCGCGGATCGACCACGATGAAGGGCCGTCGTCTTGGATCGAGCTCGACGTCCTCTTCGGGAAGGATGCGCACGAGCGCGTAGTTAACCGGGCGCTCGAGGTTGCGTCCGTCGACAAGGAGCTCAACGGAATAATCCAGGACATGCGGAGCCACCTCCGCCATATGCTCGCGATATTGATTGCCCCGCTGCCGCATCACATCCAGAAAGAGGATGTTGCGCTGCATTGCGTCGACCGCGTAGTCGAACATGGCAGCAAACGGGCCAAAATTCATATCATCGTGCGATAGAGGCGCTGCGGGAGACATGCCGAACTCCCTTCAT
>Ga0153954_1001169_pt1 | contig 15407 bp, 26 predicted proteins | sample TSFL038MetaG_FD_102277 | JGI IMG/M metagenome (GOLD analysis project Ga0153954, IMG submission 102277) | Attine ant fungus gardens microbial communities from Florida, USA - TSFL038 MetaG | ecosystem: Host-associated > Fungi > Mycelium > Unclassified | place: USA: Florida, Wekiwa Springs State... | reverse complement strand
CGCGCCCGTGAAAGCTTGCCGAGAGACGCTCGGGCTTCCACTCGATGTGCCAGCCGCGGGTCTCTCCGGCACGGCGCTGGACCAGTTCGAACAAACCGTTGCCCGGCCCAACGTACCAACGGCCGTCGGCCTCGACAATAATGGGTGGTCGCGCCCCGCCCACGCCGGGATCGACGACGCAGAGAAAGACAGTGCCCGCCGGAAACCAAGGGGCATAGGCCGCCAACAGGTAGGCCGATGCCTTGGGGTTGCCAACCGGCGCATCAGTGAACAGGTCGACAATGGACGTGCCCGGCACCATCTGGTGCAGCACCGCCTTCATCTGACCAGTATATGGGCCGTGCAACCCAAAGTCCGTGAACAACACAATCATGTTGCCTGCTTGCCTCCCTCGCGGTCCGCTGCGCGCAGAAAACAACCGAGACAGGACGGCCGGCAGTTTGTATCACGCCCGCGCTACGGCGTGGATTATCAATGCTTGCAACGAGCTCCTGCGCGAAACGGTGGCTTGGCGGCGAACGACGACGCCTAATCGCGCGAAAAATAGGCTCGTTGACTGAAGCCAGCTGCTCCATTCACCTGCCTGCTGCCGTATGTCGGTCGTCCTTTCCAGCTGAACCGGCACCGGCGGCTTCAGGCCGCGAGACTGCTCTTGCTCGGCGTCTGCGAAGGGCTCGCCGAGGGCCTTGCAGAGGAAACGAGCAAGCGCCGCCTTCCGAGAGTCGCGGTCAAGGGCATAGGCGGTCTGTTTGAAGTCTAGGCCGTCGAGCGGGCCCTGGATGTAACCCGAGATCGTGTCCGCCGTCATGATCAGCGCGGTATCAAGCGTATGAATGTACTTGCTCGTAACCGATCCCTTAGCGTGGCCGACGAGAGCCGCGATCGTGACCTCGGTGAACCCGAGGTCGTTCGCGATGTTTGCGAAGCTGTGCCTCAACACATGCGGCGTGATATCGGCGAGTGACGTATTGCGGAAAATTTTCTCCCAATGATTGGGGAAGCTGCCGAACGCATTATCGTCGCCCTGTCCTGGGAAGACGTAAGTGCCGGCTTTGGCCGTCCATCGGCTTTCGAGATATTCCACTACCGGCAACCCGATCGCCCGGATCGAGGCGCCCTCCTTACTATCGACCAGACGCAGGCAGCTCGCCTCCATATCGGTCTCGATCCACCGTAGCTTGATCATTTCCGAACGGCGGCATCCGGTGAGAGCTATCGGTCGTCATTTGGTATCTCTCGTCCTCGGCCGCCTTGCGCAAGATCTTTTCCGAGTGTGCGATACTCAGCTTCGGTCAAGCGGCGGTCGTGGACCCGGTCCTTCGGTTTGCGAATCCCATGCGCTGGGTTTGTCTCGATGATGCCAGCCTCCACGGCATAGGTCAGGATACCTCCGAGCAGACCGACGGTCCGCGTAGCGGTGCCGACGCCTCCCCGTACAATGGCTTTGCCGCGCAGCTTCTTGGTCTTGACGCTGACGCGGGTTTTGCCCGACATGATGTCCTTCAAGACCTTGTTGATGTCGGCCTTGACGAGATCCTTTACGCGCCGCGTGCCGATCAGCGGCAAGATATGACGGTGTATACGGCCTGTGTCGATTGCGATCGTCGTTGCCTTCTTCGGGCGCCCGCCTTTTCCCAGTATGAGGCCCGCCTTCAAATCATGGAGATAGAGGTCGCATAGCTCCTTAACGGTGATTGCCTTGTGATCGAGTTGGCGCTCTTCGGCGGGATTGTCACCTTTCGCAACCCTGCCCCACTGAACCTTCGCTTCTTTTCTCGCAAGCTCTGGCGTCCAGACGCCATGCTGCCCGATCGTATAGCGACGAGAACGACCGACAGATCGATATTGAATGAGATAGCTGCGCTTGCCTGACGTGAATACGCGCAGACCGAATCCGAGCAATTCATCGTCCCAGATGACGTGGTCTTTGTCCCGGGCTTCCGCGGCGTCGACGATGCGCTTAGTGAGCTTTGCCATCGAATTTCTCCGACTTGAAGCCGTCTCCCGCGTAAGCACCACGTAAGCAGTTGGAAGGAAATCGGGGCGCGCGGCAGGATAGGCGCTGCGGCGGCCGACTCCAGTTTCCTTAACAATTTTAGTAGTATAGTGAAGCATTACCGTACGGCTTGTGTCCCCACTTCACGCATTCGCTTTCCAATCTGCGTCCCTGAGCCGCGCAAAGCGCGCGGGGAGCCGATGAATTTATTGGCTCTATATCTCCGAAACAAACGGGCTCTCCCCGTTAGAAAGTCATGACGCTGAAGCGATACTTCTTCGATTTGAGGGACGGTGACGCACTTGTCCCCGGTGATGAGGGCATTGAATTGCCGGATATCGAAAGCGTGCAGGAAGAGGCCGCCCTTTCCCTGGCTGACATGGCCCGCAATGCCGATCGAACGCATCCAGAGCGCGGCGCCTGGCACCGCATGGCGGTCGAGGTACGCGACGAGCGCGGGCCAATCCTGAACGTGCTATTCACCTTCGAGCCGGACCGCAGAAGGCACTAAGATGGATATTCGTGTGGGCCCAACGGGTGGAGATCACGGCGGCCCGGTCGACCGAAAGGGTCAATACCGAGATGGACGTCTAACGGACCTCACTGTGCTCCAGTGCGTTCCGAATGCGATCACGGTGCGCAATATGCTGCGTCTGCATGGCGTAAAAATTGTCTAGAAGTTTGCGTGCTTCCGTCAGGTCGGCCCCGTGTCGGGCCAACTCCTCGATCCGCAGTTCTTGCTCGGCAATGTGTCGCATGCCCTCGGCAATATGCCGCTCGGCTTTCTCCAGATGACGAAGCTGCATGGAGCGATCCATGGTCCACTCTACTCCAAATTTGCCCCGGCTGGCTATGTCGGAAATCGCGCACCGACGAGCCTGACGCGCAAATCCGGCGGCTGAAACTTGGATCGCTTCACCAGGCTAAAACCGCCTGAGTAGCGAAAAGATGATCTTGACGATCGTCTCCCTCGATTATGCGGCTCATCTGCGAAAGAGAGCGGCAACGACGGCCAAGAGCCTTCGCGCATCCGCCGGTTTCTGCAGGCAGGGAGCGTTGGCGAATTCAGCAGGAATAGTGGTCGCGTCGTAGCCTGTCATGAAGATCAGGGGAATGTCTCGCGATCTTATGGCCCGGGCCGATTCAAAGTTCGGGCCAGCACCGAGGTTGACATCCACCAGTGCACAATCAGGTGTCGTTCGATCGAGGAGATTGAGCGCATCCTTCACGGTGCTGACGGGTCCCAACACGCTGGCGCCAGCGTCCTCCAGAGTTTGCCGTGCATCATCAGCAAGGTAAAAATCGTCCTCGAGCACAAGCACAGATCGGCCGGCCAGCAGCGCGTTACTCATGCGGGCTTCCTCTCCGAGCATGCGGAAATGGGGCGGGGTACATCGGTCTGCAGTATGCTTTCCCCTGTCTTGAGCGGGAAGGCGATGCGACAATACAGTCCGTCGGCATCGAGGTTCAGCTCGCCTCGGCCTTTCAGCTCATATGGTACGCGTCGAGTGATCAGCTCTGTTCCGAAACCCTTCCGGTGGTTCCCGTCCGGTGCGATCTCCAGGCCGCTCTCTCGCCATTCCAGTTCGAGCCAATCTTGGGCACCCTGTGGTTTAACTCTCCATTGAGCGACAATCCGGCCGGCGGGTGCGCGAAGCGCGCCATATTTCGTCGCGTTGGTCGCGAGTTCATGAATTGCAAGCGTCAGCACTTCAGCAGCCTTGGGCGCGAGCGTGACTTGGGGCCCTCCCACTGACATGCGTGCTTCGTCAGCGGCCTGACTCAGCAGTTCATCACGGATAATGCTCTCCAGTTCGACCCCGACACCCGCTCCCCGGGTTAGCAGCGCCTGCGTACGCGCCAGCGCCGCAATTCGGCCGCCGAGCCGTTCACGGAATTCCTGCGTCGTGCTCCCGCTATCGCCGCGCTTGACCAGGGAGCCGACCATCGCAAGAACGTTGCGGACGCGGTGCTGCAATTCCGCGAGAAGCACCGCCTGGCGCTGTTCATTGCGTTGCCGCTCGGTCACATCTTGCCCGATCTTGAGGAAGCCGCGGATTGTGCCGTCGACATGGCGCAGAGCTACCGTTTGTCCGTCAAGAAAGACGCGTCCGCCGCCCTTCGTTGCGTGCCAGCGAGTGTTCGGAGTCTCTCCATTGACGCGGGCGCGGTTGAGCTCGAGTTCGGGTACCCCCTTCGCCCGATCTTCGGGCGTGAAGATGCTGGAAACCGGCCGGCCCAGCATCTCCTCCTCGCTCCAGCCGAAAACAGCGGCAGCGCCAGGCAGCCAGCTCGTGATGATGTCCTCCGGGTCACTCAATATGATGGCATAGTCGCTAGCGTTCTCCACGATGAGACGGAAGCGCTCGTTGCTACTCTCGAGCTCGCTCAGCAGTTCGTTGAGCTCATACTGTCGCTTGCGCGCGCGCACTGCTGCCCGGATCGAGCTGGTCAGAGTGATCGCCTGAACCGGCCGCTCAAGCAGCGTCACATTGCCCAGCGACGCCACCAGCTCCGCCCGCCAGACGCTTACGCGCCGCTCCGGCAAATGGCTCGTGAGAACGATGAAGGGCAGATCCGACCATGGTGGCTGGTTCTTAACCCACCGGAAGAGCCGCGCCAGATCGCGCCCAAACAGCCCCTCCTCCGCAACAGCTACGGCAGAGCAGTGCGGGCCCATTCGATCGATCAGTGTCGCATACTCGGCGCAGACCGTCGCTTTGATGCCAATCCGCGCCAAGATGTCCGCCATCGCTGGCCCATCGCGACCGATCGGCGCGAGGATTAAGACTGTGGCGCCATCCATCTCAAACCTGATCGCCTTGTTCTCGTATCGTTGGTAGTTCCTGCTCCCCAAGGTAAGTCGGCGTGCCTGAGAAAATCCCGGAGAATTGGGTGAGCGGCGGACCGACCGCAATGCCGGCCGACGTCAGCCGAAACTCACGTATCGTGTGCTCGTGATTTCCGCTCCGCTTCTTGACCACAGAAAGCGCGCGCCGAACCGAACCGCCGACTTCGAAATAGCGCAGCATCACGACGGCGTCGCTCAGATAGCTGATATCCAGAGGTGTATCCATCGGGCCGACCAGGCCGTGCTGCGCCAGGACGAGAATGGTCAGCACGCCCTTTTGCCCGAGAAAAGTCAGCAGTTCGTGCATCTGCAGGATCAGGAAACGTTCGTCGGGCATGGCATTGAGATAGCCGTTGAGACTATCGATGATGATGATCTGCGCGCCATCCTGCTCGACACTGGCGCGTACGTTCGCAGCAAATTCTCCGGGCGAGAGCTCGGCTGGATCGATTTGCTGGAAGCGCAACTTGCCTGATGCTATGGCTGCATCGAGTGGCAGACCGATCGTGTGGGCGCGAGCCTCCAGCGTGCCACGGCCCTCGTCGAACGCGAAATAGACGGAGCGCTCGCCGCGTTGCGCGGCCGCCAGTGCGAAGGACAACGCCACCGAGGATTTGCCGACGCCTGCGGAGCCGATGAACAGCGCATTAGTGCCCCGCTCAAGGCCGCCGCCCAGCAATTTGTCGAGTTCGGAATTACCACTGGGCGTGAAGTCGCCACTGAAGTCAGCATGATGCTCGGCGGCGATCAGTCGCGGAAAGATCTTGAGGCCACCCGTTCGAATCGTGAAGTCGTGATAGCCGCCGCGAAACTTGATGCCGCGCATCTTGACCACACGGATGCGGCGGCGCTCGGCGCCATAGTCCAGGGAGAGCTGTTCAAGATTGATGACGCCGTGCGATATCGAGTGGAGCTGAAGATCAGTTTCCGCTGACGAGAGGTCGTCCAGGATGATCACGGTGCAGTTGCGGGCGGCGAAGAAATGCTTGAGGGCGAGGACCTGACGTCGATACCGCAGCGCATTCTGTGCCAAGAGGCGTAGCTCCGAAAGGCTGTCGAAGACGACCCGGCTAGGATCAAGCGTTGCGACCTTCTCGAACACGAGGTTCGTGGTCTCGGCCAGCTCAACCTCAGCGGGGTGCAGGATCGTTAGTTCCCGGTCAGGGTCGAGAGAAGTCTCGGGAGGCACCAACTCGAACACATCGATCCCGTCGAGGGTCCAGCCATGGCGCTTGGCGACAAGCGCCAATTCGCGGCGGGTCTCCGAGAGGGTAATGTAGAGCACCCGTTCACCGCGCCGTACGCCCTCAAGCAGAAATTGGAGCGCTATCGTCGTTTTGCCGGTGCCGGGGCGGCCCTCGTAAAGATACATGCGATTGGGATCAAACCCGCCGCCCAAGATATCGTCGAGCCCCTCACTGCCGGTGGATACGCGCTCCAGGCCCGTCTCTTCCTGCTCTATGCTTGGTTGGTCTGCCAATTCTCTCCTCCCGATGCTGCCGCTCACAATAGGCGAACGCCGATCCGAACCAGATCCCAATGGAACGGATGACGTCTCCGCATCACTCGCAATAAAGCGAGTTAGAGTATCGTTTGTTCCACCGGCCTGCCTCCCGCCCACGGCAGGAAGACCCGCCTGGCGGACAGGGCGCGATCGCGAGGCCACGCCCACCCGCTGCGGCTGCGGAATGAGGCCGGCCGTCGAGCAAGGGCACCCATATGCATCGCATGACCGGACGGAAGCGCGAGCGGCACGCCGCGCCAATGCTCTTTCACCGTGAGCCGGTCCCGCCGTGTCTCGCCGACGGCCTCCTTGACGAGACTGGGCAGCACGGACAAAAGCAAGAAGGTGATTGCCTCCTGGGCGTGAGGTTCGCTCCTGGCAGTTGTGCTGGTCGAGATGCGTCGCTGGCTGGGTTATCTGATTATCGGACTCTTCGTAGAGGGATGGCTGCGTTACTCGCTAATCTATGGTCCAATAGCTGGAGAAGATAGCTGACAGCGTTTCCAGCAGGCAGCATGTTGCGTACCTTGCTGAACGATCAGACCGGTGCCCGGCTCAGAATTGAAACGGACTTACCGAAACGGACACCTTCCCATCCGGCGCTTCTTCTACCTTAAAGTCCACCTGCTTTTGTGCTGTCGCATCGTCCACTGTTGCAGATAATAGACCACTGCACGTCACCGATCGCTTGTCTTTGCTTGTTGAGTTCGTGCTTATTGCATCATCCAACGTATATGACGCACCTCGCGCCGCAATTTTCCGAATTTCTGACCTCTCAGCTTCTGTTCTCGCATTATTTACTCTTGCCTCAACCACGCTCGAATTCCTTGCAGCGTAGTTGGCAAGCGCATTATTGTCGTCGTCCGAAACGATCTTAACTACTGAATCGCGTGCAGCTAGGGCACCGCATTCAGGCCCAACTCCGCCACAGCCGCTCAGCAAAAGCAGAGCAAGCAGAGTTGGTTCGAAGCTTCTCCTCAACTCTTCGTCGCTGCCTTTGCGAGCTCTAAATCGATCCCGCTCGCACAAGCCTTGGCCAACGCGTAATCCATGCTCGTGGAAGCGACGTTTTTCACGACATCACCGACAAGGTTTTCCCTGGAATAAACGCTGCCCGCCTTGAACCTGGCTATGGCGCCGTCCGCGGCCGTGAACTGCGCAACGCACAGGGGCACCAGAACAGACATTCGGCCACTGTTCTCCGCTGTGGCTCTGATGATTCTCGCGCTCTCCCCAGTGACCCAACCGCCCCAGACAAAGCCGATGGTCATAGTTGCGACAGCGCCGAAGGCAATCCCTTGAAGAAAACGGGTCCGTGACTCGCCTTGCAAGATTGCGGGAATTTTCATGACATGGCCTTTCGTAGGCGTCTGCATGCGACCACAGACGAGCGCCTGTGCCGCTGACGCGTGGTGATAATCTCGAGTTACGATTGCGTGCCTTCCGATGGCACAAGAAGCGCTGCTGGGAAGATAGGCGGCGACCTCGGAAGTCGCGCCTCATTGGCAGCTTCAAGGTGAGCATTCCGCTGACCTGCAGCTGAATGCTAATGCTTTAATACGACGAAGTAAAGCGAAGTGCGGGCCTAGAAGTCCGATACATCAAGTTCGTAGGATCCTCTGCGACCGCGCGAATAGACCCTTGCGGCTGCCTTGCAGATCAATTCTCGGTTGGTATCGAAGGCTACGAGCAGGTTGGATCTTTCCGGCGACAGACTCGGTACAAGGCGCCTGAGGGCATCTCTGGTCACAAAGAACGAACATTCGATGGCGCTGTCATAGCCCCAGAAGCGCACCGCATCCCGGGTTTCATCGAAACTCCGGCTTGGATTTGGAAAAGTTAGGGGCATGGCGACTCCTTCACGGCGGATAGTGTTCTTTCATGATGCCCTGACTTGGATCATGAGCTGCTCGCTTCGAGCTTGGCCAATGTACGCTGAGAGGCTTCCGACGTCCTGGTCCAAGGCTGCTTTGGAGAAGCCGAGGGTTTGAAGCCATCTCGACGCAGCGCGCAGTCAAGATGGAAACATCCCGCTCGGCACCGACGGCGTCGTGCGTCTCCGATGCGTGGACGCAATTTTCGATCCAGTAGTCTATGAATTCGCGGGCTGTTTCTACAATGGGACAGCACTCCAAAGGCGGGAGCACAAGCTGTCTCTCTGGTGCCGGGGCCTCATACCTCGCCCGGCAATAGACAGAGAATGCACTATTCCGACCCAGTCCGCCACCTCAATTCAAGCCATTGGTGAAAAGCGCCGCGCCGAACCGAAAGAGCATGCACGAGCATCGACTTAAATTGCCACATGACCTTGCTTTATTGTTCCCCAACCTCTAAGTGATGTGTATTCGATTAGCCGCTGTGCCTTTTTGAACGCGCCTGCGGGCCCTTTCCCTAAGACATCGACCAGTTGAATTGGGATCGCGTGATCATCGCGCGAGATGAGTCTTGAAAGGACAAGAAATGCCGACAGGTACTGTTAAGTGGTTCAACGGCCAGAAAGGTTTTGGCTTCATACAACCAAATGATGGCGGGAGCGACGTGTTCGTTCATGTCAGCGCCGTCGAGCGGGCTGGTCTGCCTGGTCTCGCCGAGGGTCAGAAAGTGACCTTCGAGCTCAAGACCGACAAGATGCGGGGCAAAGTAAGCGCTGAAAATCTCTCGCTTGCTTGAGCCGTTGACGTCAGTTTCACGGATGTACTGAAATGACGGTGAGCCCGCTCGATCCTGGATTGAGCGGGTTTATTCAGTCGAGAATTCGGATCGGGAAAGATGGTAAGCAGGAAATTGGCTGAGCCATCTCCCTCAACCGTCGCGCGCGCCAACCGGAAACGTCTGGCTCACGAAGAAGGCGCGCGAGCGATGGCAGACTTCGAGCAAAGGGCCACCGCGATTCGCAAGAACATGGCTCGCCTTCGCGAGCTGAGGGAAGCGAAGGAAGCGCAAGAAGCAGTCGCTTTAGCCGCGCTACCCGACGTTTCCAAGCGCAGAAAACCCCCGTCGAGATAGTGACAGATGGCATTGGGTTTTGCCGGCCGCGCACGGCGCGTCATTGCCGAATGTGCTTTTGCACGGCATGCATTTGAAACCAATTGCATAAAGGGCCGTTAATCTCTGGGATCGATGTTCTCGATCAAAGACCGCCCACTAGCAGCACTAAAGCCCAGAGAGACCTGCTGACGTATCATGCGTCAGCAGTGCGCAATGCCTGGCTCGCCCTCGACGGACAATCCGTCGGACAGTGGTGTGCGATCGTGCATCAAAAAATGGAGAATCTGAATGTTTGAGCGAACCCCCGTTAGCCGCGCTGTGCTTGAAGCCCGCACGGCGTTCAAACCAACTCAGCCGGAAATGACAGAATATGCAGCAGAGCAAAAGGCCCTTCACGACAACCGCGAGCGGCTCAAGTCGGAGCGATTGGCCCGAGAAGCGGATGCCGCCAAGGCAGCAACTGACGTCTCCGCCAACAGTGATGACGGTGATATAGCCGCACATGACCGTTCGATTGCATCCGGCGAACAAAAAGGCAGAACTATCGAGATACACTAAAGCTCTCCCCGCGCTCTGCGTTTTGGCCTCTCCACAGCCTCCTTTCTGGGGCTCTGTCGATTTCCCTTGGGCGTTTCATAGTTACCCAAACAGAACGGGAGATTTGGAAAACGTTGCGACCAGGAAGATCATCATAAAGGCGAGGCACGGGGCGATTGGCGCACTATCACTGCCGCCGCACACATGATACGGCTGTCCTAGCCCGACCGAAATCGGTGTTTTGACATCCCGGCGGGACCTCCAGCCGGACGGCGAAGCGACTGTAATTGAGGCTTCGCCTGGTCTCCGCATATCGAGGGAGGTTCAGATGCGCCCGGCGAACGAACGTACTCTGCGGGCGCGGGCACGCAAGCTTGGCTACTGCATCCATAAATCGCGATTGCGTTCGATCAACGAGGACAATTTCGGCAAATACGCCCTCGTCAAGGAGGATAGCAGGAAGGTCGTTCTGGGTGAGCGGTTTGACGCCTCGCTAGAGGAAATTGAGGAATATCTGAGCTGAGATGGTCCCGCGGCTGCTCGTTGGGCGACCGAGCGCGGTCACTTCACCTTTTTGACACTTCGAAACCATCCGAACCGGCGAGAGGGCGTCAGGCAAACTCTCACGAGATCCTTGTCGCCTCGCGTGCTTCTCTTCGAATGATTTCGAGTAGTTAAAAAGGCCCAGCGCGAAAGAAGGAAACGACATTGAATGCCAAAGATCAGGGAACAGTGATGAAGTTGAACGAAACACAGATAAGCAAGACCTTGGCTCAATTTCGAGCACAGGTGCTTGCCGAGGATCATCCGGCAGTCGCGCAATTCTGCGAGATGTTCGGGCAGCACACCTTCTTTCTCGACAACAGGGGACTGTACGTTTTGGAATTGCTCGAGGTTCCGGGAATGGAAGCTGAGAATGGGGAGATCGTAAGCCTTGCCAATTGGAGCGACTCAGACTTCACGAAGCTGACTACGCATCAGCCCAAGCCGACAGGTCTCGTCATTCACCTGGCAGAGGTACGACATTGAGATGTCGACCACGTCGATGATTCGAGCGCGCTCCGCCTGAATTGGACGTAGAGGTTGCCCACCAATGCTTGGGAACGGCGGCCCTTCGCCCTCGCACCTCCGGCGTCGGCGAAAATCGTTGGCGGAATCGACCAGGCAGCACTGCACTTCTGAATCGATCTTACTGACGAGTCCGCGCCGATAACTCCATTCAACTTTCCTGCTAAGTCATGTCGTCGCTATCGATCGCGCTTTTTGCAAATTCGATCGATGATTGAGAGTCCTCAGTGTCGGTCGAGGTCGTGATAGAGGCGTGCTCCATTGGGGCGAAATGCACCAGAATGTTGCGTCCATCGAGGCGGTTTATCTTCGCCCTCCAGCACCCGGTCGCTCGTTCAAACGCTTCGATATGGTAATCCTTGTAGATGATACCCATGATCTTCTTTCGTTGGCGCTGCCAAGCCCGCGGGCCAGTTGCGACTGCACTACCACTAACGTGGATACTTTCAGCTTGCCTTCAAGAAGGCGAGAGCAAGACCATGGAAGTTAAGCCCTGATGATGAATGGGAGCGTCTTGCCCGCGCGACGGCGACGCGCTTCTTAACAGTCCAGCACAGCTACTCGCTGGCGACGTCCGGTACGCCTTCCAGTCGTTTAACTCTCGTGGGCCAGACGCGTGAAGTCATCTAATATAGCTGTCACGAGATCTCGATGCCGAGCGTCCTCCGGCGACAATCCCGCGGCGTACAGGTTCAGGATGTAGCGGGCCTTGGCGGCAGCCTCAGGCCAGGACGTGGCAGGGATCGACAGCAACTGGCTTTCGAGATGGGCCTGACGGTCACGCAGTTCCCTCGCGTTGTTCTCAACCTCCATCAAGGTGCGTCGAAGATCAGTCGCTTTCTGCGCCGCCATGCCGCGATGCTTGTCGAGATCCTCCGGCTCCTCAGTCATCGCGCATGCTCGCGTCGATACGCTGCGCATCCGCCAGATCGACCGAGCCAATGGAGATCATCTCCATCGCCGAGCCGCGCGGGGCAGGCACAACAATCATGGTTGCGATGCGTCGAAATGCCGCGAATGAAAGCCCATGGATCATCTCCTTATCCGTGATGACCTCGTAGGGGCCAGCGGGCAACAGACGATCGACGCCTCTGATCTGGAACGGATGCCTGAAAGTAACGACTTCTCGCCGCGAGCGAAGGGTCATGTATGCTTCCGTTTCAAGAGAGTTCGGTGCCGAAAGCGTATGCATGACATCATCATGCGCTCGTTCGGCTCGATTAGCTATCTGTTTCTCGCAACGTCAGAGACCGGCCGACCTGCCAGACCGGCTTCGGAATTGTTCCACGTTTTAGCGCTCGCTATTCCCACCGCGGAAGCGTAGGGTTTTGGCATCACCGGCTTCCAACAGGCATCCATCGGTGACTGAGAGTAGCGTATGCTCCCGCCACGAAAGGGGAGCGTCTATTGTCTCGGTTTCGCTTGATCGAATGGATCGTACCGCCGGTGGTTATCCCGCTGGCCCTTCTGCTTTTGGTTATCGCTGCGGCCGCCTTGCACGGATAACAAGACGAAACCGCGGTACCTGGTCAGCCGAAACGATCGATGGGGCCGGTCAATTGCGGTTGCGCCGGCAGTGGCTACGCTGAAGAAAGCGAGAGCTCCAGGTCCGTGCGGGCGCAAGAATATGCAGGCCGCGATGCCGGATTTCGCATCGGGTGAGTTCAATCAACTCGACGGATAGCGAATGCAGCAAGCCACAGCAGCCGCGGAGCAAGCTCGGCAATGAACGCAAGACCCCTCAAGACGGCGTATGAACTCGCGGACATGATCGTCGAACGCGCGAGCGCCCTTCACGGACCGTGGCCCGCAGGAATGACGATGTTCATATTTGACGATGCCTATGGGTGGAGCGCGAGCATCAGCCGGCCGGTTTCCGAGATGGACGACTTCTATCGCAGCCGTACGCTCGATCTGATCGCCATGCTCAGGTCCAGATACGACTTGGACCCTCCTCGCATCGGCTAACGATCGTCTCTGACTTCAACCGATTTCACAGTCCGCTTCAGTCATCACGAACAAGGAGGTCTACGTGGCAAAGGGTCAGCAAAGAGGCAATCGGGAGGCCAAGAAGCCGAAAAAGGAAAAGATCAAGGCCATTGCCGCGGCGCCGAGTCGAAACGGCTCCGCCTTGCAGCAGACGTTTGCCCCGGCCATCAAAAAATAGAAATGGCTTGCACCATGTGACTCTGACGTGTGGCGTCGGTAGCCGCGATCCACTCGAGATTCAAACGGTGTGCACCACAACGCATCTTACAAAGCGATGAAGAAAGCGAAAGCCATCAAGCAGAAGGCCATTGGTCGTCCCTCCAATGCGCTGATGGGATTTCGTGCGGATCCGATGACCCGCGCGGCAATTGCCAAATGGGCAAGGAACCAGCCTGACAAACCGACTTTGTCCCAAGCCATCCGACAACTGGTGGAGCTGGGCCTGTCGGCGAAGGCGCGTTCAAAACAACCATCACGAGCGCGGGCCAATGAGGCCAATGCCATGGCCGCCGATCAGCTGGATCGGCTCGCGGACCCCTCTGCGACCGCAGAGGAACAGGCGACCCGCAAGGGTCGGTTGCTTAAAGGACCGGAAGAATTTCGCATGCTACGCATTGATCGACCACAAAGGAGATAGCAGAGACGATAGGGGTGGTTATGACATTTTGCTTTGAGCAAGGGACGCAAGCCTAACCTGTGTCGATTGAACTTAGCCAACTTACTTTCGGGCGGGCCCCTGTGCCACCCGGGATCGGACGGGTACTGTCCCGCTTTCCGCAGAGATTCTATCTGTCCGAATGAACAACAAGCCCAAACGGCTTGCGTTCCATCCTTCCGCAACGTTCGAGACCCTATCCTCGCTTGCTCGCGAATTGACTCGCTTTTGAGATAGCGGGAGCGCATGCTTGCAATCATCGCTCCGCCTCTAGGCATTTTACCGGTGACAGAGAGTGTTGTGCTCCCGCCTGCATCGGAGGCAACACCGTGCCCCAGTCCCAGCACCGCTTATCCGTCGTTCCAATCGTCGCAATTGAGCGCCCCTCCTGTCCGAAGTGCAGGGCGTCAATGAGGCTCGCCAGTATCACGCCCGTCGACGACGTCGACTTGCACTCGTTTGAATGTGCTGTCTGCAATCATGCTATCGAGATCCTGTCCGCGCATGAAGACTCAAAGAAGTGCAACGGCCATTGGCTTCAAGGCGATTTGCGTTCGCTGAAGTAGGCGGCGGCTCCTGGACATCGCGGGTGTTTAGCGAGCTGGATCGAGATTTTGACAGAGAGAATTGGGCCGAGATAGCAGGAAGCAGCGCTAGGACCACCGCCGTTCGAGTGGAGCAATGCTGTAGGTGTGGGGATCGGCAAGACTGCCCTTGCCTTCACGAAGGAGCTTGCCTTGATTGTACAGATCCAAACAATCGGCGCGCACGCGACGCTCGTAATATGTCCTGTCCTCCCAGTACAGCATTTCTGCGATATCCATTGCGGTTAGCTTTAGCCGGCGTTTCCGCCTCAATAAGTCAAGAATATCATCGGCAATGGACATCGGCGCTTTCCGCGATTGCAACACCAGATCCGGCAACCCAACCTTGGAATACAGTCGCTCCGGGACGTCAGAAGCCCTGAACGTGCGAACTTCATGCATCGCCGGCAGCGACGGAGTTGATCTCCTCCCGAGCTTTGCGTCGATGCGATTGCTGCTTTCACGACGGACTGGCCCTCGAACGTATCCCGCACGCGGCACGCGCCATACTGCCGTGCCAGCACTCGAGAATGACGGTTCAGGCGAGGCATCGAACGACGTCATATCGCGATGATCTCCGGGCTGCGATGTCGCCTGATCAAGCCTAGAGCATCGTGAGCTCGACGACTCCGTCTTCGACCTCCCCCCGCGCGAGTCTGCCGCGAGCGATTTGCTCGAACTGAGTACGATGTTTGTGGAAATAGCTGAAGGCTTGATTCGGTGTCCGAAATCTGGTCTGGAGACGGCACACTTGCCGAACCGACCCGATCGCCAGCACGAAAGTAATGGCCTGGCCCGTGGACGGCACAGCCTGAGGCGCGATCCGGATACTCTTCGGCATAGGGTCCGCCTTTTCGATGAGATAGAGCACCAGATCGGGATCCGAATTGCACCGTTAGGCAACCGAAGTCAATCGTCGCCCGCCATGATCTCCGACCGAGCCGTTGTTACCAAGCTGCGACGGCTTTCATCAGCTCCCTTTGCTCCACTGGCTTTGAGATGAAGCGAGCTTCCACCGGAAGCTCTTCGACGCGCGGGCGACGCTTTCCGGACATGACGACAATCTTGACCGGAGGCCATCGATCCCGGACGGCCGCAGCAAGTTTCAACCCATCCATTGTTCCGGGTGTCATTCGGCCTGCAATATTGACCCCCTAAGCCGGGGGATCGGCGTCCAAAATTGACCCCCATAGATTGGGCTGTTGCGCTGCCTGCTTTGGAATGAAGCAGGTGGT
>Ga0153954_1001168_pt1 | contig 15427 bp, 9 predicted proteins | sample TSFL038MetaG_FD_102277 | JGI IMG/M metagenome (GOLD analysis project Ga0153954, IMG submission 102277) | Attine ant fungus gardens microbial communities from Florida, USA - TSFL038 MetaG | ecosystem: Host-associated > Fungi > Mycelium > Unclassified | place: USA: Florida, Wekiwa Springs State... | reverse complement strand
TTGCGGGTTGTCCAATCACTGACATTCGGGGCATATTTAGGACTGGGAGTGTGAAAGAATCCTTCCTCCACAAAAGAAGGATCAAAAAGATGTTTATTATCTTCCGACCACTGAACTGAAAAAGATCCTAAGAAAATATTGTTTTTGTCGTCATCGTTAAAAAAACGCTTTCCTACTATAGAAAGAGCCCATTCTCCCTGTACTCTTTGAAAGAGACCGTCATCTTGCTTCGGGTTTATGTGAAATTTTGCATTTAAGTATAGTAAAAAAATGGAAATTAAGCTTCCGAGACAAGTAACCTCTGTTGTGACTATATGATTGGAGAGTGGTAATTTGGCATCTTCTCGTACCGATGTACACATGTCCTTAAAAATCTCTTTACCCTGAATTGCGATCTCTTCAATTAAGGTTTTCCGATACCGTGCTATATCTCCTTGTTGAGGACGGGTTAATCGGGGGCGTAGCCAATTCTCTACCTCTTGGTTTAACTTGGAATACTCGTCACGAGCAGAAGCGACAGTTGGAGCAAAAACAGCCATAAGATATACCTTTGCTTTGATTTTTAAGAAAAATGGTATTTAATGCGTCTGTTATTGTCAAGTAAAAAAATAAAAAAGTTGCCTAATCTAAAGCATATGTTGATTAAATCATTAAATTAAATTATGCTCTCTCTTTAATTTAATTTTTTGAGAGTTTTATGGATATCGGCAAAGATTTTTACGCATTTAATAGTTTAATTGAATATTTTAAATTTGATAATCAACTGCCTGCTGCGGTGATCCGCGGGGAGAATGCATTGGCTGATTATATCCAAACTGTCAAACCTACTCTGATGGAGGTTAACCGCAAGTGGACCACCTATAAGATCACCCCTTTGCATTTAGCTGCTTTAGTGGGCAGTTTAGAAAGTGTGCAGCTTTTAATTAAAGTGGGGGCAGTGCCATCGCTTTATGAAAAAGATTACGCTGGGAATACGCCCGCACATCTGGCGGCCCTGCGTGGCCGGAAAGATATTGTAAGCAGAATACAACAATTCATTAAAATAGGTTTTTCTAACTTTCAATTCACGCCCAATCAATCTTTTGGCACACCGGATTCCCTTCTTAAAATCACAAATGCTCCTGTTTGTACCCAAGGGGTGGATGTGTGTTTATTATTGGATTGGACAAATCCTGACAATAAATGGGCATCAGCCCTTTCTTCTGATCAATTTAAGGTATTGACAGGACGAAATTATACAGACTATGCGCAAGTGTCACCCAAATTATTGTTTGAAGATTGGTTGAAAGGTCCACGTGAAAGTAGAAATTTAGAAGAAAGTGTAAAGTGGGATTTTAGCTCCAAAACCCAAACAATTTGTTTAACAAAAGATTGTTATCCCTATCCGAAGTGGACTGTAAGAACTAGAATTGTTATTTTCGAAAGGGAATTAATTTATCCGATCGGCGGGAAAATGGTGGATGGGACCACCAACAGTTATCCGGATTGGATTGGAGATGTGAACACGGCAGAACAGTGTAACGCGTTAGGATTTCTTACCGAGGGATTCCCAATCACTTATGTAAATACATTTGCTGTAGAGGGCAATTCTAAGGCACAAGCAGTGTTTGCATTGGAGACCCTGGAAGAATATCAACTGTTGACCTATCACAGTGGAGCTACGCTATCAAAATTTGAGCGTCGTAACGAATATTATCTCGATAAATTGCAGGCCTTTTGTTCCACAGAAAATTTAAAAAGAATTGCGTCCCATGCCTGGAATGAAAGTGACCCCCACGCATGCGCTAAAATCCTGATACCGATCGACTATATCCTCACCACCCCCGGAGCGCTCTTTTATCTTGTTGCAACAAGCCATTTAAGCGTCGATGATATCACCACCTTCGAAAGCATCACGAATCTATTTGAAACACTGAAGAGCGGTTTATTTCGCGAATTTTTAGCTACTTTTCGGGCTAAACTTAAGAAAATAGCTACTTACTTTAACAATGATCCCCGACATAAAGCCACTTTCTATCGGACATTTGCGGATTTTTTTGTCAGTTATCCTGCTTGTATTCCCGTCATGCTAATCCTCGAAATCTCACCCGCGCATTGGATGAAGGAGTATACCATTGAGGGAGCCCAAAAATACGCCATGCTGCTTAACAATTTTTTAGGCAAATTAAAAGAAATTGATAAACCGGAAAATACGGACAAGGTCTTCCTCGAACTGAGCCGATTGATAGCTGTACTCCCTTATAAAACCGATTTTTATGTGCGTTTAGCGACGCTGAGATATGGAGAAACTATTGGTTTAAAATTAAAAGAGCTTGCAGACCCGCTCAGGAAATTAGAAAGTGTGCTTCCTCCTCTACCTACTTAATTTCCAGATTGAAATAAATTAAAGATTACATTAAGATTTCATTTCTATGCTGATTGATTGAATAAAAGAGGAAAAATAGTGAATTTGATTAGTGGAACAGGTTCTTATAACTTAACTATCCTAATTGATCGCCATCCAACAGGAACTTTTACTTGCGATGAACGTGAATTGCAGGCAGAGATCGAGAAATGCCGCAGGTTTAATTGCGAGTATGTGCGACAACACTTTCAGTTAGGGGATCAAATCCATATCGAAGAGGATGCAAGCCTCAGCAGGGATAAACTGCCTACGCGTCTTTTACCCCACCTCTTTTTCATTCAATACACCGTGCAAGGGATCGACGATCCTGCAGCCTGTGCCAAGGCTGAGCCTTTGCGTAGGATCCAAGAGATTGCTTACCGAGTGCTGTATAGAAAAGAAAATTCCAACAAGGAAGATTTAGCGGAATTTAAGGAATTTGTCCTAAAACATCAACACCGCGAGTGCCCGTTACCTGATAAGGAATTGGACACGATGCTGATTTATTACGAATTGAGCCTAGACATTGCGCTCGATCAGTATGTGGATGAAACGATGACTCAGCGGAATGCCTTTATGGTTGAGAAACACCGAGAAGCGATTGAGGCAGGTGTGAACCATATCTTTACCGTGGTGGGGCCTTTACACGTTGAAGCGTTGAAAAATGCCTTCCCCAAGGCACAAGTTGTCGACTATGCCGATCCAACGACCTATCAAAAAGAGGGCAAAAACGATAAGGCAACCGCTTTAGTGGCAATTGGGGAAGAGTAAGCATCTTCAGACTTCAACTCCTGAAACAGATTTTCCATCATTTTGTCGCGATATTCTTGTACTGCTTTTTGTTCCTGTTCGGTTTTCGCTTTTTGCTCTAAATTTTCTATCGCAGGTCGAAATTTCGCCAATATGCCTGCGCTTTCTCTAAAATCTTTAAGGGGGATTGTGATCTCCCTTTTAAACATGACGGCCGGATAGGGTTCCTCACCTTCCCTTATTTCCATGACATTTTTGAGGATGATCTTGACGTTGTTTCCGTCAATTTTGACATCCACGAAAGGCGCTCCAGCGGCCTTAGGATAACCTTCAGGGTACAACTTATGTGCTTGTGCGGCATGCGCCACAAAGGCTGCTTGATCGATAAGCGTGGTTAATAAATAGGCCATGTCCACATGAGTGGCTTCTTTGGGATCTTTTGGTTCGGCCCCAAATGCCTTGCTATAGGCTGTGTAGATCTCTTTGGCCTTTTGTTCTTTATTCTCGGTCCTGCTCAATAAAACACCATTTAAATGAAACAAAAATCCCCCTAAAACATCTCTAGCAAATAATCGGGGTGCACCCATATTTTGATTCGCCGAAGTATCATGCTGTTCATTACCCACAGCCAGTGATCGGGCATCATCGAGAGCTTTTCTGGGAAAATCAATCCAAAATGTTTTGTAAGGGCGATCTGGTCCTTTAGGGGTGGTGTTCTTAACACCTTGTACAGAAACGGCGGTTGAAGCGCCGGCTGCTTTTTTGGTCATTAAGGATTTAAATTTGCCCTTAATGGACTTCGCTTTAGCCTCTTTTTTGTCATCTTCTTTTATTGTGAGTTTATGTTGTTTGTAGCCTAGTTGCAACAAAACGTGGTCTACTTTAGCTAGAGTTTCCTTTACAGAAGGGTTCAAATCATTCTGTCCAAAATTGAGCTCTGAGATTTTGCTTTGCGTTTTTTCAATGACCGTTTTTAATTCTCCAAGTGTTGCGACTGCCTTCCTTGTAGTTGCTAGGTCATGAATATCCACTTCTAGCAATTGATCAATATGTTCACAGGTTGTCTTGGCAAATTTTTTGAATTGTTCCGGATCTGTTTTCTTGTTTACGAGATTGTTGCGCGTTTCATTCCATTTCGCAATATCTGCCCCCAGATCGCCTACTCCAAAAGCTGGGATCATAGTACCTCCTTGATATTAAATCTCTTTTAAAGAATCTAAAAAGATAGTTAACTAACTAAAGTTGTCTACTTATTTAATTATTATCTCATTAATGAATATAAATAGACAAATTAGAGAGTAAATTAAATTTTTGTTAAAATTTGAACTTGACCTTTGGCAAGACTTAAGTTATTAACTTTAAGCCGACCAAGGAGGAGAAAATGGAACCAAAGGCTCTACCACCACGTTTTGGGGCCAATGCGCCGCTACAGGCTTTACACCCTATAAGCGATAGGCCAAATGAAGGTGAAGATGAAGATGATCCGCTTTTTGGAGGTGAGCGTCCCAATCGTATTGTGAGAATTGTTACGGCGAGCGGCGAGGTCTTTGAATTGATCCATCGCAATGCAGCCCCTTGGTTGCTTGCTCCCTGCGGAGCGCTCACCAAGACCGCCTGGCAAAACAATTGGCCGGGCCTTCAAATTCTGGCATGCGGCGTTACCGCAATAGAAGTGGTCTATACGATCAAGTATTTGCCGCCAAGTGAACTGAATTGGCAGCATATTTTAGTGCATTGCATTGCCTTGCAGGTTTTTGAATTTTTTTATCAGGTCAGTCTTGCAACGCAAGAACCCTGGTGGCTTGCAATTCCGATTACTTTTATTTTTGTGGGCTTAACGCTTGGGGGGATGAGTGCCTATAGAAACACTAAAGCCTTGATTGCCGAAACCGATTTTAAGAGACCGGAAAGCCCTATTGCCCCTGGTGACCCCAGCCTTTTTTACATTCCCTGTCCAGATCAGTTTTGGAAATTTTGTCTCTTTTCTTTTGGGGAATTTGTCGTCGGCACAAGTTGTTTAGTGGCAGGTTTGCGTTTAGGAATACCGGGATGGAATGGTTTATTGCAAACAACCGGTATATTAATCGCTGGCGATGGGGCCGGTTCTGCTGCGATGCAAATGGTGCGCACCGCATTGGAAAAGCTGAATGACGATGCCCAGAACGCTAAAGGAGATAACTATGAAGCCAAAAAAACGTTTACTCACAAAGTTTTGATTGTTGCTACTGCCAATTTAACAACGCTGCAACAAATCAGCAGTCTCGTCAGTGGCCTATTTCTCGAAGATTTGTGGTCTTTTGGTCTCAGTGGTTTTGTGCAAGGGGCTGTGCGCCAAGATGTCATGTTTAGGCTCCCACGTCACGTGATGAAAATAGAGTTTACTCCCGAAGAAAGAAAGTTGCGGACACTTGCCAATGTTGCTGGCCGCATTTCTTTTGTTGCGTTTGGCGTTTTGATACCCGCATTTACCTTTTCAGGGTGCTTCGGCACATGCCGACCTTTGACACCCTTTGGAATTGCGTCAGCGATGACAGTTACAGGGAGTTATTTTCTGACCTATGGCGCTTATACTGTAATCGAATATGAATGGTTGAAGAAACATTATGCCAAAATTCCGTTAAAAGAACGGGGCAAACTCCTAAATACGGCGCGTCTCCTAATGGAGTATTCTGATCCGATCTGTTATGCAGCCATTGTACCGCTCCATTTTGCCAAAGAGGGTCAAGGATCTGCCGGATTTCAATCGATGGACTGGTTAAGTGGTTATTTTGCATTAGGCAGCATTTTTGCGATAAATAGTGGCGCCATTAACGATTTTGGCTTGACGAGATGGAAAGAGCGACAATTTCCCAATACCGTCAGCACACTGGTGATGCGCCTAATCGGTTTGATCTGGCGTACCAGAAGAAGGTGAGGTAAAAGGATGAGTAGCTGTCCCCATCGGATAGAAGCTTTGGGCAATTTTCAAGCCGGTTATGTAGCCACATGGGTGTGCAAAGAGAATTGCACCCCTCCGGGAACACGTGGAGATAAGTTACGGAATTGGTTTGGGATCTTAGCGATCAGCCGCATTAAGGATGAGGCCTTAGGAAATAGTGCCGAAGCCGGTTTTGTACATCTTCAAAGAGTGGTGCAGAAACTGATCGAAAGCGATTACAAAGATCGGGAACGCAAAAATACGGAGAATTCACAGCTATCTGATCAACAGGAAAAAAATGTACGGCAGTTTCTTGGGGTACATCATTCTCCGGTCCAATATGCCCGATTTTCCTATCTAACAGGGAATAATACCTTTAAACCCCTGATGAAAGCTTTTACAGAGGAGTTATCCGTTTTTTTTTGGACAGTGTGTAATTTTTTTGCATTCGAGCCGATCAAAGGTGAAAACTTAAGTATTACAAAATTGAGTCGCATGGAGTTGGTCTGCTGGAAAATTCGCTTTGCTATCCGCACAATTGATAAATTTGCCTATCCACTCAGCCTGATCGATTTACTAGAAGAATGGGCCTATAAAAATGAGCGGCGGATCGCAGCCTTTGATAAGTTCAGGACCTATTTGAAATTAGGTAATGATGGGGACGAATTGTTCCAAAAAATGCCGCCACCTACGGAAAGTTGGAAGCAAGCTCTCAAAGGAGAAATAGATGTTATTCTCAAAATTATCGACAGTCCTCCTAATACGCGAATGATTCATCTCCCCCCTCAAAAAAAACTGCTGCCACGCGCGTCTGTTAGCGGTTCTTTATCAGATGTGAGTTCTCCCTTGGCTGAGGAGACTCTTTTAGTGAATCCTGTGAGATTGTCAAGGGTTGATTCGGCTAACAGGCCGATTGTCTTTAACTCTGAAGATGATTTTAAAGTTTATGTGATTGCTTCCACGCTTTTAGAAATGAAACGAGTGGGTTGGATTCTGCCTCCGGCTGGGCGGGATGAGCTCGTTGTCCTCCTTTGTCAAATTCAAATTTGTCCAAATGATTACAAGTCGCAAAGTGAATTCTGTTTAACCAATCTCGTCGATATCATCGAACATTTACATGATCTCAATAACAACCCTGCTTATCAAAAATGCAAATTAGATCAAAAATGGAAACTGATTCTTGATACTGTCCAACGGATTTGTTCTAAAGAGGAAGAAAGGGAAGCTCTATTTACAGAATGGATTGAGACAGCGCTTTTGTATACATTTTGTTTTACCGCTATGAAACTATCTTGGGACTTTGCGCAAACCGAGCGAAATCCCCAGGCAAAGGAAGAGGCGGATCGCGCAAAAATTTTTGAATGGATGGGGCAATGCACCACAGATGAGAAAACAACTATTTTTCAGATGTTTGTGGAGAGAAGCAAATCGGAACAGATCGATCGCAGCTACGATCCCCATACAGCTTTAGCAGAGTGCAGGTTTTTGCAAATAAGATATGGCTTGCCTCCTTTTAAATTACTCACTCTTTGGCTCCATTTTATCCATTGTCCGATACGACCAGCTCCACGCGAAGGAAAGTGGCTTAATTTGAGTGAAACGAAAGCGTTTATTCATAAGATTGAAGAGTATTGCTATGGAAATAAAATAACAGCGCTTTCAGACCCTACTGTTAAGGTAGAAGAACATTGTTATGGATCAGCTTTGACTGGAGAAATGGTATTCAGCTTATTTATGGGGCATCCCATGCACAGTTCTCTAGCGGATACATTCATAAGGTTGAAGAACAATCGGCAGGAAATCCTAACTGCACGAGCGCCGTTTGTGAACAATTTCTTCCATCAGGAACTCATCATCTCGGGCTTATTCCCTGCCTTAGTGCGGTTGCTGACCGAAGGGATTGAGAAAAGCTCTCCCCATTATCCGATCCGGATGAAAATTGTCGACCGTATCAAGAGAGCGACCTTGCTCGAAAGGGGATTGCGCCGTGCTCTCCACCATTGCCCCTATCTAATAGAGAAAAAAAGGGAAGCGCATCCTATCGACCAAATGGCTGGAATTCCTATTGCTGTCCCTAAGCAAGCGCTGGTTTCTGGTCCTCCAGTCTTTGAAGGGTGGGTCGAATATGTAAAGGCCTATGCGCAAAAGGATGGCAAAGAAGGGGAGGAGGAAGAGTTCACTATAGGGACGTGGTTGCCTCCTTCATCGGGATCTATTCGTTTAGAATATAGCCGCTTCTATTCTTTCTCTTCTTTGCGTGGTAAAACGGGAGAAAGAGATTTTGATTTTTCAGAGGGGTTGTTTAAACAGAATACAACCAATATAAATACATCGCTTTTTACAAGTTCTCTGGAAGAAGGGAATAGAGCCAAAGAGTTGTTTCGAGAATTTATTGATAATTTCACTCCTCAATCTGTTACTTATGTAAAATCACCTAATTGGCCTCATCCGACTACTTATAATCTAGAAGATCTAGCAGATGCCCTGAATGAAAGTTTGACTTCTGCACATCTCCCAAGAGTTAATTTGAATGCATATCTTTATAATGCTGGCCTTGAACCAAAAACCTGGGATATGCCGTGCAAATTATTCCGCTTCTTGATTCGGCTGAAACAGGACCTGGAGCAGATGTACCATACGGAGGAAAAAAAACAGCTGCCATCGACCCATCATGAGGAAATTTTACAAGCGCGCAGAGGGCATTTTCAACCTCTTCTGGGGAAAAAAGGGGTGACCCTCATGAATAGAACTCCAGTAGGAGATAGGTTTGATATCCATGCGGATGAGTATCGCCGGGAGATCGAAGAATTGATTGAGAACATCCGATCAAAAAGAGGGGAAGAAGTTAAGGTAATAAAAGAAGTGCTTGTCGGTTCCCACTCTTCATTTTCTTCAAGCGATCTGGAAATCTTCCTTTCCGCCGAATTTGTTGAAAATGAAGGGTGGACCTTAAAAGCGCGCGCGCAAATTTATGTGCATACTCCCGTTTTTTTCGTTGAAATTTTGCATTTGCCCCTTTCGTTTCCCATGGGGGATATGGAAAATGCGATCATTCTGCTGTTGGCCCGCGCCCTGCGCCGCTATTATGTGTTGAATACAGGCCTGACCTCCGCCAAACCTACGTAAAGGGGACCGAAAAAGGGGCCGGGCCTGCATTCTTGCATTTCAAAAAAAGGGGCGGGCCTGCATTCTTGCGTTTCACCGGCACGGCAATTCGATAGTTTGATTCTAACTAAAGAAATGCAAGAATGCAGGCCCGGCCCCTTTATTGCTCTACTTGACGGATTGATCTGCTAAGGGTATCTATTCAAATATGGAGCCAGCAAGAGAGATTCAACCCTTCCTACACTTTCCTTCACCGCAGAGCCTGCCGCGCCGTTTTGATCTGCGCACAAATCATGAGGAAAGCAATTTTTACTTCAATCTATTTGGACTGACAAGCCAGATTTTGTACGATGCCAACCCTTTCTGCGATTCCTACTTTATTCTTTTTCAAGGGGCTGTGGGACTTTTACAAACGCAAGAGGAAAGGCGGAATCGCACCTATTCCGTCCTGCTAAAGGAGGAGCGTGCAAAATTTCGCAAAACACTCCCGGCCACCGATCCCAGAAACCCCCTCATCACACATGTCCACATGTGTTTTCAAGCTCAACAGATTGTGAATAAGGAAGCCGGCTACCATACAAGGGTTAAGCTCTATGAAAAGGAGGGAGAACAAGGATTTAAGAAGCTAAGGTCTTTTTGTTATTTACTTGAGGGTGAAGATCCAAGGGAGCAATCTAAAGTCTGGCAGTTATTTGAATCCGTTAAACGCGATCAAATGGAAGAGGACTCAGAACCGATTCCACCTGGGGAAACAGAGAAAGAGAAGGGAAAGAGGCTCAAACGGGAAGCGGAAAAAAGGGAGAAACGGGAAGTTGCTTCTAGACAACTGCAACAAGTCGACTACAACAATTTACGGCAAGTTTTTATACGCAAGTTGAAATCGCGTTTTGCGGTTGAAAACCGAATTGAAAAAGAGATGGGACTGCTTCCAGATTTCAATCAGCCCGTTTTGATCGATGCGAAATTAATAGGTGAAATTAGTTGCTTGGTTTTCAAAATTCTAGGTGAAGCGACTCAAGCAGATCTCAAAGACAAAGCCGAGCTGTTAATTGCATGCCGCATTTCCCAAATTCAATTTTCTCTTGAAATGATCCAATTGGTCTTTCTTTTCATGGCAAAGGGAGGGCGCCGCCGAAGTTCCCATATTTTGGCGCCGGAAATGATCCTATCTGAACTAGAAAAATGGTTTAAAGCATTTAAAGAAAGCGATAGAGCATCACCCCCAGTGGCCTCAGAAAAAGGGGGCATTGTTAGAAATATAACTTCTTTTTTTCTAGGTAAGTCAAACGACAAAATCGTCGGAGAAGTTTTTACAAAACCCCACTTTACGAGGCGTATCAGAGATGAAGGTGGGTGTCTGTTTTTTAAAGAGTGGTGCGATCTGAGAACAAGTGTGGTCGCCCTGCGCAATTTATTATCTGATAAAGCACGCAAGATGTCCGTTCAGCTGGAAGCATCCCCTTCTAAGGAGGGAACACCGAGAAAAATTGGGTCTTTCATGGATGGGGTGCGTAGAGAAGGTTCCTCTTTCATCAAATCTCCCCGCTTTGGATTCAATCCACAGAAACCCTCGCTACAACAAGTGTGTTCCCTTTTGGGACAAATGGGGGATTTGCTCGAGTTAGTCATCACTGAAATTGAACCCATCGAAACCCTTCCAGTCAGTTTAGTTAGCAAACTTTCCTCTGAAGAATCACAGTGTGAGGAAAAACCCAATGAACAGCTGCTGAAATTTTATCAGTTGATCGAAGCTTTCGAACGGCTCGTGCTCTGGCATTTTCAAGCAGACGATCCTCACCAACTTGTTTGGCACAATTTTTTTGAACATCTCGCACGGGAAGAAGAAGAACAAAATCCCGGAATTCGAGCTAGAATTCAAAGGGCTATGGAAAAATTTGAAACAGATAACCAAGCTTTGAAAAAGAGCGATCCGGACAAGTATCAGAATAAATATGGGGATCGTTATTTCGAAGTGTTAATTGAAGTCGCTCAAATTTATTATCATCCGGCATTGCCTATTCTAGAAGATAATTTAGAAGTATTTGTCGGACACCGTAATTTACGGAGGCTGCTTTACCAGGATCCTAAATGGAAAGATAAAACGCCCGAAAGTTTCATTGCTTATCTGAAACGCATTCCTCTGACTGAAGTGCTTCGGGTTCATGGAGGGCACGATAGCATTCGATCGTGCGCCAACGACTGTGTCGCTACGGTGATCAATATGCTGATGAACTGGCTACATGAACAGCGAATAAAACTCCCCGGTGCGGTCAAGCCAGAAAGAGTGGAGACCCTTTCAGCTAAAGATCTGGAAAAACTAGATCCTTTCCAAAAGGATATCTTATTAATCAATGCTTTGTGCGATCTCTTTTTGATATGCCAAACTTTTAAGGGGCATACTCTCTTTACCGATCTGGAAAAGAAAAGTCAGAAAATCACCCCTCACCTGACAATCGATCAAATTTTCGAGTACTTAAAGAATCTGAGTAACTATCCCAAAACCACGAGCAGCGCCGAGTCTAAAGGGATTTTAACAAAAATATTTGTAAACCGCGTTCAGTCTGAAAGCAATGTAAGCGTCCCACTTGCAGAAACGCGGATCAACCATTCCAACTCCATCGGTGCAGCCAATCAATTTAAGCCAAACAATGGAACACAACCTTCTACTGTAGATCAATTTGAGCGAAATCAGCGCCCCCCACTATCCAATGAAGTTGAACGGCTAGGCAATTTAACACGCTATCTCAGAATTTTGTTAGAGGAACGGAATAAACGGAATTCAAAGAAAGGCAAGAACTTTCCTAAAGAGAGAGGAGAAAAAAGTTCCCCCCGCAAAAACATTCTCGAGTTTACCTTGATATGCCAAAATCTGATCGCACGGGCGGCCAAAGAACCGCTATGTCTTTGATCATTTTTTGAGGATGAAATTTATCCCTAGTTGTAAAGCAAGTTGGGTGGGCGCCGATTCGGCCAAGGGGTTGAGCATTACAAAGTCGTGAATGGATCCGAGGAGCCGCACCCCTCTCGCATCGACGCCTGCTTCAAACAGTTTCCGCGCAAAAATTTCCCCTTCATCGCGGAGCACGTCGTTTTCGTCGGTGATCAACAACGTGCGTGGGAATAGCTGCAGCAGTTCCTTGGAGGCATTGATAGGGGAAAGGTGGGGGTCTTTGCGCTTGGAAACATCAGGGGCATAGGCATTCCAGAACCATTCCATGGCCGCTTTAGTAAGCCAAGGGCCACCGCTAAATTGAGTGTAGGACGGAGTATTCATTGCCCCATCGATCACAGGATAGTAGAGAAGAAGCGATTCTACTTTGGGACCTTTCCGTTCCAGAGACAACAAGGTTGTAACGATAGCTAGATTCCCACCGACGCTGTCGCCCAAGAGAGTAAGGTGCTTGGGATCGATCCCCAACTCTTGACCTTGAGCGGCTATATATTTTAGCACGGCATAGCCTTCCTCTAGGGCAGTGGGGTATTGCGCCTCGGGCGACAGGGAATAATTCACAAAAACGATCACGGACCCGGTTCCATCGGCAATCACATCATCCATGTGGGCATGGGTGTCTTTGCTTCCCAGAATCCAACCACCCCCATGTAAATGCACGATGCCGGGCAACGCCCCGGTTTTTCCGGCCGGTCTCACAATTCGCACCGGGACTTTCCCTTTTTCCGTCTCAAGCACTTTGTCTTCCCGCGTCGTCTTAGGTCCTTTGACGGGGTTGCTTTTCTGCAGATTTTCCAACAATTGCCGCGCATCTTCGGGGCTTAGCTTGTAAAGAGGGGGGCCTTTCTGACCTTTTAACGAATCCACAAACGCTTGTGTCTTCTTCTCTAGAATAATGGCCATATAACCCTCCCCCTTTTAACTTATCGATAAGGGAAGTCGGCTAATTAGGTAAAGAGGTTAATTGAGGTGGAAGGAGGCAATTGCAAAGCTTTTTACCCCTTCCTCGCCTGGAAGATGGTGGCGGTGCCGAGCGTGAGGGGAGTGACGTTGACATGGGCGAAGCCTGCTTGGTGGAGGAGGCGCACTAGGGTCTCTGGAGGGATAAAAGCTTGAATGCTAGAGCACAGATAGCGGTAGGCGTCGTGGTTTGAAGTGATGAGGCGCCCTAGCGGAGGGAGGATATTTTGCAGATAAAAGCCGTGCAGAGTGCGCACGAGAGTGTTTTTTGGTTGCGTTAGTTCGAGGATGGCAAGGGTGCCTCCCGGTTCGAGAACGCGGTGGATTTCTTGGAGACTTTTTAAGGGATTAGCAACATTGCGGATCCCGTAGGCCATTGTAGCACATGGGTAAGAGGCATCGGCAAAAGGGATCGCCATCGCATCGGCTTGGAAGAATTTGAGGTTTTGGCCTTGTTGACGCTTGGCTTGGGCGCAGGCAAGCATCTCTGCGCAAAAATCGAGAAGGTGGATCTCTGCTTGGGGATTTTGTTTAAGATAAGCATAGGCGATATCGCCCGTTCCAGCACATAAATCGAGCAGTTTTGCGGCGCTCCCTGCCTGCTGGACTAGCTTTTTATTCCACCTGCGATGCATGCGCCATGACAAGATTGCATTAGCGCGGTCATACCCTTCCGCAATGCTTCCAAACATCGCCTGAATCGTTTCAGGAGTATTTTTATTATAGCTCGCCATCGCGTTTCTCTTTTTGGGATTTTTTCCAACGTCCCGTGAAATACCAGGCGAGGGCAAACAGCGCCACAGCGCCGATGACGATTAAGACGGCCCATACGAAAGTTAAAAGTAAAGTTGACATGTTCCCTTTGCGCTGTATGATTGCATGTATACCAAAGTAGTAAACTAACAGAGCGAGAGGTATGCCGCAAGCTTTATCCCAACGTTACACCGGTGGGCATTTGGTCAAAGATCATCAACTTATCAAGGAAGATCTTTGGGTTAAAGACGGGAAAATTGTCTCCCCACAATCCCGTGTGGATCAAACCATTGCGATGGATGGAAAAATTATCGCGCCAGGCTACATCGATCTGCAGATCAACGGCGCGTTTGGGGTCGATTTTGCCACGCAGTGGGACAATCTGGAAAAAATAGCTTCTGGTCTACGTAGGCAAGGGGTTTTAAATTTTCTTCCCACGTTGATTTCAAGCCCGCTTGACCATTACAAGCAGTGGCGGGCTCATTATAGCCACCATCCCGCTATTTTGGGGGTGCATTTAGAAGGTCCTTTCATCAATCGGGAAAAAGCGGGAGCCCATTCCCGGAAAATGATCCAATCGATCTCTTCAGAAGCGGTTTTGGAGGCTCTCGAAGGGGGAAAACTCGTGACCTTGGCTCCCGAAATGCCCAATGCAATCGCGCTGATTCGACAACTCTCTGCTAAAGGAATCGTTGTCGCCGCAGGACATTCGCTGGCGACTGTTGAGGAGAGCAAATTGGCCTTTGAAGCCGGCTTGAAGATGGTCACTCATCTCTTCAACGCAATGACTCCAATCCATCACCGTCAGCCAGGGCTTGCTGTCGCCGCTTTGACAAACCCCTCGATCTATTATAGCATTATTGCTGATGGGATCCACCTCCATCCCGAGATGGTTAAATTAGCCTGGCAAACCAAACCGGATAAATTGATTTTAGTGACTGATGCCATGGCTGCCATGGGGTTAGGTGATGGGCTCTACCGTTTGGGCGAGCAAGTGATTGAAGTCAAAGAAGGGCATGCTTATGTAGCGGGTACAAAAAGGTTGGCGGGCAGCGCGCTGCAAATGGATCAGGCGGTGCGCAACCTCTACGCCATAACGGGTTGCTCCATTCCCCAAGCAATCGAGGCTGCAACACTGCGCCCTGCCGAACTTTTAGGCATTGCCGGCCGCAAAGGCACTCTCGTAGTCGGCGCTGATGCCGACCTCATCTTTTTGGATCATGATTTGAATGTGCAGGGATGGTCCTGTACCACCGAGGAATAAGGCAAGCTTTCTTCGTTCGGCGAGCAAAATATTTTTTAACCACTAAGAACACGATGCCTGCCCGCTTGCTTTCAAAAACTTGAATCAGTGGAAATTCTTGTAACAGTTTTTGAAATCGTCGGTTCATGCATCATGCTCTCACCCTTTCGGGGCCGTTTGAAGCTGTAGTCCAGCGTTTTCAAATTTTACCCTACCTAAAGAAATGCAAGAATGCAGGCCCGGCCCCTTTTTTACCCTAAACTAAAGAAATGCAAGAATGCAGGCCCGGCCCCTTTTTTATCCTAAACTAAAGAAATGCAAGAATGCAGGCCCGGCCCCGTTGTTATCCTAAATTAAAGAAATGCA
>Ga0153954_1001167_pt1 | contig 15438 bp, 11 predicted proteins | sample TSFL038MetaG_FD_102277 | JGI IMG/M metagenome (GOLD analysis project Ga0153954, IMG submission 102277) | Attine ant fungus gardens microbial communities from Florida, USA - TSFL038 MetaG | ecosystem: Host-associated > Fungi > Mycelium > Unclassified | place: USA: Florida, Wekiwa Springs State... | reverse complement strand
TCACGCACCACGCCACCTTGCCGTTATGGCCAAAATTCGGAAATCCGGGCGCACCGGGAACGGTCAGGCCGATGACGTCGAAATCGTCGCAGGCGAGATGCGCCTGTGCATACATGCTCGGCAATTCCAGCAGGCGGTGTGGATCACCCGCCAGCAATGGCCTTCCGGTCGCGGTCCGCTGTGGTCCGAGCGCCCAGTTGTTGCTTCCGCCGGCGACTTCGGCGTCCTGCAGGACCTGGCCGGCCAGCAGCGCTTCCAGACCCGGCTTCAGGTCGGCGAGCGCCGCGAGATAACGCTCACCCTCGGCGCCGGGCGGAATGCACAACATGTCGTCGCCGCCATCGTCGAAACGCAGATTCGAGACCTCGGCTGCGCCGACGATCGGCAGCGCCGCCGCGCGCCACAGCTTCCACCATACCGAGCCCATCAGAAATCCGATTTGGCGCATCACCGCGATCGAATGCCAGGGCTCCCAAGCAGCGGGCTTGGCGCCGAGAATGGCGTATTCCATCGGCCATGTGCCAAGCGCGATGAAGGCATTGACGCCGCGCGCATAAGCTTCGAGCATTGCCTTGGTGTCGTTGTTGAGCAGCGCGAAATCGCGCCGTGAGGCGCCGGCGGTGTCGAGTTGCCGCGCCAGCACATCGCCGGCCAGCGCGGATTTTCCAACCCATTGCGCGTAGCGCCCGGTGCCCCGGCGCAACAGCGCTTCCATCTGCCAAAGCCGGTCTTGCGCATGGGCAAAGCCGAGCCCGGCAAAGGCATCGAGATGCGATGCTGCGCGGACATGCGGGATGCCCCAGGTATCACGCCGCAGATCGACTTTTCCGGGCAGGCCGGGAACCGCCACCGCGCTGTCAAAATCCGGCAAATAGGTCTTCGAGTCTTGATTGATGGTGCCTGTCGTCATGACCGCCGTCCGAATTGAGGGGTGAGACCAGATATTGTCGGGCATTCAGCCCCTACTCTGCAGGGAAAGCGGAATTCCGACTTCGTAATATATGATATATCTATGGGCGACCATCGGCGTCAATGGATGCGCCAAACTTCGCAGCACGCGAAATACCGCCGCGCGGTAAAATGCTCACCGGAGGCCGAAAGACCGATGATGTTCAAAATACCGAAGACAGGCCGCAAACGCTGCGCAGCGTTGCGGCATCGATCGAAACAGTCCTATCGTGTCCCGCATTCTCCGGAAACGAAGACCGTCCAGCGATTGTCCTCTTCCACTCACGGCAGCGATGGAACAAACGCAAACGACGCGTCCCTGCTTGTGAAGCCTGGAGCTCAGCACTCAGTAACCCAGCGCAATTCCATCTTTCCGAGGATCGGAGCCACCGACCAGCGCCCCCTGTTCCCGATCAATCCAGATCGCCTGGCCTCCGCCTAGAGGTCCCGGAGGACTGACAATCCGATGCCCTTTCGCCATGAGCTTGTCTCGCACGCTCGCCTCCAGCGTCGGCTCCAGTATCAGCTCTCCCCCATACGCAAAACTTCGCGGCTCGGCGAGGCTGTCTTGAATGTCAAGGCCACGATCCAGGATATTTGACAGCAGTTGCACATGACCGGTGGGTTGATAGTGACCACCCATAACGCCGAACGGCATGACCGCGTCGCCATCACGGCATAGCATCCCCGGAATGATCGTGTGCATTGGCCGCTTCCTGGGTTCGATAACGTTGGGATGCCCTTCGATCAGCCGGAAGCTGCAGCCGCGGTTCTGCAAGACCACACCGAACTTTCGGCTGGAAATGCCGCTCCCGAACCCCTCAAACAGAGAGTTGATGAGCGACAACGCGTTTCGATCCTGGTCAACGACACAAAGATACGTCGTATCGCGGTGCTCGATTTCCGGGATCGGCGCGGGAGCAGAGGCCAACGCCGGGTCGAACTCCGCCCGGATCTCTTCGGCCAGTTGGTTTGAAAGCAGCGCTTCGACCGGAATATTCGAGAAGCTGGGATCGCCGATCAGGGCATCACGCCGACGAAAGGCCGACTTTGTAATTTCGGCTACCAGATGGATACGGTCGACAGTGGAGAGGTTCGGGCCGAGGTCATATGCCGACAATGCATTGAGCATCATCAGCGCGGTCATTCCATGACCATTGGGAGGGATCTCACACACCTGATAGCCCCGGTACTCCGTCGCTAGCAGCGGTACATACTCACCCTGGGCGGTCGAGAAGTCGTCCAACTCATGGAGTCCACCCAATTCCTGCAAGCGCAGGACGATATCCTCAGCGACGGCGCCTTCGTAGAAACCGGCTCGTCCTTTTGACGCGATCAAGCGCAAGGCATTTGCGAGGCGCGGCTGACGATGCCAGCTTCCGGCCTTTGGCGCCGCGCCGTCCACAAGAAGCGTCTCACTGGAAACCTCATCGCGGGCGACACGGGGCCTGACTACGCTCCAGCTCGATGCCACACGGTCGGTTATCAAATATCCATTCTCGGCTGCATCAATGGCCGGTCGAAGCAACCGCTCCAGTGACAACCGACCGAAATCCCCATGGAGGCGGCACCACGCATCCACGGCACCGGGTACGGTGACAGAATGGGGAGTTTCAGCGGCGATCTCGGAAATGCCGGCCTCTCTATACCAGTCGAGCGTCGCTCTTCTCGGGGACCGGCCGGACCCATTTAACCCGACCGGATTGCGGCCGCCGGGCGCGTAAATCGCGAAGCAGTCACCTCCGATGCCGGTCATGTGCGGCTCAATCACGCAGAGCAGCGCCATGGCGGCAATGCCTGCGTCGACCGCATTTCCTCCTTCTCGCAGGATGTCGAGCGCGAGGAGCGTGGCCTGGGGATGCGCCGTCGCCGCCATTCCCCGCGCACCTCTGGCTACCGAACGGCCTTCATAGAAATTTCGACGCATAGCGCTGCAATCCTAAGTTCGGCGTGGATCCAGTTCGTCCCGGAGGCCATCGCCCAGTAGGTTGAATCCCAAGATGACAAGAAAGATCGTGAAGCCCGGGAACACCGCCATCCATGGAGCCCCCTCCAGATACTCGCGCGAAGAGTTGAGCATGCTGCCCCAGCTCGGTTCGGGCGGTTGCTGTCCAAGCCCCAGGAACGACAGGCTGGCCTCCGCGATAATTGCCGTCGCCGTCGTCAAGACAACTTGCACGATCAAAGGGCTTATGGCGTTCGGAGCGATGTGAACCGCCAGTATCCTCAGTGCAGTGGCGCCCGAGGCGCGGGCACTGGTGACGTAGTCTGCCGCTGCAACTGCCAATGCCTGTACTCTCGCCAGCCGAAAGAACAGAGGCGCCGCGGCGAGACCGATTGCCAGCATGGCATTGAGGAGACTGGGTCCCAAGAATGCTGCAAGCGCAATTGCGGTGATCAAGAATGGAACGGCAAGCATCGCCTCTGCGAAGCGCGATGCCACCTTGTCGACCAAACCTCCAGCGTATCCGGCGAGCAGGCCCAGCGGGACCCCGACTCCAGCCCCAATCGCAACCGAGAAGAAGCCCGCCACGAGTGACGATCTCGTACCCCAGAGGATTCTCGACAAAATATCGCGCCCCAGTTCGTCCGTCCCGAACCAGTTCTCCATATTCGGCGGCAATCGAATCCGCGACCAATCCGACGCGATTGGAGAATAAGGAGCGATCAGGGGCGCTACCGCGGCAAGCACGGCGAAGGTCGCGACGATGAGCAGTCCCGCTCGCCCCCGCGGATGGATCGACAGGCGATAAAGAAGGGAAGGACGCCTCCTGGCCGTTCCGCGGAGGAGGACTTCGGTCACAGCACAACTCTGGGATCGATCAGCGCGATCAATATGTCAGCGATCAAATTGATGATGAAATAGAGGAGCGCGCTGCACAGGACGACACCCTGGACTACCGTGTAGTCGCGATTGAAGACCGCATCCACAACGAGCTTGCCCATTCCGGGTATATTGAATACCTGCTCCGTAAGAACTGCGCCTGCGAGAAGTTCACCAAACACTATCCCGGCAAACGCCACCACCGGGATGGCCGAGTTTCTCAAAGCGTGAAGCAGAACAATGCGCTGTTCCGGCACCCCCTTAGCCGTGGCGGTGCGGATATAGTCTGCGCTCAACGTCTCGAGCATCGCGCTTCTGACGTGCCGCATCAGCATTGCAGCAATAGCAGCCCCGAGCACGAAGGCCGGCATTATCAGCGTTCTGAGACTCTCAATAGGGTCGTCGATAAAGGAAACGTAGCCGGAAGCAGGCAGCCAGCCGAGATGGATCGACACGATCAGGATCAAGAGAATTCCCAGCCAAAAGGACGGGATCGATAGAGCGGAAAGGGCGAAAAGATCTCCCAACTTGTCCCATACGCTGCCTCGGCGCACTGCAGACAATATGCCCAAAGGCAAGCCCAGAGCGACCGCGATGCACATGGCCAACGTGCTGAGCTGGAACGTGACGCCCAGCTTTTCGAGGACCATCGACGCGACCGGCGACCCCATCTTGACGGAGTTGCCAAAGTCGCCGCTCAAAACCCCTCTCAACCAATACCAGTACTGGGTGAAGATCGGCTCGCCGAGATGATACTTCTCCCGAATATGAGCAATCACCTCCGTGTTACGGTCCTCGCCCGCAAGCGCGATGGCGACGTCGCCCGGCATCAATTTTTGAAGCAGGAAGACCATCATCGTCACGATAAGCAACGACGGGAGTACTTCCAGGCAGCGCGCCGCGATGACACGGATCATCCCGGTCTCATTCAACCGTTACGTTCTTGAGGCTGAACACACCGTCAGGCGTGATCGTGAGTCCGTTCACATTGGCGCGTGCACCGGTCAGCTGTATGTTGTGGAACAGATAGATGTAGGGCCTATCCGCCAGGTACTGCTCGGCCGCCGCCTTGTAGTATGAATATCTCTGGGCGTCGTCGATCGACGTGCGAGCCTTTTCCAGGTTCGAATCCACCACGGCATTGCAATACTTCCCACCATTGCGACTTCCGTTGCAGGTCTTGAAGCTGAATACGTTCCCGTCCGGATCCGCCCTTCCGCTCCAACGCATGAGCACCGCCTCGAAATTGCCGGTCGCCCAGTTCGAAAGCAAAGTCGTGGTTTCTTGCGTATTGATCTTGATCGTAATGCCCGCCTCAGCGGCCATTCCTTGAATGATCTCGGCGACGCGTTGATATGACGATACGTTTGGAACCAGCATGGAGAAGCTCACCCCCGCCCCACCAGTCGCCTCCTTGACCAGTTCTCGCGCGCGCTTGATATCGCGCTTGGGCGTGGGGATTTCCTTTATGTTGAACCGGGACCCGGGGACCTCCGGCTGGTTGCTGACCATGAACTTGCCTTCAAAGGCCACCTTATTGATAATTTCACGGTCAATCGACAGTTCGAGCGCTTCCCTGATGCGCTTGTCTTGAGACAAAGGATTCTTGGATTGCCCCTGGTCGCCACCCGCGATGTTGATGATGATGTAATGGAAGGCCAGACTGGGCGTGGTGTACAACTTGAGCTTCTTGTCGCTGCCGAACAGCTTCACATCCGTAGGCGACACACCTTCGATTACGTCGAGCTGACCTGAACGGAGATTCGCCAGCCTTACTGTGGGATCCACAATCGTGTAGTACGTGACTTTCTTGACGGGATACGACTGGGAGTCCCAATAGTTCTCGAATTTTTCCAGCACAATGCGGTGCTGAGGGACTCGCTCGACGAACTTGTAGGGCCCCGAGCAGACCGGGTTCTGCGCGAAGGCGCTGCCCCCCTGCTCCGCTGCCTTCGGCGAAACCATGATACTCGCACGGTCTGCCAAAGCGGCGAGAACGGGCGTAAATGGGTGGGCCATCTTGATCTTGACGGTGTAGCGATCGACCGCCTCGACCGACGTGATCTCGGAAATCTCCGAACGCCGATTGGATCCCGGAAGCGTCAGATGCCGGTTCATGTTGTAAACGACAGCCGTCGCGTCGACCGGCTCTCCATCGTGGAAGGTCGCATTTTCGCGGAGCTTGAAGACAAGCTCGGTCTTGTCGTCGGAGAAGGTCCAACTTTTCGCGAGTTGCGGTTGGTATTTTAGATCCGCATCGAGAGACAGAAGCCTGTCGCACAGCGACGTGAATATTTGGCGCGCAGCCAAGGTACCGGATGTCGTGGGGTCAAGCGCGTCGGGATCACTACTGAGCCCGATGCGAAGCTCGTTGGTTTGAGCTGTTGCAAGCGTCGAGATCAGCGATAGAGCCGCCGCGACGATCAGCAAGCGCTTCAGCATACATCCTCCCCACACATCAAAATTGTTGAAATATGATATACCATACACCACAGTGCAAGCAACCGTGCGACCTGCATGCGAGAGAGACATTTCGCACGCGCTGCGCTGCCAGCGATCGCTCAAGCGCCATTTCGCCGATGCGCATCACGTCCACGTCAGCGGCGATGGCGCCGCTTGAGCCGGTTCGCGCATCCCGGCGACGCGACGGTCCGAATTGCCGCGTGATGGAGATCGTCTCATTTTACTGGCCTGCTGCTCCGCGGCGCGCGTAGTCACGATACCGCTCCTTCACCACCGCCATATCGGCGTCGTCGAGAAGCACAACGGAGCCAGCCCGCACTGCGATGCAGTACTGGCGCGCGAGCATTTCGAGCTTGAAGGCCTTCGCCAGTGCACCGGACAAGGTGTCGGCATGACAGACCATGCCATGGTTCGCCATGAGGCAGGCGCTACGGTTTTTCAGCGAGGCGATCACGCTCTGCGCGAGCGCTATGGTACCGAACGGGGCATAAGGCGCACACGGCACGTCGCTGCCGCCGAAGGATGCAATCATGTAGTGAAAGGGCGGGATCTGCTGGCGCAGACAGGAGAGCGCCACACAATGGTCCGGATGGGCGTGGATCACGGCCTTGCCGAGACCGGCCTTATATATCTCGGAATGGATGGCCCACTCGCTGGACGGCGCGCCGGCCGACAGCGCGACACCATCCAGGCGCGTCAGCACGAAATCTTCCGGGCGCACGCTTGCGCCATCGGCGCCGGTCGGACTGATCAGCATGCTGTCGCCGAGGAAGACGCTGATGTTGCCGGCACTGCCGGCGCTGAGCCCGGATTGCTCGATACGCCGATATGTCGAACAAAGCTGCTCCCGCGCAGCCTCCTCGGTCAAGGTGTTTGACGGTGGCGACATGATCAACCTTCCCCCTCGTTCCATCGTGGCCTGATATGATATATGATATTTTATACTTCCGAAAGGTCGAACGACGACAAGAACAGCTCGATCGTCGCGCCGATCTGCTGCTCGGAGCACACCCGTCGAATCCGCTCAGTCAGGCAGCAACCACCTGCGAGGTGCTCTTTTCCCACTCGTCCCCCCCGATCATCACGACGTGCCCGGGCGAGACCTCGCGATACCGACGAGTGGGGGAGACGTAGTCGGGGGCTCGCACGGGGCTCCTGATTTCATCGTTCGAGACCGACCGCTTCTGCAGGCGCCGCGCCGGATCGGCGATCGGCACCGCAGCGAGCAGTCGCTGCGTGTAGGGATGCTGCGGGTTCTGGAAGATCGCCTCACGCGCTCCGATCTCGACAATCTCACCAAGGTACATCACCGCCACGCGGTGGCTAACGCGCTCCACGACGGCCATGTCGTGCGAGATGAAGAGGTAGGCCAGCCCCATTCGAGCTTGCAAGTCGAGCAGCAGATTGACGACCTGCGCCTTGACCGAAACGTCAAGAGCCGAGACCGACTCGTCGGCCACGATCAGTCGGGGTTCGACGCCGATCGCTCGCGCGATACAGATACGCTGGCGCTGGCCGCCCGAAAACTCGTGCGGAAAGCGGCTCGCCATCTCGGGCTGCAGGCCGACGCATCTTAGAAGATCAGCCACCTTCTCTCGCGCCTCCGCCCGCGTAGCGATTTTGTTGATCAGGAGAGGCTCGGCAATGGCAGCCCCAATTTTCATGCGCGGGTTGAGGCTGGCGAAGGGATCCTGGAAGATCATCTGCACGCGCTTGCGCTGTTCGCGCAGGTCGCTGCGGCTGAGTTTCAACAGCTCGACGCCGTCAAGCAGCACCGAACCCGCCGCGGGCTCGACCAACCGCATCAACGAGCGTCCAGTCGTCGACTTGCCGCAGCCGGATTCGCCGACCAGGGCCAACGTTTCGCCTGCTCGAACGCTGAACGAAACGTTCTCGACCGCGTGCAGACGGCCCCTGACCTGACCCAGCACGCTGGAGCGGATATCGAAACGCGTCGTCAGGTTTGCGACCTCGAGCACCGGCCGATCGATAGCCTCGACCGTATCGGGCACCTCGGATTCGCCAGTGGCACGGTCGACAACAGGGAAGCGCATCGGCCGCTTAAGCCCGGCCATCGAGCCAAGCTTCGGAACTGCCGAGAGCAGCGAGCGCGTATAAGAGTGCCGAGGCCGAGCGAAGATATCGCCGGTTGCACCGGTCTCCACCGCCTGGCCATCGTACATGACCACCGTGCGGTCGGCGATTTCGGCGACCACACCCATGTCATGCGTGATGAAGAGAACGGACATATCCTCCTCGTCCTGGAGCTCCTTGATGATTTCGAGGATCTGCGCCTGAATCGTTACGTCGAGGGCGGTGGTCGGCTCGTCGGCGATCAGAAGCTTGGGCTTGCAAGCCAGCGCCATTGCGATCATGACGCGCTGCCGCATGCCGCCTGAGAAGCGGTGCGGATACTCGTTGAAGCGCGACTTGGCCGCCGGAATGCGGACCTTTTCGAGGAGCTGGATCGTCTCGGCCTCCGCTGCCGAGCGCGAAAGGCCGCGATGCAGGACCAGCGCCTCCGCGATCTGAAAACCTATCGTCAGCACCGGATTGAGCGAGGTCATCGGCTCCTGGAAAATCATCGCGACCTCGTTGCCGCGGATATGGCGCATTTCCGCCTCGGGCAGCGTCAGCAACTCCCTTCCGGAAAGCCGGATGCTTCCGCTGATGCGGCACAAGCCAGGAGAGATCAGGCGCATGATCGACAGCGCCGTCACACTCTTTCCCGAGCCCGATTCACCAACCACCGCGACGGTCTCTTTCGGAGCGACGTCGAAGGAGATACCGCGCACCGCAGGTCGCCAGTCTCCTTCCGCCCTGAAAGAGGTCGTCAAGTTGTCCACGGACAGGATGGGCTGGATCATGAATACGACCTTGTCCTCTTGCGCCGAGCCGAAAAAAGGCTCGCGCTATATATCATATATTTTGTGCGCGAGTTCGCGCTGGCAAGGACTTTTTTCGCGATCCGCCGAGTTTGTACTTGGGGCGGCAGCGCTGCTGCCAAACCAGGTTGCGGGACATCATTTAGGGCCAAAGCCCAAGAATTTTGCTTGCGAACTATGATATATCATATACCAACGACTTTTTAACGCGGAGCTTGAAAATGACAACTCATGCCAACTCGCTGGATGCAGCTCTCAGGGAACGAGCCCGCCGCGTCGTGCCTGGGGGCATGTGGGGTCATCTGCACGCAGACAAGCTGCCGGCGAACTATCCACAGTTTTTCTCCCGTGCCGAAGGATGCCGCCTCTGGGACGTCGACGGGCGCGCTTATCTCGACTTCATGTGCAGCTGGGGGCCAAACCTGCTCGGTCACCATCACCCGGAGGTAGAGGCCGCGGCGGAACGCCAGGCACGCCTCGGCGACTGCATGAACGGACCCGCGCAGACCATGGTCGAGCTCGCCGAACTCATGGTCGACACGGTCGCTCATGCAGACTGGGCGCAGCTCCAGAAGAACGGCACCGACGCGACGACAACCTGCGTAACCATCGCGCGAGCCGCAACCACACGCCGCAAGGTCCTGGTGGCGCGAGGCGCCTACCATGGAGCTGTGCCCTGGTGCTCCCCCTCCCTTCTGGGCATCACCGCGGAGGACCGGGCGCATATCATGTTCTACGACTACAATAATGCCGAGAGCCTTCGCGAGGCGGCTGCCCAGGCCGGCGACGATCTCGCTTGCATCATTGCCTCTGCTTTCCGTCACGATCTGGGGCGCGACCAGGAGCTGCCTTCGCGGGCCTTCGCCGAGACCGCGCGAGCAATCTGCGACGCCCGGGGCGCAGCGCTTATCCTCGACGAGGTGCGCGCCGGCTTTAGGCTGCACCTCGCGGGAAGCTGGGAGCCGTTCGGCGTCAAGCCCGATCTGGCGGCATGGAGCAAGGCGCTCGCAAACGGATATCCGCTTGCCGCGGTGACCGGCAGGGACTGGCTGAAGGAGGCCGCCGCGCAGATATTTGTAACTGGCTCGTTCTGGTGCGGAGCGGTACCGATGGCTGCCGCAATTGCAACGCTGACCGTGCTGCGTCGCGGCGGAGTCATCGAGCATTTGGCCGCGATGGGAGAGAAGTTGCGCGTTGGTATCAGCGACCTCGCTCGGCGCCATGAGGTCGGCCTTCGGCAGAGCGGCCCGGCCCAAATGCCGATGGTCCTCTTCGACGATGATGCCGACTTCAGGAAAGGCGAGCTGTTCTGCCGAACGGCCCTGGCAAAGGGTGTGTATTTCCACCCCCGCCATAACATGTTCTTGTGTGCCGCCCACGGCGAGGCGGAGATCGAAGAAGCGCTGAGAGCAGCCGACGCCGGCCTTCAGGCAGTGGCGGAGCATGTGCGCGCTACAACTTGAAAAGCGCCGCTGATCGACCCTGGCCTCATTGACGGGCAGCGGCGCGCGACGCCGCTTCCGCCCGCGAAGGACATCGCGGCGGCAAATCAAGCGCTTCAGTAGGTATCCTTTGCACCGCCGGAAGCGCGCAGTTCCTCCCGCGTGATCTTGCCGCTCTCCAGGCGCTCGAGCAGCGCGATAAGCGGTTGGCCACCCTCCATCATATCGGCCTGGATTGCCGCACTGACTTTCTTGGGCTGCCGCTCCCGCAGCGCATCGAGCACATTCAGGTGCTGATGTCGTCCCTTATACGACGGCGGCGCATGCGGGTATTGATAGTTGATCAGCGGGCCATTGCGGAGCCAGATGTTCTCAAGAATGGCCAGGAGTTCCGGCATCTTTGCGTACTTGAACACCGTGCTGTGGAATACCCAATTGGCGCGAACCGCCTCTCGCCAGTTCTTGCTCTTCTCGGCGGCAACCAGGGACTTGTGAGCGGCTGCCATCTGCTTAATCGCAGCTTCGGTCATATTTTTGGTGGCCGCTTCCGCAGCGAGGCCTTCAAGAAGGAGACGGATGCGGCGCAGCTCCAGGTATTGGGCAAGCGTCAGCTCCGCCACAACAATCGAGCGCGCGGCCTTCATCTCGATACCCTTCTCACGGGCAAGCTGCATGAACGCTTCGCGGATGGGCGTCTCGGATACCCCCATCGCTTCGGCAAGCTGCCGGATCTTGAAACGGTGACCGGGCCAGAACCGTCCTTCCATCAGCCCTGTTCGGAGTTCGAGATAGACGCGTTCAGTGAGGTTATCACGCCCAATCGGATTCACACCCTCAGATGACTCATCGTGATTCAAAGCGATATTCACTATTCCACCCGCCATGGTCATTCCAATCTTGCCGTCAGACGAGCATTTGCAGCCATTGGCAAATACCTACCGCGTCGTTTCTACCGGTAATGGCCTTGCTTCAGTCCGAGCATTTGCCGTCATGCCGAATAGTGCCCGGCTTCCACATATATTCGGAGCCGGGAGATGTGCGGGCTGGCTAGGGCCAGCTCAATTCTACCGCTGTGCCGTCGTTGGCCGCTGCCGCAAAATCGGCGCGATTCTCCGCCGCTCGGCGACTCCCTCTCGTACTTTACATATTATATATCAGGATCGTGAGGATTTATATATCGGGCCCCTGATATTTTCGACGTGATGTGTGCGCTCCAATGCTGGCGGGGCGGCCCCGATCCCCAGCGGGTGATTCAACCAGCCGGGAGCGGGCGCGCCGAAATTGATTTCGCGCGAGATCCTGAAATCAATGGGAGATCCGTGCTGAGCGGTCCGGGGAAACCGGCAACACAGCCTGGCCAATTGCACTTTCTTGCCGCTGATATATGATATATTTCTATTCGAAATAGCCATGGCTCTCTGAGATCGAGACAATGCAAATTACCGGCCTCACACGACTGATGTTTATCCTGGCCGATCCGGTCGACCACATCCAGGTGACGGCTGCCCTCAACAGCCTTTTCGATGAATGGCAAGTCGATGTCAGCGTTGGCGCTCTCCACGTCAGCAGTTCGGACCTCCCGGGCGTCGTATCCGCGCTCAGGGCAATGCAGAACCTGGTGGGCTGCGGAGTTACGATACCACATAAGATTGCGATCATGTCTTTGCTCGATGAATGCAGCGAGCGCGCAAAGCTGGTTGGCGCCGTCAATTATGTAAGGCGCGAGGCAAGCGGAAAACTGATTGGCGATAATTTTGACGGCGCCGGCTTCATGGCAGGCCTTGCGCGTGAGGGAATCGACGTTGCCGGAAAGCGTGTGATGTTGGTCGGAGCTGGCGGAGCAGCCCGCGCCATAGCCTTTGCTCTGGCCGAAAGCGCTTCTCGCCTTACGGTCGTCAATCGCGCCCGTGACAAGGCCGACAGATTGGGAGCTGCGGTGAGCGCGGCATTTCCAAGCTGCCATGTTTCAAACGCGCAGGAAGATCCTGCGGAGTTTGATCTCGTCGTAAATGCGACATCTCTCGGGATGAAACAGGACGATCCGCTGCCTTTGGATGTAAGCAACCTCACATCCAGGACCACGGTCGCCGAAATCGTCATGCGCCCAGCCCGAACGCCGCTTGTCGTTGCGGCCGAGGAACGTGGCTGCAAAGTCGTGCTGGGGCGTCGGATGCTGGACGAGCAGTTCAGCGCTGTCCGAAAGTTCATGAGACTATAGGAAAGGCAGCTGCCTCCATCCATCTCAAGGCGAAAGCTCGTCCGCAAGCGTCCTAGATTTCGCCTTGCGCCATACGGTCGAGCATCGGCAGCAACATGTCCTCCGGGCCCAGCTTTCCGGACTTCAGGCAAAACGCCGAGGCTTGCGTCTCCATCGACAAGGCATGGGAGATGCCCGGAGCCTGGTAGGCTCCTACTTTCAGTTGTCGCACGTCCAGATGGTCGAGCACCGCACCTGACGTTTCCCCACCGGCGATCAGGAAGCGCCGAACGCCCGACTGACGCAGTCTCACGGCAACCTGGCCCAGGATGGTCTCAGCCCTGGTCGCGGCTCCGCGCTGCCCCATCTTCGCTTGAACGCCCTGCACAACCTCCGGCGTCGCAGAGGTCGCGATTGCGACGGGCCCTTCGGCCAGGCGTGGAACTGCCCAACCGACCAATTCGTCGACGATAGCTGCTGTGGTCGACCCATCCGTGACGTCTACGAAGCGAACGGGCCGATCCGCGGCAAATAGTTCCAACTGCCGCAGCGTGCGCTCTGCACAGCTTCCGGCCAAAACCACACCGAAACCGGGAACTCCAGGCAGCGAGCTCCTGTCAGCCGACCGCTTTGTTAAACCAAGGCGCTCCCACAGCTGCGGATAGTACGCAGCGACGGACGAGTTTCCGGTCATCAGCGGCCAGTCAACCGTCAGTTGGGCAATCGCTTTGAGATCTTCTGGAGTCGCGGCATCCGCGATGGAGAATGGCGCAGCTCTTTCGATCTGCTCGCGGCTCCACGCTTGCATAGCGGCCAGCCCCTCGCGAACGACCTGCTGCGGCAGCAGGCCAACATGCGTCCGGGTCTGGCGCTGCAGCACGCGCACCAGATTCGGATCGGTCATCGGAGTGAGCGGATCATGTCTTTTCGGTGACTCCGAAATAAGCTGATCGCCGGCAAATAGATGCCCTTGGAACACCCGTCGTGCAGCCTCGGGGAATGAGGGACAGAACAGCGTCTGTCGAGACTGCGTCATGTCTCGCAGGAGATCGGCGCAGGGGCCGATATTTCCTTCGTCCGTCGAATCAAAAGTCGCGCAGTATTTGAAGAATATCTGGCGGACGTTGCAGCTGATCAGGCAGAGCGCGGCCTTACGGAACGCCTCGACGGCCTCGCTTCGCGGCGCGGTGCGGGTTCGCAAGGCAACTACGACCGCCTCGGCCTCGCTCGACCGGTCAAATAGAGAGGGATCGCTGACGAAATCGCAGGAAATCCCCCCGGCTCGAATCATGCCAGCAAGCTCTAGGCCTCCCGTAAGATCGTCGGCAATTGCTCCAAATAAAAGGCTCATGCATAAACTCTGCTATATTTCGGATTGCAGTAATGGCCGCAATTCTGAGAATGATATCAGGCTGTACTTTTCAGAAACTGCTGCATTGCATTTCTTCTCTCAACCGCCTGATCGAACGCGCGAACGATGTCCTCTGCCGCCAATCCGTACTTTCGTTGAAGATAGCTGGTCGATCCGCCCTCTCCGAACCGATCCTGTATGCCGACTCGTGCAAAGCCTATCGGAAGGCCAGCGTCCGTGAGCGTTTCCGAAATTGCGGAGCCTAGTCCACCGATGACTGAGTGGTTCTCAATGCTGACGAGAACACCTGTCTTTCGCGCAATGTCGATAATCGACGCCCGATCGAGCGGCTTTAGCGTCGACATGTTCAAAATGGTCACCTGGATTCCGCGCTGGGCAAGATGGTCGGCGGCTTCAAGTGCGGCAGCAATTGTGATGCCGCACGTCACGAGCGCACCGTCGCGTCCCTCCCGGAGACGCTCGGCTTGTCCAACCCGGAGATCACGGGGCGCCAGACCGGCGACAGGTCCGTCTGGCCGCTTCATGCGCAGATAGACCGGCCCCTCAACCGCAAGAGCGGCTGCGACAGCCGAGCCAAGTTGCGCGGGACCAGCCGGTTCGATGACCGTCATGTTCGGAAGGGCGCGCATCAGCGCTATGTCGTCAATCGCCTGATGTGAGACACCAAGCATCGTTGTGAGCCCCGGAAGAAACCCGACGATCTTCACTGGCAACGCCGGATAAGCGATCTGGTTGGCGATCTGATCGTAACACCGACGGGTTACAAATACGCAGAAGGAATGCACAAAGGGGATATCGCCGCACCGCGCGAGCCCGGCAGCCATCCCGATCATATTAGCTTCGGCAATTCCCGCGTTGATGTAGCGCTTGGGCAACTCCCGCTCGAACTGATCCGTCTCGGTCGATCCCGGCAAATCCGCACAGAGACACATGATCCGGGGATCAAGACGGGCAGCGGCGAGAAGGGCATCGCCGTAGAGCCGCGGAATGGCGTTGGGTGCTCCTCGCGCGATGAAATCCGCGACTTTGTTGTCCGCCTGCGGTGACGCGCCCGTCATGCGTTGCCTCCCTCGAGTTCCGCAAGGACACGCTCCGCGAGTTCCAGCGGCAATCTCATTGTGTGGCCGAGTATCCCTTCGATCGACGGCGCTCCTTTCCCGACCAAAGTCCTGGCAATGATGCAGGTCGGCTGATCGATGTGCTGGCGTGCGCGACCGAGCGCGGCGATCACCGCTGCCATATCGTTGCCGTCTATGGTTTCGACGCGGAAATTGAAGCTCGCCCACTTCTCGGCGACCGGGTTCATG
>Ga0153954_1001166_pt1 | contig 15460 bp, 16 predicted proteins | sample TSFL038MetaG_FD_102277 | JGI IMG/M metagenome (GOLD analysis project Ga0153954, IMG submission 102277) | Attine ant fungus gardens microbial communities from Florida, USA - TSFL038 MetaG | ecosystem: Host-associated > Fungi > Mycelium > Unclassified | place: USA: Florida, Wekiwa Springs State... | reverse complement strand
CCGTGCCAGGATAGTCCCCCACCTTTCTCCAACCGAAGATCAGGAACAGCGTCGCAAGAAAAATACGCGCCGCAAGGATGACACTGTCGTTGATGGCATTTGCCATAACGCGATCGTCGCTCCTGTTTGCTTTTCGTAAGGACCATGCGCGAGAGATCAAATCTCGCGTCGTTCGGCCTGATAAAATTCGAGTTATATCACTCCCGCTACCGGAGTGGTCGCCTATTTTGGCGGCAATCTTCCTAGGCCAAATGAAGTGAGCTAGATAGTATAAAGCGGCTACGATCTCACACAGTGTACACAGCGAAGATCCGAAAGGGTCCCGGTTCGCACTCTTTGAATTTACCTGCTTCGAGCGAGTGCTTTGCCTCACCAAAGCTTTCGAACAGGCAATGCTGATTGGTCGGAAGTGTTTCAGCTAGATGGTTGCACGACAATGGAGAGCATTCCGGGTTTGAACCGGCTGAAAATGAGACGACATCGTAGCCCTCTAATTTGGTAGATGCCGGCGCCTCAACATGAGTGGAAAACGACGGCTCCGGCTCAAATGCCGACCATTCACCGGACTCCTCGTCGAATTCTTGTTCGAAAACTTCGTAGTAGAAAAGCGTTGTACCTGACACATCTAGTTTGAGTTCAGCTACAATCTCTTTGATGATTGTCGGGGAATCGAATAGCCAATATCCATTGTATTTCCAATAACGGATATAATCAAAGAAGTAACACGAGGTGCATCCGCTGAGCGAATATATGTCAAACACCTGAGACGCGTTAAGCCAGTCCGGCCGTTGGGCGACCTTTTTAGACATGTATCCCGCTGGTCTCATTGCCGAGGAAATCACCATCTGACGGTCATTTGTCTCATGACTTCTTCCAGCGCTTCTTCGAGCGCTTCCCTCACATCGGCGGCTTCGACCACCCAGTTTTGGCGGGGCTCGTTTTGTGTCCAGCCTTCGACGCAAACGAGATGAACGCCGGTGACGCCATTGAGCGGTCTATCAATCGCAATCCTGAAGCTTTGGCCATCAGGACTCGAAAGATCGGCGCAGAGCATCTCACCCCCAGACCAACATGTTGTAAGCCTCAACGCGTGTGCCTCTGTCCAATCGCGGACGGCTGAAGCAATCTCTTTGTAGCTCATGACCCGCTAATCGTTAATTCCCAACACCTTGCGGTGATATAACTTATTTTAGCCGGTGGATGTTCCTCGTAAAGCGGGGCAGCAAGAGATCGTGTGAGGGACCGATGCGCCGGACTTGCACTCAGGCTCGGGAGAAAACTGATCGGGTCAAACTTGCTTTAGCTAAGTCTTTAACAGCACGTCGATTTTGCGCGCCCGCAAGCCGAAGCAGCTATGGGACGTCGTCGGCCGATGGACCCATCAGGCGCCACGCGCACTCACGAAGGGCGGGCCGCCCCGGGCTGGACGACCCTGCGGTACAGATGCCAAGTCGCGTGCCCCAGGATCGGGATGACCACGATCAGTCCGGCGAGCGCGGGAATCGCCCCGAGGAAGAGACTGCCCGCGACGATCAATCCCCAGACGAGCATAGGCACAGGATTGAGCCTCACCGTACGGATCGACGTTTGCACCGCGGTTGAAACATTCACCGGCCGATCGAGCAGAAGCGGAAAGGACACCACGCTAATCGCAAGCACGACCAGGGCGAACACCAGGTCGATGCCAATGCCGACGACGATCATTGTCCAACCGCCCGCGGTCGAGAACAGCTCCGTCTCAAACGAATGGAACGATGTCGGCATCGCCGGGCCGAGAGTCAGCCGATAAAGCCCCATCGCAATTGCCAGCCAGAGCAGGAAAATCCCGATCAGAACCAACCCGAGCTTGATAATCTCGGCGAATGCGGGCGAGCCGAACACGGCAAACGCATTGCTCCATGAGACCGGTTTGCCCTGCTCCTGGCGCCGGCTCATCTCGTAAAGGCCCGCGGCCCCGAAAGGACCAATCAGCGCAAAGCCGGATACGAGCGGAAACAACAGCGGCCACAGGCCGAAATGCAGCGTGACGGAGGCAAGCACAATTCCGATCAACGGATAGATCAAACAGAGGAAGAGCACGTCGGTACGGTAGGCCGCGAAGTCGCGCAGGCCGCTTAGCAGAACATCTTTGAGATCCCCAACCGAGATACGTTCGATCCTCGGTTGCGAAATGCTTGCATCGACATCGGGACGCCAAAAAGCGTGGCCGATCGATTTCAGTGCGTGCGCTGAGAGTTCAAAATGATCAGCGCTCCATTCAACGGGGTTTCGAATCGTCATGTCGACTCCTCCCGGACGGCAGGTCACAGGAGTCGCGGCGACGGCAACCGCAGGGCAAAGTCGATCAGCCGCGAGCGGCGCCGCGACCCATGTGAAATTATAGGCCGCTGTCAGCGGATGTCACGGATAGATATTTTCATTTCCGCGTCCGCGGAATTGGCAATAAAGCCCGTTGACAGAATGATGTCGGAGGCAAATATATTTGGAGTCGCGTTTCGACGGCGCTGAAGTTTTCTTCGTACCGTCGAGACAAGGCCCGCTCTTCAGGGCAGCCTCGAGCGCACTGCAGCAAGGCGGCGGTGCGGGCGCTGTTGCTGAGAATGGAAGCGAGCCGCGACGATGTCGGGCCACGAAGGTATAGGAGGTTTGATGACTCCACCGGGCCAGTTCTGGAGACCGTGATTTATCTCACGGTCACGGTTCGAGTTCTTCGCCGGAGCGCTTCTGCGAAGTAGCGGACCGCCGACAATTCAAAATCTGGGCGACATCGGAGCACGAAGGCCAAGTGCAGAGGATGGCGCAAACCTGTCAGTATCAGACAATTCGCTCTTAAGCGAAAAAGGCCCCGTTCAGCATCAGGCTGCGGGGCCATCGCTTTGTTTGCACCCTTCCTTATTTGCTTACTTCACACCTTTCGGGCACAGCAAAAGCCCCGCTGGCGAGGGGAATGCCGAGCGGGGCTCTTAGCTGGTTGTGAAGCATAGATGTGCCTCACGCCCCTGCGATGATTAGCGCGTGTAACAGTTCCAACGCGGCGACGAAAAAACGCGGCTCAGCCGAAGCCCCGACGGAGCCCCTGCTCGCAACCGAGGCCGCTAGGCGACTGCGGGGGAGGCCCTCGCGCGGTCGATATCGGGGAGGCGATACAGCTCCTCAGGTATCCTTGCGAGCGTCGACTCGTGGATTTCCGACCCGAGGCTGTAAAACCGCTGAAAACTCATGATCAGTGGTCGCCATTTGTCAGGGTCCACACGATTGCGATGATCATCCATCAAGATATTTGGATGGATATGGACACGCTGAATCCTGACTTCGAAGGTTACGATCGCGCCACGCGCGACATCATCGTCTTCCATAAGATCGTGTTTCGCTGCCACGACAGCTTCCATTTGCACCGGGCATTCCAGAGCACGCGGCGGCTTTACGGTTTCTGATTTTGCGGGTGTCAGACCGGCAATTTCGAACTTGCTCTTTTCATGGGAGTAACCCCGGTCCCGCTTCTTTTGCGGCACTGGATTTGTGCCGGTGAGGCGCGCGAGCCGATTCACCGCCGCAACGTTGTCTGCGGATGGCAGGTTTAAGACGCACTGGCCACTACGAATCATATTCGCCGTTGTTTTTGAGGAGGCGTCGAGACCTAGGATGCAGCGCCAGCCGAGCCAAAACGCAGACGACATCGGTGCGAGATTTGCGGAATGGTCCTCGTTCTCGCTGCTGATGAGAGCGACCGGTGTGCCGAAATAAAGGATAGACGGTTCGATGGCGACATGGGGTGGGGTCAAGCTGATCTCTCCTCTTTGCGAAGGGCGCGGAAGAGATAGAGTCCGACACGGAGCGACGCACTCCGCTTCTTGCTGTTAAATTCAGCCTGCGGTTTCGCGTCATTCCGTCGGCACGATCTTCTCGTGTGTCGCGACATGATAGACAAGCCCGCAAGCGATTGAGATCACTCCGGCCAAAACGAAGGATGGCAGAAACGAATTGGTCGCTTGCACCAGCGCGCCGGTAATCAGGGGTGCCAGTGCACCGCCGATTGAGCCGCCGATGTTTTGGATGGCTTCGAGCGTCGCGACCGTGTTCGGGGGCGCGATCACCGCGGCGAGCGCCCAGCCGCAGCTTGATGAGACATTCGCGGCAAAAAGCCCGCAGGCCATCAGGCCGATCGCGACGGAGACGTCGGCCGTATAGGATCCCGCCACGGTGAATATGCCGGCCGCGAACAATCCGGCGATTGTCGGAATGCGGCACGCCGCGGCCGCGTCGATACCGCGTTTTTCAAGCCCGCTCGCGATGAACCCGCCGCTCAGCGCGCCGAGAAACCCGGCGCCAAGCGGAACCGATGCCCAAAGGCCGGCATCCGCAATGCTTTGATGCCGGGCATTTTCGAGATAGGCGGGCAACCACGTGGCATAGAGCCAGGAAATATAGACGACGCCGAAGAAGCCGAAAAACATGCCCCAGGATGTTGGGAAACGCAGCAGCCAAGCGGCTTGCTGGAAGCCGACATGCGGGACGTTCGCAACATCCTGCCGGCGAATCTCGTGCAAATCGGCCGCCGGAACGCCTGACGTTTCCGGCGCGCGATAAAGCAGCGCCCACAGGACGGCGATGACGAAGCCGGCAAGCCCGGCGATCAAGAACATCGTGCGCCAGCCGAACATCAGCATCAGCCAGGTCAGGAGCGGCGGCGCGAGCGCCGGCGCGAGCCCGGAAGACGAATTGAAAATTGCGATCGGCAACGCCCGCTGTTCCAGCGCGAACCAATCGGTGCAGACGCGCGCGCCGCCGATATACATGGGCGACTCGCCCAGGCCCAGTGCCACGCGCGCGACGATGAATTGACCGAACGAGCGCACAAAGGTCGCCGCGATCTGCGCCAGCGACCATAGGGTCAAGCCAATCCCCAATGTGCGCCGCGGACCGAACCGATCGATCAATGTTCCCGCCGGGATCTGCGCCAGACCATAGCTCCAGGCGAATGCCGAGAGCAGAACGCCGAGCTGACCATAAGAAAGGTTGAGTTGGTGATGGATTTGCGGCTCGGCCACCGCGACGGCGGCGCGATCGAGATAATTCACGCACCCTGCCCCGACGAGGAGCGCCACGGCGATCGTCCGCAGACGTCGCGTGACCGGTGAATAGATGAAGGGCAAGTGCATGGATTTGGACAAGGCAGGCTTTTCTCGGCTGATGTCATCGCGCAGGGCGTTTTAAAGGTGCAATAATCACGACCGATGATACACTTTTTGGCAAGGGCGGCCGGCGCGGCTGCGAACTCCCGTGAGCGAGAGAAGCATGGCAGATCGCATACTTGTTTTCTACGGCTCTTATCGCAGCGACCGCATGGGCATCAGGCTCGCCAATTATATCGTTCGGGAACTCGGCCAGCGCGGCGCCGCGCCTGAGCTTATCGACGCCAAGCAGGTCGGCTTGCCGATCCTCGACCGGATGTATAAGGAATATCCGAAGGGCACCGCGCCCGCGGCGCTGGAGACGCTGGCTGAAAAGATACGCGCCGCCGACGCATTCATCTTCGTCACGGGCGAATATAATTGGGGCCCCCAGCCCGGGCTCAAAAACCTGACCGATCATTTTCTCGAGGAATGGTTCTGGCGCCCGGCCGCGATCGCAAGCTATTCGGGCGGCCGGCTCTCCGGGGTACGGTCAGGAACCATTTGGCACGGCATCCTTTCCGAAATGGGCATGATCGTCATTTCGAGCACGCTCGCCGTGGGGCCGATTGCGCAGACGCTCGACGCCAATTCCGCGCCAATCGGCGAGGGTGGCAAAGCGCTCGACAAAAGCTTCGGCGTTTTTGCTGACGATCTCGCCTGGTGGACAGAGGCGGCACGCACACAACACGCGCACCGCGCGCCGCCTTATTGAGAAGCGCCGTTACTCGGCGCTCAAGCCGAAAAGCGCAAAGCGTTGCTGCGGGTCGGTCCAAATCGCCCTGCCCCGCCAGCCGCTCTTTGCCGCGAGATCGGAAAAGCTCTCGACGCTATATTTGCGCGAGCTTTCCGTATGGATCGTCTCGCCAGGCCGGAAGATGAACGACCGGCCTGCAACCGTCGCAACCTGCTCTTTCAAGCTCACGAGATGCATTTCGATCGCGGATTCGCTGTCGTTCCAGCGCGCCTCGTGGGCGAACTGATCGAGCGCGAAGCCGCCCGACAATTCCCGGTTGATCCGCGCCAGGAGGTTGAGGTTGAAGGCCGCGGTCACGCCCTGCCGGTCGTCATAGGCCGCGATCAGCGTCGGAATATCCTTTTTAAGGTCGGCGCCGATGATCGCGCGCCCGCCGTGTCCGACGTGGTGATGCACCCGCCGAAGAAAGGCCAGCGTTTCGGCGACATCGAGATTGCCGATGGTTGATCCGGGAAAAAAGGCGACGCGGCTTTTTGCAGGAACGTGCGCGGGGATTTCAAAATCCGACGTGAAATCGGTTGCGATCGGGTGAACCTGAAGCTGCGGAAAGCGGCGGCGCATGCGCGTCGCAGTCTGCTCCAAAAAATCGGCGGCGATATCGACCGGCACATAGAGCCGCGGGGCGTCCAGCGCGCCGAGCACGATCTCTGTTTTCACGCCGGCGCCGGCGCCGTATTCGAGTAGCACAGCGTCGCGGCCGCAGAAGGCCGCGATTTGCGGCGCGTGCTCCTTCAGGATCGCGGTTTCCGTCCGGGTCGGATAATATTCCTCCAACTGCGTGATGGCTTCGAACAGCGCGCAGCCGTCGTCGTCATAGAGCCAGCGGCTCGGCAGTGTCTTTTGCGGCTGGGCAAGCCCCGCCCACACGTCGGACCGAAAGGCATCGGCTTGGCGTGTCCTTGCATCGACGACTTGAAGCATCAAACGTCCTCCGCCAGCCGCAGGCCCGAAAACTGCCACCGCGCATCCGGCGGAAAGAAGTTGCGATACGTCGGCCGCACATGGCCGGGCGGCGTGACACAGGAACCGCCGCGCAGCACGAATTGGCCGCACATGAATTTGCCATTGTATTCGCCGACCGCACCTTCGACGGGGCGGAAGCGCGGATAAGGCGAGAAGGCGCTGCGCGTCCATTCCCAGACGTCGCCATAGATCTGGCGGAGCTGGTTGGTCGCCAAAGGCGCGGGCCGCGGCCGCAAGCGCTCGGAATCGAGCAGGTTGCCGGCGAGCGGAAGATCTTTTGTCGCCTGCTCCCATTCGAATTCGGTCGGCAGCCGCCGCCCGGCCCATGTTGCGAAAGCGTCGGCCTCGAAATAGCTGACATGGCAGACGGGCGCGGCCGGATCGACCGGCTGCGCGCCGCGCAGCGTCATGGTCCAATATTCGCCTTCGCCGCGATCTTCCCAATAGAGCGGCGCGGTCCAGCCTTCAGACTGGCGCCTGGCCCAGCCTTCGGAAAGCCAGAGCAACGGGTTGCGATAGCCGCCGTCGGCGATGAATTCCATCCATTCCTTGTTCGTCACCAGCCGATCCGCCAGTCGGAACGGCTCGACGAGCGCCTTGTGCCGCGGGCCCTCGCAATCGAAAGCGAACCCCTCGCCGTCATGGCCCAATTCGACCACGCCGCCGGCAAAATCGATGAATTTGAGCGTGTCGCACCCGTTCGGCTCGACCGCCAAAGGCTCCGCGCTTTTGTACGCGGGGCGCAAGGGGCTTTGCGCAAACAAATGCAGGATGTCGGTGAGAAGAAGCTCCTGATGCTGCTGCTCGTGATGGCAACCAAGCTCGATCAGTTCGCGCGCCGCGCGCGCCGGGCGGCTTTCCAGAAGCCGCGTGATGCCCGCGTCAACATGCTCGCGATAGCCATAGATTTCTTCCAGGCTCGGACGGGTGATGAGGCCGCGCTTCGGCCGCGGTTGGCGTTCGCCGATCGAGTTGTAATAGGAATTGAAGAGGAAATTGAATGATGTGTCGAAACATCGATAGTTCGGCAGAAAGGGCGCGAGCACCATGGTCTCGAAGAACCATGTCGTATGCGCCAGATGCCATTTCGCCGGACTCGCATCCGGCATGGATTGCGGCGTGGCGTCCGCATCCGACAACCTCCGGCCGAGATCTCGGCTGGTGTCACGGACGGAACGATAAAATGAAAGGAGCTGAGACGTCTGCAAGCGGGAACGAAATAATGCGGCGCTCATTCTGCCTCCTCACGTCTGCCGCCCCGTCATTTAGGACGCGGATGGGTGAAGACAAGCCTTAGCCAAAGCACAAGTCTCGTGTCGCTGCCCAGATTGTTATGGAATCCAAAAATTATATTTATTCTATTGATTTTATCGATATAGATATGGAGAGCGATATCGATATGGGGAGTTTGAGAGCCACCGCGCGGCGACTCTCGATTTTGTTCAATTCAATGCGGACGAAATGGTCTGGAAGACGCCGGATAATTTCGCGCCGACCGTCCGGGCCTCATAGATAGTGAGAACCGCACTCATCGCGCCAAGCAGCGCATATTCGAGAACCACACCGCCGGTTTGATCGGCCCACATACTATAGAGATTGCCGAGGGGCGACGACGGAAGCGAAACGACATTGCCCGGTTCAATCACAAACGCAAAGCCGCATGCCTCTTCGGTGCGCCAGACCAGACGCATCGGCAGACGCTGCTTCGTCTTCTTGACGTGAAGATAGGTTTCATAGGGCAGCGCGACCGTGTTCGGCATCGTCAGCCGAATTCCCGATCGGCTTGCATTCCGGATCAAGCCATCGAGCATTGAATAGCCACTGTTGAATTCGACGCTCGCGCCCAGATAAGTTCGTTGACGCGGATGCACACGGCGTTCGACGAGCATGATCACCTCCGAAAGTCTGCCCGGTGTTAAGAGCCATTAATCGCAGCGTGAAATCGCCGGCAATCGTAATCAATCATTAACCTAAACGGGCCCGGCGACGCTTCGCCCCTCTGAGGAAGCGCATTCGAGGCGCGCGAAACGCCGGTTAAGCGAGAGACTTCACGCCAATTTGAATACTGCGAATATTTCGTCGGCAGAGCTGCACAGAAAACAACGGATTTGTGAGGCGGAAAGTGTTGCACGCGGGACGCATTCCCGACCCCTCTTCGGAAAATTAAGCGCAAATTTGCGCGCCGGCATTTATCCACCGCTCATGAAGCGCCGGTAGCCGTTGGCTTGCAGTCGCTTCATAAGTCGGGAATGACCATGAGTCAGATTGATGATCGAAGGAGCACGGTAACAAACCTGCCGGACGGCGTTGCCGACCGGAGGACCGGCCGAGCCACACGGCGCATGCATCCGCGTTGGCGAACGTTGAAGGGCGGTCAGATCGTTTGGGCGACGGGCGGCCCGATCAAATGCATCATCCGCAATCTTTCCGAGGGCGGCGCGTGCCTCGAAGTGCACGATCCGATCCCGCACAACACATTCGATCTGATCTTCGACTCGAATAATGCCCGCTACCAGTGCAAGGTCGTCTGGCGTGAACCGCCGCGCATGGGCGTGCAGTTCCAGTAGCAGCAGCGCTTAATTGTGATCGGTCGTCACAGCGCTGATGTTCACCGGGGTCGGCGCGTCTTCCCAGCCGCCACCCAAGGCGAAGAAGAGATTGACCTGATCCTGCGCGATGCGCGAGCGTATTGCGGCAAGCGCCGCATTGGCGCTCGCCAATGTGCGCTGCGCATCGAGGGTGGACAGCGCATCGGTGCGGCCCGCCGCCTGTAAGCGATCCGCATCGGAGAGTGCCGCGGCGGCGGAATTGCGCGCGTCAGTCAGGCTCTTCTTGGCCTCGAGATCGTGCTTATAGACGTTCAAGGCGCTTTCGACGTCCTGCAAGGCGCCGAGCACCACGCCATCGAAACGCGCAAGTTGCGCCTTTTGCGCGGCAGTCGCGGCGGCGATCCGCGCCCGCGCCGGGCTCTGGTTGAGCTGCCAGGACACGCCCGGTCCATAAGCGAAATCATTCGTTCTTTGCGTCAGGAAATCCTGTGTCACGCCGGTCGAGCCGACGGACGCGCCAAGCACCACCGTCGGATAAAGCGCCGCCGTCTCGACGCCGATTTCCGCGGTGGCCGCCGCAAGCTCGCGTTCGGCGGCGCGCACGTCCGGCCGGCGTCGCAACAGCGTCGCCCCGTTGCCGACAGGGATCAGGCGTTTGACATTTGGCGTCGTGACGCAACGCGCAAGCTGCGGCTCGAATTCTTCCGGCGGCTTGCCGTTCAAAGTCGCCAAGCGATAGAGCGCGTTGCGCTGGCGCGCGACGAAGGCCGGGATGGTGGAGCGCAGTTGATCGACGAGCGCCTGCGATCGCGACGTATCGAGATGCGTGGCGCGGCCACCGACGAAAAGCCGGCGCGTGAAGGCAAGGCTTTTTTCCTGCAAGGCGAGCGATTGACGCGCGGTCACCAATTCATCGCCGGCACCGCAGGCATCGGCATAGGCGCGCGCGACATTGGCGGCGACCGCCACACGGACCCAATCGCGCGCCGCCTCCACCGCCGCATCATCCGCTTCGGCCGCTTCAATGCCGCGGCGAATGCGGCCGAAGAGATCGACTTCATAGGAGGCCGTGAGATTAACGTCATAGAGGTAGAATTGCGGCAGCGTTCCGGCAAACAGATATTGCTCGGCCGAAAGCTGCGCGCGCTCGACGCCGCCATTGAAACTGACGTTCGGCTGCTGCTGTGTCTTGGCCAATTCGACCAGGGCGCGACTGCGCTCGAGATTGGCCTCGGCAAGACGCAGATCGGTATTGGCCGTGAGCGCGCCGAGCACCAGGCGATCGAGCTCGGGACTGTCATAGAGGCGCCACCAATCCGGCGGCAACGGCGTGTCGATGACGCGGGGATTTCTCTTCGAGCCGACAAACGCGCCTTGCGCCGCCAAGGCATTGAAGGCTGCTTGTTTCGGCAGATGATAATCGGGGCCGACGGCGCAACCGGCGAGCGCCGCCGCTCCGAGCACGGCCGCCGCACGCCAAAACGAGAGGTGCGCGCTCACCACGGCCACAGCCATCGGAAGCCCGAACGATGCTGGGTTGGATGGACGATCACGGTCGCCGTGCGGCCGGCGATCAATTTGATATCGGGCGGCGCCTCATCGATATGGACGCGGACAGGAATGCGCTGCGCGAGCCGCACCCAATTGAAGGTTGGGTTGATATTGGCGAGGAGATCGGCGCTCTGGCTGCGCTCGCGGTCCTGGATGCCCGGCGCAATGCTCTCGACATGGCCTTTCAGGAAGCGGTCATCGCCCATGAGCTGGATCGACACCGGATCGCCGACTCGAATATCGCGGAGCTTCGTTTCCTCCAGATAACCGTCGACGTGGAGCGATGCGGAATCCGCGACACCGAACGCCGGATGGCCGGCGGCAAGATAGTCGCCGGGCTGCAATTGAACATTGGCCGTCACGCCATCGACGGGCGACCGGATCAGCGTGCGATCGAGATTGAGGCGTGCGGTGCCGCGCGAAGCCACGGCGAGCCCCTGTGCGGCGCGTGCCTGGGCGACGGCGGCTTCGGCCTGGGCGACGGCAGCGGCGAGTTGATCGACCTTGGCCCTGCCCTCTTCCACCGTTTCGGTCGGCACCAGATTGCCGAGCCGATGGTTGCGCGCATCTTCGCGGCGCGCTTGCGCAAGCGCCGTCTGCTGCGCCTGAACATTGGCTTGCGCCGCCAGCACATTGGCATTGGCTTGCAGCACCGCGGCATCGGCCTGCTGGAGGGCCAGCTCGAAGCGCGGCCGGTCGATGACGAAAAGCGGCTGGCCCTTGTGGACCTGCATATTGTCCTTGGCGAAGACATCCGTGACGAGGCCGGAAATGTCGGGCGCGACCTCCGCGACATCGAGCCGGACCCGGCCGTCACGTGTCCACGGATCGAACTGATAATAAATCCAGAGCCAATAGGCGGCGATCAGCCCGGCGGCGACAAAGAGCGCCGTCAGGAAAAAACGGCCCAAAGCGGCAAGAGCTGCGAAGAGACGTCTCATAAGACGCCCCGCAGCACCGCATCGATACGCGGGACGAAAGTGGAAATGAGCGCCCAGAGAAGCGTGAAAAAGGCGACGTCGACGAGCGGGCGATTCCAGACCAGCGTGTAGAAACCCACGCGCGCCAGAATCCGCCGCAGAACGATCAAAACCATTGCAGCGATGCAGGCTGCAACGAGGCCGCCGCCGAAGAAGACGCCGAAAATATTCGTTTCAACCATCAGGCCGCCCTCGCCGCTTGATAGGCCGGTGCCTGGGGAAAGAAACTGCGCCGGAGGCCCACCGCTGCGATGACACCAAGGAAGCGCTCATCCGTTTTTGAACATTGTAGAATCTGCGCCAGGCCAGCGTCGAGATGTTCGACGAAGGTTGGCGCAAGCGGGTGCTCCTTGCCATGCGAGAGTGCTGCGAAATAATCCCGCAGGGCCTGGAGGCTCAGATCAATTTCCGTGCCGGACTTGACGAACTTGTTGTCCCGCAAGTGCCGCAATTCGATAATGCTCGCGCCAAGTCGCAGATCCTGCAACGCTTCGGTGAGCTTCGCTTGATCGTCCCCCGCGACTTGCGCCAGGCGCGGCATCAGGAGACCGATGCGATCGAGCATGCGGCTTGCCCATTCGGCACGAGTCGGCGGCGAAGCCATGGTCGTCAAAAGCGCGATATCCCGCCAGACGGCGCGCACGATGCGGCGGATAACCCGGTTGACGGGAAGCACACGCGCCACTTGCAAACCGGTCAAGGCCAAAAGCGCGCCGATCAACAGGGCGATGTAGACATTCATAAAGGTCGCAAAATCGGAAACGAAATCCGGCTGCAGCGCGAGGCCCGAGCTGAAACCGATGGACGTGGCAAGCGCCCGCAAGAAATATTTGCGTTGCGCCAGGAAGAGGCCGTTGACGAAAATGAAGGGAAACAAGGCGACCGCCAGAAGCACAAAGCCGTCGATCGCCGGAATAATGGCAAATTCATAGAGGACCGCGAACGGAAAGGCGACCACGAAGCCGGTCATGAATTGCAATACCATCGGCGTCGGGTCGTCAGCGGCTGCAAAGAGCGAACAGGCCACAGCAGCAATGCCAATTGCCAAGGCGCCCTGCTCCCAATGCGCCGCCACCGCGAACGCCGCGCCGCAGACGACGACTGCGGCGGCCACGAGCCCCGACAGCGCCGCCACGCCATAATCGACATGCAAGAGCCGCGGCCGCGCCGCGCCAAGCATGCCGAGCACCTGCGGGTCGGACAGAAGCGCCGGCTTGCGCAACGCCGCGCGGAGCAGCTGACATTCGTTCCAGCTCGTGACGATCTCGGCGAGCCGCGCGCTGAGACTGGTCAGCAAAAGATCCCGCCAATTCGAATGCGGGCCGAGCGCCGGCGCCAATTGATGGATGTCTTGCAGGACGGGATCGAGCGGGCCGGCCTTTGGCGCGCCGGCGGCCGTCGCCCAAGCGGTGATCCGTTCCAGCACCGGCTTGATCTCGGAGACCGCGAACCCCTCTTCCGTCAGCGCATTGAGCCGATCCTCGACGGCATTGACCAAGGGCAGCAAGCCAACGAGTCTTTCTTCCAGCGCCCGCAAAGCGCGGCCGCCGGCGCGGGACATGGCCGCCTCGAATTTCAAATCCGTCGCCATGAGGTTCAATTCGGTCAAATCCATCGCGACGCGCTCCGGCGTCGGGCGTGACGTAGGCGCATGCAGCGCTTCGAGCCCCTCTCCGAGCCACCGTCGAACGTTGGTCATGACGCCATCGAGCTTTTCGGTCATGGCGGTCGCGACGCTTTTGGGCAAAGTGAGGCTTTGCACGATGGCGGACGCCAGGACACCGATGAGGATTTCTTCGGTACGGGCCACCGCGACATCGAAAATGGCAATGGGGTTGACCGCCGTCGGCAGGCCCACGAGCGCGGCCGTATAGCCCGAAAGCAAAAAGGCGTAGGAGCGCGGTGAGCGGTCGAGCATCCCGACGAAAACACAAAACCCGATCCAGCCCGCTAAGGCCAAGATCATCAGTTCGGGCGCGTTCGAGAGATTTGGGATGATGATCAGCGCCGCGACCAGTCCGACGATTGTCCCCACCGCCCGATAGGTCGCCCGCGCCCAAATGGCACCGGCCAAAGGCTGTGCCGGCTGCGAGAGGAAGACGGTGACCATCGCCCACCAGGGATTCGGCAGATCGAGGCCGAAAGAGACGTAAAGCGCGAGAATGACCGCGCAATAGCGGTCGAAAGCGAAGAGGATATTACGCGGTGCAAACCAATTCATAGACAAAAAGCCGGTGGTCCGATCGGCGATCTAAGCTCGTGGCAAATATTTGAGGCATATACGCCAAATATCTTTGCGCCGCGAAGCTCAATCGACGCCTTCGACGATTCTGACATCGCGCTCGACGCCGCCCGCGAGCGCCGCGAGCGCCTCCTGATAGGCTTCGCTCTCGTAGGTCGCGACAGCCTGTGCAAAACTGTCAAATTCAATGATCACCGTCCGGCCGGCGACTCCGGCCTCATGCGCTTCTGTTCGGCCGCCGCGGGCCAAAAAGCGCCCGCCGCCCGCAAGAATCGCCGGGCTCGCCAATTTGGCATAGGCCGCCAATTTGGCCGGGTCCGACACAGCGCGATAGGCGCTGATCCAATAGGCTTTGGCCATAAGTCCCCCTCAGAACTTGTTGTCCTGCCGTTGTAGTCCAGGGCGGCAAGCCGGGCAAACCCGCCCAGCCCAACGCCTTTTCCGAGCCGCCACGCCATCCCGCGATGCTGCGGTCGGGGCCGACCCTACACCATTGTATGCGGCACCGTGCCGTCCGCAACGGCATGGACACAACAAAAGATCGCTCGAATTTCATCCTTCAAATAAGGTGGTTATCAACGACAATCGACGTTGCACCATGACTCTTAAGCGAGCTTCGAACGTGCTAAGCCCGGCGACCGAAAGCGCGTGCACCGCCGCCGCGATCCGCAAAGCCTCACGCCGGCTGACGCAGCTTTACGACGATGCGCTCGCGCCCTGCGGCCTGCGTTCGACGCAATATACGCTTCTCGCCGAACTCGCCCGCTATGTGCAAAACGCGCCGACGATGACGGAGCTCGCCGCGGCGCTCGTCATGGATCGCTCGGCGCTGGGACATAATCTCAAACCGCTCGAACGCGACGGGCTCATCGTCTTTGTGACAAGCGAAGGCGATGCGCGCCGCCGATGCATCAAGCTGACGCCGCAAGGTAAGGCCAAGGTCCGCCAGGCCCGCAAATATTGGCAGACGGCACAGGGCAGATTCGAGAAAGTCTTCGGCAAGAAGGCCGCTTTGACATTGCGCACAACAATGCTCGGCATCGCTTACGATGCGCGTTTGTCACTTCGCCTTTGACCTGCGCTCTTTAACTTGCGTGTCATGTTAACTTCCATGTCATGCGGTCCGAACAAGTAATTGTGTAAATTCAAAGCGAATATCCGCTGCTTCCTTCAGTCGCCATTCATCCGGTCATCGCTAGCCTCGTTGCACGGGATCTTGCCCTGAGCTGAGCTAAGGGCGATCTCGG
>Ga0153954_1001165_pt1 | contig 15461 bp, 16 predicted proteins | sample TSFL038MetaG_FD_102277 | JGI IMG/M metagenome (GOLD analysis project Ga0153954, IMG submission 102277) | Attine ant fungus gardens microbial communities from Florida, USA - TSFL038 MetaG | ecosystem: Host-associated > Fungi > Mycelium > Unclassified | place: USA: Florida, Wekiwa Springs State... | reverse complement strand
CTGCCAGAGGCCCCCTCGCTCCTTGCGATCGACTGCGGCGTCGGCTGATGGCCGCGCAGCGCACTGAGGCTTTCCGGTCTCCAGGAATCGGCGCCAGCCTGTTGATCGATCGCGGCATCAACGCGGGCCTGAAGCTCATCAATGGAGCTTTTGCATGGACCGGCGAGAGCCGGGGATGCGGCAATCAGCAAAATGGCGGCGGCAAGGCCGAGCGATCTGGTCTTATGCATGGCGTAGTCTCCATTTCTTCAGCGAACGTCAGGACATCTATGAGCAAAAACGCGTGACAGATGTCTTTTCCCAAATCCTGGCGGCTCTGTCCATTTTTGCGATGGCAGAGCGCCTCCTGCGTCTGTGCGTGGATAGACGCCGGTCGCTTTGCGTGCGGCGGACCGGACCGGAAGCAGCCGGTCCGTCGCGGCCTGACAGCGGGAAGGAGGGGATGATGATCGGATCGATGAAAACGCAGCGGGCGAGCAGGTGCCGGCGGACCTGCAGCGCCGGCGATTGGCGGAGTCGGTGCGAATGCCCAATTCGCTTTGGGTGTCAGTGACGCTCTCCAGCGTCCATCACGTATGTGATTTCTGGCATCTTCCGCGCCGAAACCTGTTGCGTCCGCGATTGTCCGACGAATACGTTGCCGCCTCAACGCACCAACCAAAGAACGCGAGGGATAGGGAATGCAGCGTTTCAATCGCCGGAGGGTATTGCAGCTTGGTGGCGCGACGCTCGCGCTCGGCTTCAAGATTCCAGGCGCGAAAGCGATCCCATATTACGAGAACATAAGGCAGCATTGAGCGCCTGCGAGTGCAGGCCCGTCGAAAGGAAATCTGCTTCATGAGTGCGACGTTTGCTGCCGGTCCTCTCGATGGCATCCGCGTTATCGATCTGACCAACGTGATCATGGGGCCGTTCGCGACCCACATCCTCGCCGATATGGGCGCCGATGTCATCAAGATCGAGAGCGCCGAGGGGGATTCGTTTCGCGCTTATCGCCCGAACCGTCACGAAGGAATGGCGGGCGGCTTTCTGCATCTGAACCGCAACAAGCGCAGCGTCGTTCTCGACCTGAAGCGGGCGGAGGGGATGTCGGCTCTGCGCAAGCTGATCGCCACGGCCGACGTCTTCGTCCATTCGCTCCGTCCCAAAGCGATCAAGAAGCTTGGGCTCGACTACGATTCGGTTCGCGCCATCAGGCCCGATATCATCTATTGCGGCGCCTATGGTTTCGGCGACAAAGGGCCTTACCGGGACAAGGCCGCCTATGACGACATCATCCAGGCCGGCTCTGGCCTTGCCGCGCTGCACGCGGCATCGCGTGGCGCGCCGGCCTTCATGCCGACCGTTCTCTGCGACAAGCTTTCCGGGCAGGCGATCGCCTATGCCGTGAACGCCGCGCTGTTCCAGCGCGAGCGCGGCGGCGGCGGACAAGCCATCGAGGTGCCGATGTTCGAAACGTCGGCCGAATTCGCCTACATCGAGCATCTCCTCGGCTTCGCGTTCGAGCCGCCGCTCGGCGAACCCGGCTACGTTCGCGTCGTCAGCCCGAAGCGAAAGCCTTATCGCACGAGCGACGGCTATGTCTGCATCCTGCCTTACTCGGATCAGAACTGGCGAGACTTCTTCGATTTCGTCGGGCATCTCGAATTGAAGGACGACGAACGCCTTTATCCGCTCGCAAGGCGCGCCGGCCACCTTGAGATGCTCTACGAACTGATCGATCAGGAAGCCCCCAAGCGTACCAGTGCGGAGTGGGTCGCGTTCTGCGATCGGGTCAGCATTCCCTGCATGCCGGTGCTGGACCTCAGCGAATTGCCCGACGATCCGCACATGCAGGCGGTCGGGATGTTCAGCCAGGACGAGCATCCTTCCGAAGGCTCCTACAAAAGCATCCGCTCGCCGGTCTCTTTCAGTTCCGCTCCGTTTCGCGTCCGCCGGCATGCGCCTCGGCTCGGCGAGCATACGGAGGAGGTGCTCCGGGAGATCGGGATCGACACCGGACGCCCCGTCGAAAAGCAAGCACAATAGGATTCAATATGTCCGACAGCGTTCTCTACGAACAAACCGGAAGCGTCGTGGTATTGACGCTGAATGAGCCGAAGACCCGCAACGCGCTGTCCGCCGAGATCGTCGATGCGCTCGTCGCGCATTGTGACCGGATCAATCAGGATATGTCGGTGAACTGCGTGGTCCTCACCGGCGCCGGCGAAAGCTTTTCGTCCGGCGGCAACGTCAAGGAGATGCGCGACAAGGTGGGCCTGTTCGGCGGGACATCAGCGGAGATCCGCCGGGGCTATCGGCACGGCATCCAGAAGATTCCGCTCGCCATGTACGATCTTGAGGTGCCCGTGATTGCGGCGGTCAACGGTTTTGCCGTGGGCGCTGGATGCGACCTCGCGCTGATGTGCGACATTCGTATCGGCGCTTCCGACGCACAGTTCGCCGAAAGCTTCATGCGCGTCGGGCTGGTTTCAGGCGATGGCGGAGCCTGGTTCCTGCCGCGCATCGTCGGTCTGTCTCGCGCTTACGAGATGACGTTCACCGGTGATTTCATCGAGGCCGAACGTGCCTTGAGTTGGGGACTGGTCTCCAGGATCGTGCCGAAGGAAGAATTGATGGAGACCGCAATGTCCATGGCGCGCCGGATCGCGGCCTATCCCGCCCATTCGCTGCGGATGTGCAAGAAGTTGGTCCGCGATGCCGGCGCCATGTCGTTGGGCGTCCATCTCGAGATGGCCGCGAGCATGCAGGCGATCGTCCAGCACACGTCCGACCAGCATGAAGCTGTCGTCGCGTTTCTCGAGAAGCGTAAGCCGGAATTCCGCGGCGCGTGATCGGAGCCCGAACAGGATCACGTCGTCAGCAGATAGCGTCCGATCGTATCCTGCAGCAGGGCCACCAGATCCTTCTGCCGGCGTTCGATGTGCCCCAGCACGCCGGAGATGCAGATCGCCATCGGCCGATTGCGACGTTCGATGTCCGTCGGCAGCGGCATCGCGAGCGCGCCGGCGCCCGGCGATACAAGCTCGCGCGAGAGGAAATAGCCGTCGCGCCGGGTCTGTCGAATGGATGCGATCACCGCACGGCTGTCGATCGGCTTGTGTCCCTTGGTCATCTCGGCGTTGGTGCGCGCGACGAGACCCCGGATTTCCTCGTCGGAGGAGTGGGTCAGCAGCGCAAACCCGGTGGCCGACCAGGCGACGAGCCGCCGCGAGGCCGGAGGAACGTGATAACGAATCGGCGTCGTCGCCTGAATGACGTGAATGTATTGGGAATAGATGCCGTTGCGGACGGCCAGAATGATGGTGTCGTGGCTCTGCTGCGACACTTCCTCCATCATTCGCAGCAGCCGCCCGTTATGCACCGGGCCCTCGTTGAGCCAGGTGCCGAGCAGCGCCACCCGCGCCGTGGGCAGGAAAGTCCGCTGCGTCCGGTCGTAGTCGAGATAGCCGAGATGAGAGAGGCTCTGCAGCAATGCCGAGGTCGACGATTGCGGAAGCTTCAGATGCGAGGCGATCTCGGTGACCCGTGCTTCCCGCTGCACGTCATCGAAATATTCCAGGATGCGAAGCACACGTTCGGCGGATTTGACCACCGGCGTATCTGTGATGTCGTCGACAGTGGCGGCCATGCGAACGCGCCAGTCCTTCACCGCGTTCCGTTTTCGCGCTTTTGGCATGTTTCTTCTCCGTCCCGACGATCGCGTGCGTGTCCGAGAGAATCACATATCTGATAGATTCTCCATATCGGTGATATTCGCTTGATCGGTCGGCCCGCTGCGGCGATCATCGCCATGAACGTAATGTCCTGAGCCTAGAGAGATCACGCCGTGCAACGCTTTCGTTTTGATTTCGCCGACATGCCGACGGAGAATGAGAGTCTCCGCGGCAAGGTGAGGGAGTTTCTTGCAGCGGAGCGCAAGGCCGGCACCTTCGTTCCGCATCGCTCGTCCTGGACGACCTATGATCCCGAATTTACCAGGCGCGCGGCCGACGCGGGACTGGTCGGCATAACGCTGCCGAAGGAGCTCGGAGGGCAGGGCCTGTCCAGCCTCGATCGCTTCGTGGTCACTGAGGAAATGCTTGCCGGCGGCGCACCGTGCGGCGCGCATTGGATTGCCGATCGGCAGTCTGCGCCGCAGATCGTCCGGCATGGTACGCAATACGCCAAGGAAACGATCGTGCCGCGGATCTGCGCCGGCGAATGCTATTTCGGCATCGGCATGAGCGAGCCGAACTCAGGGTCCGATCTTGCCGCGGTGCGGACCAAGGCCGTGCGCGGGGATGGCGAGTGGATCATCAACGGATCCAAGGTCTGGACGACCAACGCGCATCGGGCTCATTATCTGCTGGCGCTGATCCGCACCGGGGACGCCGGCGAGGATCGGCACGGCGGCCTGACGCAGTTCATCGTCGATTTGGCCGCGCCGGGGGTGACCATCCGTCCAATTTACGATCTGTCCGGCAAGCACGAATTCAACGAAATATTCTTCAACGATCTGCGTGTGCCGGACACGTTCGTGGTCGGCGAGGTCGGGCAGGGGTGGCAGTTGGTAACCGAGGAACTCGCTTTCGAACGCTCGGGACCGGATCGTTTTCTCTCCGATTACCGCCTGTTCGTCGAGTTGATTGACCGGGTCGGGGCGGAGCCGGATCGTCAGCAGGCGGTTGAGATCGGACGACTGGGCGCGCATCTCGCGTCATTGATGACGATGTCCGCGTCGGTTGCGGCACTCCTGCAGCGCAACGAGTTGCCGAACGTCGAGGCCGCGCTCGTCAAGGACGTCGGCACAAAATTCGAGCGCGACGTACCGGAGGTCGCGCGGCGCATCTTGCCGATCGAGAGCAGCCTCGAGGCGACAGACGATCCCTATGCGGAAGCGCTCGCCGACGTCATCCTGCGCGCGCCATCGTTCACATTGCGCGGGGGAACCCGCGAGATCTTGCGCAGCGTCACCGCGCGCGGACTCGGATTGCGGTGAGGTCGGACATGCTTGATGCTGCTTCCTCGCAGGACGAGATCACCGCGATCCTGTTCGAACAGGCAGATCGCCTGCTCGCCGAGCACCTGACGCCGGATTGCCTGAACGCCGCCGACAAGGGGGAGTTTCCGGCCAAAGCCTGGGGCGCCATAGTCGACGCCGGGCTCATGCTCACGCTCGTCGCCGAAGAGAAGGGCGGTGCCGGACTTGGCGCGACCGCCGGCGCGCGATTGATCCGCAGCTCCGCCTACCATGCACTGCCGGCTCCCTTCGCCGAAACCCTGATTGCGCAGGTGTTATGGACCGAAGCCGGCGGCGCGGTGGTGGAAGGTTCGATCACCATCGCGCATACTGATGGTGCAAGGCTGGCCGGGCCGGCCAACGGTCGGGTCCTTTCTGCCCGGATCGAACGCGCGCCGTGGGCGGAGAGCGCCGACCATGTGCTGCTCCTTGCCGCGGATGATCGCGGCGAGTCCCACCTCGTGCTGCTTCCGAGCGGCAACCATGCCGCGGTTTCGCGTCGCAACCTCGCCAATGAGCCGCGCGCTTCTTTCGTCGTCAACGCGGCTCCGATCGGCAATGACACCGTTCTTCCGGCACCTGCCATGCTGCGCGACGCCGATGGCTTGCTCGCATTCGGCGCGTTTGCGCGCGCCCATCAGATGGTAGGCGCGATGGAGCGCTGCCTGACGCTCGCGCTCGATTTTGCCAATGAACGCAAGCAGTTCGGCAAGCCGATCGGCCGTTTCCAGGCGGTCCAGCACATGCTGGCCGAAGCGGCCGGCGAGCAGGCCGTTGCCCTTGCCGCGGCCGAACTCGCTACGCGGGCGTGGAACAGCAAGGCGTTTCCGTCGGCGGTGGCAATTGCAAAATCGCGCGCCGGCGAAGCCGCCGGCAAAGTCGCCGAGGTCTGCCATCAGGTTCACGGCGCCATGGGTTTCACGCACGAGCATTCGCTGCACTTCTTCACGCGACGGCTTTGGTCCTGGCGCGATGAATTCGGCCACGAGGGTTTTTGGCAGGAGCGGCTTGGCCGCGACATCTGCAAGCGCGGCGGGGAAGCCCTGTGGCCCTATCTGGCGGCGCTGCGCGGCGGTAGCCGCTGAGAGGAGTTCGAACGCATATGGATCTGGCAAAGGGTGTTGCCGGCAAGCGCGTCGTGATCACCGGCGCGTCCTCCGGACTTGGTGAACATTTCGCCCGGCTGTTCTGCCGCTGTGGCGCAACCGTCGTCGCTGCCGCGCGGCGCACCGACAGGCTGGAAGCCCTGCGTCGCGAAATCCTGACGGAAGGCGGACAGATCGAAACGCTGGCTCTCGATGTGACCGATCAGGCGGCAGTAGAACCGTTCTTTGAGCGTGCCGGAGGAGCGGCCGGCAAGATCGATATCCTCATCAACAATGCGGGCGTTGCCGATACGACGCCGGCCATCGATGTTTCGAGCGAAACCTTCGATCGCATCCTCGACACCAATCTGCGCGGAGCGTTCTTCATGGCGCAAGCCGCCGCCCGGATCATGCGCGCGCACGGCGGGGGGAATATCGTCAACATTGCCTCCATCCTCGCGATCCGCGTTGCAGGCGGCGTCGCACCCTATGCGATTGCCAAGGCGGGACTTGCGCAAATGACAAAGGCGCTCGCTCTCGAATGGAGCCGGTTCGGAGTTCGCGTCAACGCACTCGCGCCCGGCTACGTCGAGACCGAACTGAACGCGGAGTTCTTCGCAACAGATGCCGGCAAGGCCCTGATAAAGCGGATTCCGCAGCGTCGATTGTTGCAACTCTCGGACCTGGATGCACCGCTTCTGCTTCTGGCCGGCGATCTCGCCCGATCAATCACCGGCGTCGTCCTACCGGTCGACGGCGGTCATCTAGTCTCCTCGCTATAGTTCGCGCATTGCCGACTTCGCCGTTGCCCGGCGAGATCGTGCACCCCACGGACCGATACCTTCGACCTCGAACGGCGGCCGCTGCCGGCGTTGGAAACCGTCGCGGCGAGGGTGGTGGCGCCCCGATCCAGGCCGCGGGAAACGGCCGGGCCTAGCGAACCGAGGGAAAGAGGCGGGCGAGAGAGAGCCCTGCCCAGTTTCGCGTGGTCCTTTCGCCGGACACTCCCAGATCACCGCGCATCGCCAACCTGACTTCTTGAGCAGCCGGATGCGGTCTCGCGGGTCCCCGGCGCACGTTCCGCAGCAACTTCCTCGTCCAGGCATATCGCCGCCCGGCTTCGGCTGGACAATTCTGACCAAAAGTCGCATATCCGAATGAGTTCGGATATGCGATAGGCCGTCTTATGGAAACCCTTTCACGGTCCGGCCGTCGCGTTGCCCCGATGGCAGTCGAGCGGGTCACTGGCACGCTCGAACTGTTGGCGCGAAAACGGTTGGGGCTGACCCTTACCGAGCTCGCTCACCAGCTCGACGTGCCAAAAGTCAGTCTGCTCGACCTCCTGAGGGGCCTCGAGGATCTGCACTACGTGCAAAAGGACGAGATCGGCCGCTATCGGCTGGGAAGTGCCGCGATTTCTTTCGCGCGCACTGCGCTCGCGGCACATGATTTCCTCGAAGCCGCGCGGCCGTTCCTGAAACGGTTGGCGCGGGAAACCGGCGAAACCGCCTTGATCGCCTATCTCGACGAAGAGGAAATGGTCGCCGTCTATGTCGACAAGATCGAGAGCGACAGTCCGATCCGCTACACCGTGCCGCTTGGATTGCGCCGTGAACTCTACGCGGCCTCCGTCGGCAAAGCGCTTCTCGCCCACCTGTTGCCGGAGCACCTCGAAAAGTATCTGCGCGAGACCCGCTTCGAAGATTTCACAGGACGCACGATCGTCGACGTCAAGCGGCTTCGCTCAGAGCTGAATGACATCAGAGAAAACGGATTCGCCACAACCGAGGACGAGCGCACGATAGGTGCAAGCGGTATCGCCGCGCCGGTGCTCTCGGCGAATGGAACGATCGTCGCCGGAATCGTGGTGGCGGGCCCCACATCCCGTGTCCTGCCGAAGCAAGCCCATCTGTGCATGATCGTGCGCGATGCTGCGCGAGAAATGTCGTCCGGTTTGGACGACGCATTCCTACAGAGCAAAGATCAACAGGGAGAGTGACCTTGCAACAAAAACCATTCGACGATTTCGCCGTTGGCGAAGTCTTCAAAAGTTACGGCCGCACGATCTTCGATGCCGATCTGCAGGCATTCACCTGCTTTGCCGGACTGAAACTTCCGATCTTTATCGATGAAGAGTTCGCAAAGAAGAACACTTCGTATGGAGGGCGCATTGCGCCCGGTTTCATGACGGCCTCGATCGCCGCCGGCATGATGGAAGACATTCTCGGCCCTTATACGCTCGCCGCACTCGGGCTTGGCGATTTCAAATTCACCGTCCCGCTTCGGCCGGGCGACACCATGCATTGCGAGATCGAGGTGCTCGAAAAACGCGATACCTCGGACGGCAAGCGCGGCATCCTTTCCAGCCTGACCCGTGTCATCAATCAGCGCGATGAAGTCGTGCTCGAGTTCAAGGGCAAGTTCCTGATGCGCAAAGAGCGGCTGATCTGACGATGCAACCGCTCAAGGGGATGCTGGTGGTCGATTTTGGCCAGGGGGTGGCCGGTCCCTACTGTGCGATGCTGCTTGGCGATTTCGGTGCCGACGTCATCAAGGTCGAACCGTTCCGCGGCGATTGGAGCCGCTCGATGGGGAGCCAGGTCACCGCGACGGACACCACGACGTATCTGAGCGTCAATCGCAACAAGCGCAGCATCCGCCTCGATCTGTCCAAACCATCGGGAAAGAATGTCGCGCGTGCGTTAATCGCACGCGGGGACGTTCTGGTCGAGAGCTTCCGGCCAGGCGTGATGGAACGAGTTGGGCTGGGCTTCGAGGCGCTTCAAGCCGAGCATCCGAGACTGATCTATTGTTCGGTCACCGGTTACGGCCCTGACGGTCCCTATGCCGATGCGCCCGCCGGCGACTCGACGATGCAAGCCGTCGGTGGATTGATGAGCATCATCGGTGAGGCCGACGGCACGCCGCTGCGGGTCGGCAACGTGGTCTCCGACATGCTGGCCGGCATGCACGCATTCGAGGCCGTTCTTCTTGCAACGCTCGAACGCGGGATCACGGGGAGGGGAGGCCGCGCACAAGTCAGTCTGTTCGACACGATCCTGGCTTTTCAGGCACCTCCACTGACAGAGTTCCTGATGACCGGTCAGCAGGCGCAGCGGACCGGCAATTCCCATCCGTTATTGTCGCCTTCGGGGACCGTGAAGGTGACCGATGGCCTGGTTACCTTCACCGTTCTTCAGCATCAATGGGATGCTTTTTGCTCCTTCCTTGGTGCACCAGAACTCGCCAGTGATCCGCGGTTTGCGACCAACGAAGCGCGCGTGACCAATCGCGCCGCGCTGATGGAGATCGTGCAGTCGCGTTTCTCCGATTGCGATACCAAGACGGCAATCGCGCGGATGCGCGCTGCTGATGTGCTCTGCGCACCGGTGAACAGCTATCCCGATATCGTCGAAGATCCGCAGGTCCTGCACAACCGCATCATCCGTCGCGTCGCGCATCGGACGCTTGGCGAGGTGCCGACGGTCGCCAATCCGATCCACCTTTCAGGCGAGACGCGAACGCCGGCGGCTCCGCCGGGCCTCGGTGAACATACCCGAGAAATATTGAGCACCGATCTTGGCATGAAGCCGGAAGAGATCGACCGGCTCATAAGCGAGAAGGTCGTCGGCGAGGCTACCTAGACATCCAAACGAATGAAGCGCCGCAGAGAGCGCTGTCACTATCAGGGAGAGAATATCATGAGAAAATCCATTTTTGGACGATCGGTGCTGGTGGCCGGTGCGACGCTCTGTATCTGGACGGGAGCGGCCGCCGCCGACGAAACCATAACGCTCCGCGTCGGCGATTCCTTTCCAGGCGGTCACTACGTCGTCGCGCTGATGCATAAGTGGATGGACGACGTCTCTCAGCGAACCAAAGGCCGGGTCAAGTTCGAATATTACGGATCAGAGCAACTCGGCAAAGCGCGCGACATGCTCGACCTGACGCTCTCCGGCGTCTCCGACATCAGCTATGTCGCGCCCTCCTATGTCACCGAGAAGCTGCCGATGTCATCGATCGGCGAATTGCCGGACGAGTTTTCCGATTCCTGCACCGGCACGCGCGCCTATTGGAAGATCGCCCGTCCGGGAGGAATCCTTTCGAAGAGCGAACTGGAGCCGAAGGGCATTCGTCTCCTGTTCACAGTGCTCGGCGCGCCGTACCAGATCACGACCCACAAGAAGTTCACCTCGCCTGCAGATATTGCCGGCTTCAAGCTTCGATCCTACGGCGCGCAGCAGGACAGGGCGGTTCAACTGGTCGGTGGGGTGCCGATCCGGATGGCTGCACCTTCGATGTATGAGTCGATGTCGCGCGGCACCCTGGACGGTCTGATGCTGCCGCTGGCAAGCGTGCTTTCCTACGACCTGCAGCAACTCGTGCGTTACGCGACCACCAGTGAGAATTTCGGCTCGGTCGCGTTCAATTACGTCATCAGCGAGAAGAAGTTCAAGTCGCTTCCTGCCGATGTGCAGGATGCGTTGATGGCGGCCGGCGACGCCAGCGTAGAACAGGCCTGCAAGTTCATCGATGAGGACACCAAGACCGCCGTGGACAAGCTGAAGGCTGCCGGCGTGAGCTTCGTCGATTTCACGCCGGAGCAGGAGGCCAAGGTCAAGGCCGATCTCCTGACGATTGCACCGATCTGGGCGGCCGACCTCGACAAGCGCGGCATGCCGGGAACGAAGATACTTGAAGCCTTCCAGAGCGCGCTCAAGTCCGAACATTGAGCATTTGAGCCGCGAAAAGGAGAAATTGCCATGAGTGGTGCTGCCCTTCTCGTAATGGACCTCGTCAATGACCTGGTCCATGTCGATGGACCGAACGGGGCCACTTACGGCGCCGAAGTTCGACGGCGGCGAGTATTGGAGAACACGGCGACCGCACTGTCGAAGGCGCGCGACTTTGGGGCGCTCGTCGTTTTTGTCCGGGTTGGCTTCGATCCCAGCGCCAAGACAAAAGACATGCCGTTACGCTCGCCGATGCTCGCGGGACTGGCAGGAACCGGCATCCTGAGCCTCGGCACGTGGGGCACGCAAGTGCACGCGGCCGTCGCACCGATCGACGGCGAGATCGACGTGATCAAGCATCGCATCAGCCCATTCTATGCCACGTCGCTCGATGCGATCCTGCGTGGGAATGACATTAGGGATCTTTACCTCGCCGGTGTGTCGACGAACTTCGTTGTGACATCGGCGGTCCGCGATGGGCATGACCGCGATTTTCGGGTTTTCGTGGTCGAGGATTGTTGTGCGGCCTCCAGCCAGGACGAGCATGACAGCGCGCTGCAGAATTTCAGGCCGCTGTGTCACGGCATAGTGACGTCCGCTGCGCTGTTCAAATAGCGATATCGTGAGGCGAGGGATGTCGCTGCTTCGGTCGATAAGCGTTTGGCTGAGCCGCATCGAAAAGGCGGCCGGCATTGTCGCGGCGATTGCTCTCGCGGCGATTATGGTGATCGTGGCGCTCGACGTGACCATGCGCTACGTCCTCAACAGGCCGTTTGCGTGGTCATATGATTTCGTTTCGCTCTATGTGATGGCCGCATTGTTCTTCCTGGCGCTGTCGCGCGCTTACGCGGTGCATGGCCATGTCAACGTCGATTTGCTGCATCATTTCCTCGGGCCACGCGCGAGGCGCTCGCTGGAGTTGGTGATCACGCTGGCCTCGGCCGTCCTGTTTGCGCTCATGACCGATGCCGGGGCAACGCGCGCCTGGTCGCAATACACGGACAACGAAGTGATGACTGGCCTCTATGCCTGGCCGGCCTGGGCGTCCGCTGTCTTCGTGCCTATTGGCGGCAGCCTGATCGTCGTCCGACTCGTATTTGACGCCATCTGCCACTTCACCACCTTGATCAGCGGCGTTGAAATCCTGCCGCTCGCGCCGGTGGCGGGCTCTGAACAGGCCGTGCGCGAGGGAGGCTTCGAATGACGCTTGCGCTGGTCCTGGTCTGCCTTTTCACGCTGCTTGCGATCGGTGCGCCGGTGGGCTTCGCGATGGCGATCGCGGGCTGTGTCGGGCTTTGGATGATCGGCGGCCCGGCAATGGTACTAGGTATCCTGTCGACGTCGCCGCTATCGTCAGCTTCGAATTACGAGCTGATCACGATTCCCATGTTTTTGCTGATGGCCGAGCTTGTGCTGGTCAGCGGCGTCGCCAACGACCTGTTTCGGGCCGCGGCGGCATGGATCGGCCGGGTGCCCGGCGGGCTTGGTATGGCCACGGCGTTGGCCGGTGCCGGCTTTGGAGCGATATGCGGCACCAGCACGGCTTCGGCGGCAACACTATCGTCGACCAGCCTGCCAGCGATGCTGAGGCAGGGATATGAACCAAGGATGGCGGCGGGAGTGGTTGCGATCTCCGGAACGCTGTCGATGCTGCTGCCGACCAGCGTCGCGCTCGTGATCTATGGACTGCTCGCCGAAGTGAATATCGGTAAGTTGCTCGTCAGCGGCATAATTCCTGCCATCCTCGTGACGCTGACGATCATGGGAACCATCTTCGTCCTCGTCCGCCGGGATCCGCGACGGGCGCCTCCTGTGGTTGGCGTATCGCTTGCCGAGAAGCTCCGCCTGCTTAGGGCGGTCGGCCCCATGATGGTGCTGTTCGCGATCGTCACCGGGGTGATCTATTCAGGAATCGCGACGCCCGCCGAGGCGTCCGCCGTCGGTGCCGTCGGTTCTCTGGTCCTTGCAATCTGGAGCGGCAATGGATCGCCAAAGGCGCTGGGCAATGCCTTCCAGCGGGCGGCGATCGGCACTTGCATGATCACGATGATCCTGGTCGGCGCCAGCATCTTCAGTTACTTCTTTACGATGACGCGGATCACTCATGATCTCGTCACCTGGGTCGGTCATCTCGATGTCTCGCGATGGGTAATCATCACCCTGATCCTGTGCGGCTACATCGTGCTTGGCTCGTTCATGGATCAGATCGCGATCCTCGTGTTGACGGTTCCGGTGGTGCTGCCGCTGATCAAATCGCTCGGCTTCGATCCGCTGTGGTTCGGCGTCATCAAGATCGTCACTGCCGAAGTCGGCATGATCACGCCGCCCATCGGCTTGAACTGCTTCATCGTGGCGCGCTATGCGAACCGACCTGTCAGTGAGGTTTTCCACGGCGTGGTGCCGCATTTTGTGGCGCATCTGTTCGCGATCGCAATTCTCGTCGCCTTCCCGATCCTTGTGCTCTGGCTGCCGTCAAGGATGTGAGCGGCAAGCTCATCCTTGATCTTGGTCTGGTAACGCGGGCAGGGACGGACTAAATGCCTTCCCGTATGGAAAGCGGTGCACTCAAGACCTTCATCGAGAGCCATCAGCGGCTGTTCGTCCTGACGGGCGCCGGCTGCAGCACGAATTCCGGCATCCCTGATTATCGCGACCGCCAGGGCAATTGGAAACGTACGCAGCCGGTTCGCTTCCAGGCCTTCGTGGCGGAGGAATCGACGCGCCGCCGCTACTGGGCGCGCAGCATGATTGGCTGGCGGCGGTTCGGACAGGCCTTGCCGAACGATGCGCATCACGCCCTGGCCCGGCTGGAAGCCAGGGGCCAGTGCCAGCTCCTCCTAACCCAGAACGTCGATCGTCTGCACCAGGCCGCCGGGAGCAGGGAGGTCATCGACCTGCACGGACGCCTCGACCTCGTCCGGTGCATGTCGTGCTCGGCGACAAGCCGGCGCGCCGATTTCCAGGATGAGCTGGTCCGGCTCAACGCCGACTGGGCTCAACTGGATGCCGAAGCGTTGCCCGACGGCGACGCCGATCTCGATCGGTTGGACTTCTCAGGCTTTGCCGTGCCGCCTTGCGCATCCTGCGGCGGCATCCTCAAGCCCGACGTCGTGTTCTTCGGTGAAAACGTCCCGCGCGATCAGGTAGCCGCCGCTCAGGCGTCGATGGAACAAGCCGACGCCATGCTCGTCGTCGGTTCGTCGCTGATGGTCTATTCCGGCTTTCGCTTTGCGCAGATGGCGGCACAGCGCGGCATCCCGATCGCAGCCGTCAACCTCGGCCGGACCCGCGCGGACGATCTGCTGGCCCTGAAGGTGGAAGACCACTGCGAGGCGGCTCTTTCATTCCTGCTGTAGTCCATTCCTACTGTAGTCGGCCGGCGCCGTATTCGGCTGAGCCGAGAACCAGCGCAATTTCATCCGCGACGCGGGCTATCGCAAGGGAGTGAGCAGTGGACACAATTCACTGAGGTGCCGGATCAAACGATAAAGGCCGGTCGCAGCAATTGATATGGACGAGATCCTTTGCCGGGACATAGACCGCGCTCTTGCCGTTGTAACTGTTGCTGAGAACAAGCCGCGGCTGACTGCTCTCCACAACGAGCGCGATAATTTCTTCCGGCGACAGATACTCGTAGCCGAATGCCTGCTGATAGAGCAGACGCCAGCCGCCGGCTTCCAGCGTCTCCAGCACGCGGTTCGCCATGCGTGCGCTTTCCGGGCCATGACGAAGGCGGTTGTCGTGAACCTCCGGCCGTTCGATGTAGTCTTGCCGCTCGGAAAAAAACGAGCCCACACGCACCGCACGCCAGTCGACATCATTGCTGACGCCGTTGAACCGTGCCGGGCACGACGCGACAATCACCGGATCTTCGTCCAGTGAACGAAGATCGCGTACGGCATTGTCAAGCAGCGCAAGAAGCCTGCTGCAGGCAGCTGCGTCGCAGATGGCGGTAAGGTTGTGTGTTGGCCACGTCATGTCGATGCGGATGAAGGCGGGTGGTCTCGTGACTGCACTGACGCGAAGCGCGGTGCGCGCGTCGCGTCAGTGTGAGCGGAACGTCATTGTCTCTTTTTCGTCTGGTCCTCGTCGTCGTCCCCGCTGCCGCCGCCGAACCCGAGCACCTCGACGATGATGATCGACGGCTGCGCCTGGGTTTCCTGCTTCTGCTCGCCGATTTGCTTGGCGGCTTGGCCGGCTGCGTTCGACGCCTCGCTCAGTCCACCTATGTTCGGTACGGTGATGGCTGTGAGACCCGAGATGTTGCCCTGTGCACGGAAATTGTCCTGGTTGAGGACAAGTTGCGCGACGACGTTGATGTCGCCGGCCGAGCGCACGCCGGCGTCGCCCGCGTCCACGATGCCGCGCGGCGCCAGCAGATAGACGACCGGCTTCTTCTTCGTCGGATCCTGCGACGGGAAGGCGGCGATGCCCGCGCCGGTGGTGGCGCCGGTACGATCCGTCGTCGAGATCATGTCCTCGTTGAACTGCACGATCACCGGCGGGAAGTTCGGCGTAGTCTTGGCGCCCTGGCCGCCGTTGAGGTCGGCGTTCGACGACCACATGGTGATGTCGTCGCCGTCCACGGTGAACAGGCGGCTCTGGTTGAGCAGGAAGTCGCCGTCGGTGAAGGTGTTGATG
>Ga0153954_1001164_pt1 | contig 15462 bp, 9 predicted proteins | sample TSFL038MetaG_FD_102277 | JGI IMG/M metagenome (GOLD analysis project Ga0153954, IMG submission 102277) | Attine ant fungus gardens microbial communities from Florida, USA - TSFL038 MetaG | ecosystem: Host-associated > Fungi > Mycelium > Unclassified | place: USA: Florida, Wekiwa Springs State... | reverse complement strand
GAGCTTGCACAAATTCGTCTAAATCGAATTTTCTAGACTTTGTTCCTGTAGCAGGAACAATTAACTCTAATTCTAAGTTGTTAATGCCCTTTTCTTGTAGAATTGTTGCGATTGAATAATTTTCCTTCCAAATTAGATGAGCGACAACTTCTTCATACTGTGGGTCGCTGCAAATTTCTACACTAAAAGCTTTCATCGATTTAAAAATCCTCTAAAAGTTCCATCACTGTTCACAAATATTCCCCTTCCGTCAGGAGCGTAAATAGATATAGTATTGCGTTCGAAATCTCTTCTAATTACACTTTTCGGATTAGTTAAAATATCATCTAAATGAAATTGTCCTTGTGCATTTTTGCTTGCAGGATCTCCGGTTGCCTTAGGGAAAGGTCCTGGACGATTCCCGTGTTTATCTAAGGATCGTCCGGCGATTGTAAGGCCCCCTCGATCCATTATTTCACCAGATTTAGAAATCTTTTCATAACATGGGATTTCATTCATTTTAACTGTTTTCGAGATTTTTTTGACAGTATCTTGTGATACTTCGCCTAGGGGCTTGACATTCTTGATTTTCTTGGAATTATTTATAGAAGAACTTCTTTTTAAAATTCTAAATAGACTTGGACAGCTTTTTATACCCACCTTAGCTTCGGTCATTCCAGAAAATAACCCAATTACTACTGAAGAACCCATGCCAAGATTGTACCCCCACGTACCACAGGTATAAGTAGGTTTGAATTCTCCAAGAGCTAAAGTTGATGCACCCCATGTGGTATCGTCAATGAAACCTCGATTATATGAGCTACAAAAATCAGTAAGACGCTTCACACCTCCTCTAACGACTCTTTCTGTCATTTCATTAAACTCGTGTGCAAAGCGGCCAATATCTTCTTTCCAAAGACCATAGGGGTCGATGTAGATGAGGGGATTGTTGTGGACGTAGGCGAAGAGGTTGGGGCCGTCGGCGAAAAAGAGGGGATCAGGGGTGAGCCAGCGGCCGATGGTTGGGTCGTAGGAGCGCTTGGCGTAAAGGTAGAGGTTAGTGGCGGGGTCGAAGCGCTGGCTGGAGAAGAGCCATGGGGGGAGGGGGCCATCATGGAGGAAGTTACCGAAGGCGTCGTAACGGATGGTGGTGGAGTAAAGGGGATTGAGCAGGAGGCAAATGTCGCCGCGGTGGTTACGCAGGGCGGTATAGATTTGGTCGTCGAGTTCGATCACTTGGGTGGCGTGTTTACCATGAAGGAGACGAAACTCAGTGTGGGCTGAGCTGGAACTGCCAATCTCAGTATCGAATTGATAATAAAATTGTTGGTCCCCGCTTTCGAGAGAGTTTTTGTTGATGAGGCGCCCTAGCGCATCGTAGGTATAGGTAATGAGCTGGTCGGGGTCTTTATATTGGATCAGATGACCGATTGCATCGTAGGTATAGTGAGCATCATTTTTAGTGAGGCGGCGACCGTTGGCGTCGTAGGTGTAGATATTTTCACTGGTATGGAGAAGCTCATTCAGGGAATTGTGTTGATAGGAAATGTCATTTTGGGAAAGGCGGTTGTGGATGGAATCGAGTTTGTAGAAATGGGTGAAGGCACCCTTTTCTTCAAGTAGCTGATTGAGAGGATCGTAAGAGTAGGTCGTGGCATAGCTGCCTAAGGGGTCACTGATTGAGTTGGAGATCAAATTGCCTACCCGATCATACTTCAGCTTTTGCTGATAGGGCTGAGATTGGATTTCCGTGCAGCGCCCAGCTGCGTCCCAGGAATAGGCGACTCTATGATGCTCAGGATAAGTGCTCGAAAGCAACTTTTCGCGCCAGTCCCGTGTTTCAGAGCAGGTGTAGAGCTCCTTGCCGTGTTTAGACCGTTTGGAGGACACAAGTGCGGTGGGAGAATAGCTATAAGAAATCGAATCATTGTCCCAGGACATTTCAACGAGCCGATCCAATTCATCGTAAGCGTAGGAACATTCAAAACCCGATGCTTGCTTTTCATGAATGAGACGATCGTGGCTGTCGTACTGACGAGTGATAAGAGTTTGATGCACGAGATCTCTAGCTTCGAGCAGGTTATCATTCAAGTCATATGTGAAGGCATTTAGAACCGACCCATCGGAAGAGGATTGTTGAAAAAGTCGACGCAGGGAATCGTAAGTATATTTGATGGCAGTTCCGTCAGCCAGGATATGCTTTTTCAGGCGACCCGCTTTATAGGCCCACTGCAAGGTGCGGATTCCTTGTTCGACTTCCTGCGTCTTATGACCCATCTCATCGTAGATAGCTTCCACGCGATGTGTGCCCTGAAAGAGCCCTTCGCGCAAAATGTCGTCTTGCCGCAAGGTTTGATTGCCGCGCTTGTCATAAGCGAAGGTGCAGCGAGCCACGAGGAGCCCTGTCCGAGAAAGAATTTTGTGTTCCTTTAAACGGTTGAGGGGATCAAAAATCTCGAGAGTTTGTCGTCCTAAGGGGTCGATGGTAAGGATTTCTAAATGATCTTTTTGGGTATAAAAGAGTTCAGTCGCATTTCCTAGGGGATCGATTCGTTTGGTAGGTAAGTTTTGAGTATTGAAAACCGTTTTGGTCTCAGAAAAATGGGATTCATCGCGATAGATCCGCTCTAAAATGCGATTTCCCAAGCGATCGTATGCATATTGCTTTTTGGAAAAGATGTTTCCCTTGCTATCCTCCACCCTTTCTTCCAAGAGACGATCGAGAAAATCATACTCCTGGATGTCGATCCGATCGCTGCGCTTGGTACGGCTTAAGTGACCGAGGCTGTCATATTTATAGGTAGTGGTGATGTCCCCATCGATCATAGCAACTTTCCGACCAGCCCCATCATAGCGATACTCGGTAACATGGCCTAAGGGATCTGTTTCTGAAATCAGATTTTCCCCCTTGTAGCGGTAGCTACAGCTCTTCAGAACGTCTCCATCTTTGTCATGGAAGGTTGATTGAGTAATTCTTCCCCGGTAATCCACTTGATGGGTCACATACGTTTTATCACGGAACCATTCTTGAATGAGGTGCCCATGAAGATCGTAGGCATATTTTTGAGTCGTTCCATCGGGATGATTGATCTGCAGCGGCTTCCCTGAGATGTTATAAGAAGTTTCAGTGCAATGCCCTTCCTTATCGGTGCTTTTAGTTACATTCCCCAAGGAATCATATTCTTTAGACTCTCGCCCTCCTAAAGGGTCTGTTATTCCAATTTCTCTACCGGCTAAATCAAATTGATACTGGGTTTCTTGCCCATACATATCGGTCGAAGAGATTCGATTGCCGACTGCATCGTAAGTGTAGGTCTTGGTGAATTTTTCTCCGGTGGAGTGATATTCGGTTTCTTCAATTAAGCGGTTGGCTAGATCATACTTGAAATGGATCTCTTTGCCGCTTCCAACGAAGATTTCTTGGATTTTGTTGCCACTCTCATCGTAAGCGTACTTGATCTCTTCCCCTAGAGCGTTAGTCTCGGAGATGAGCTCGCGGCGATCATTATATTTAAATTTCAGCCGGTATTTAAATTCGTTTTTCTCATCGAATACCCTTTCTTCAGCCAAAAGATCGCCTGAATAGCTCCGCTCAACCCTTTTGAGGAGGTGTTTTTTATTTTTGATCGGATCGATATAAAATTCGCAGATCGTGCGGGGAAGGGTGAGGCCATCTTCTTTGGGATTGAGCTGCGGTTCGATTTCAGTCACTTTACGATAAGTGACATTCGAGAGATCCTCCTTATCATTCGAAGAACCATCATCGGCAATAGTACAGATTAAAATGCTGTTTTTGTCATAGTCGTGAAATTCTCGTTCGACACATTTTCCCTTGTAAAAGGTCAGCTTGCATGTGGGCAAAGAGGTCTTCGGAAGATAGCTATAGCGGTATTCAAGCTGGCCATGCGTTTCCGTTTTGAGGCGATTGTTTTCTTTTGTATAGGTATATTTGACCGAAGCGGTATCTTTACTGCCTTGTTCCGTGATGCAACCGGTTAGTTTGACCTCTAAAATATTCCCGTTCTCATCGTAATCATAATTTCTTTTACAGATGAGGTTGCCTTCAAGATCAAAAAGGGTGTGTTGAGTGAGCTGCCCCTTTTCATCCCATTGAAATTTTTGGATGCGGTGTGCTTCGACGAGTTTGGTTAAACGGCGCTTCGAAAACTCAAATCGCTTTTCTGCCCCTGCAGCATCAGTGACGAAAGTGTAATCGGTATGGTAATCAAACGTGTATAGAGATGTGTCACAACCAGCCTGGTGCAATTCTTTAACGCGTTGATTTGAATCGAATTTTACTTTTAAGAACCGTCCATCTACTTCTTGGACCTGATCCATGCTAAAAAGCGTATGGCGGCTATGCGTATGGGTTAAATAACTGTATTTTTTGGAAGGAGCATTATCGATTTTAGCTTTGACGAGTAGATTTTCGCGCATCCCCCCTTTGATTCGCCCAAGGGTTTTATTTCTGGTGATCTTCCCTTTTTTTTCCTCAAGAGTGTAGTGGGCTTTTTGGCCATTGCTCGCTTTAACAAGAACCTCATCCTCTTTGTAGGAAAAATCGATCTGATTTAAGACGAGGCTTTGATCCTTATTTCTTGTAAGAACTCTGCGAAGTAAAGGAAACCCCTCATAAACGTAGTAATAGGAACGAATGGTATTGTTGCTGCGCTCTTCACCAAATAATCGGTAATATTCACCCTGATAAGGATCAGCATCAAATAGAACGTACCATCGCCTTGTACCATCTCCTAATGTTACAATAGCATAAGGATCCTCGTCCTTGGAGTGAACTTCAACTTGCAAGGCATACAAAGAAGGTTCCCCTTGAAAAAGTGACTGACATGAGTTTGTGTAACCAGATTTGAAGTAATCTTTAGCGACAGATCCCTTGTAGAACCCTTTTTCTTTATGAAGTTCACAAAGCACCTCAAGACCAGTTCTCAGTTCAACTTTGGCATAAAATTTGTTGCCCATGCGAAAAAAAGTTAAAAGAATCGGATACCCATCGCCGAAGCCATACCCCAGATCACTCTCAAAATGGTGTCCTCCATCATACGTACGGGTCAATTCAAGTGGATCGGAGCCATCCACATGGATATCTCGATCGATTTGCACGAGCTTTCCGTTATAGGCATTGACCACGCCATCGACTAAGGCCAATACATCGCATTCAGAAGTGAGATAGGGAAGATTGTCAGAACTCTGAAGAGAACTAGTCAGAAAAAGACTAAGGCACAAAATTTTCAAAAATTGATTTAGGAACCTCGTGAGCACGTTTTCCTCCCATTCTTAAATTTTGCCAATGGTCTAATGGAATGGAAATTTATTGTCACGAAAAAAAATAGCACTGACGATTTTTAGAAAGGAATTCTAGTAAATGGGCAAATGTAAAAATTATTCAGAGACTATTGAATTGGAAGTAACATCCCCTTCTAATTTATCTAAAAGGGCTTTTTTGAACCAATTGGGGATCAGTGTATGTTTTATTTCTAAGATTTTGCCATTTGTAATCTCTGCAATCCAAATATGTTCTTGGCTGGAGTTATCAAAGATGTAGGCTCTATTAGAAAATTTGATCGCTTCTATCAGAAGATCAAGAGATCTATCATATCGGCTCGATACCTTGTCTTTAGGAACGTCATGCCCGCCCATTTTCACGCGATAACGTATACGAGATAGATTAATCTCTGGATCTTCTGTTGCAACATAATATAAGTACGTTCTGTAACCTTTGTGCTGTGCTGTGCGCAATAGCTCAATTTTGTCTGGTGATGACATAACCGTTTCAAAAGTAAATGATCGATTGTCTTCAATCAGCTTATATCGAATGTAATCTGCAACTACTGATGCCAAATAGCTGTTCAATGAAATGTCAGAGAAAAATAACTTATTATCCTGTGATTTGAATTGATGTATGAGATTAAGTAAACCCTCCTTTTTTAAAAGCCGTGAGTTACTGAAGTATTTTAATATTTCTTCTGGCCGAGGTTCGATTGAAAAGGTTGAGAAGTCCAAAAACCCTTGTTTCGTAATGTCTCTTTCGATTTCGTCTGGATTAATATAAATTCCCAAAAGTTCTGGGCTGATCACTGACTTGATAGTACTTTTGCCAGATCCATTGGGTCCAGCGAACATTCTCATTCGAGGAGGGGTAGTTTTCATCGAATTTCTATGCGAAGTCCTAAGGGAATTTTTATGGGGGGGGCGAGTTTCTTGATTGTTTTTTGAGTACCATCAGGCTGTACCTCTATTAACATACCATCCTTGCTTTCCAGAACAGAGCTACCGGCAGCCAATGCTCTCCAGTAGGCTTGTTTGACAGCACCTTCAGCTAACTCAGGGATATGGTCCTCTTGAAAACGGAGGGCTTTTTCAGATAAATCCATTAATTTTTCTTTGTTTAGTTTTAAGTATAAGTTTAGCTACTAATGAACAGTTTTGCAATTAAATTATTTTGGATATTTTGTTGGTCCGAATAACGAGCAAATGGGGCAGGTCTCTGCCTTGTGGGAGCGGGCTTGGCAGTATTCGCGGGCGAAGTAGATGATCTGAAGATGAAGGCGGTTCCAAAGGTGCTTGGGAAAGAGCTTTTTGAGGTCCTGTTCGGTTTGGATGACCGATTTTCCGGAGGAAAGACCCCAGCGATGTGCGCATCGGTGGATGTGAGTGTCGACCGGAAAAGCAGGGGTATGGAAAGCTTGTGACATGACGACTGAGGCGGTTTTGTGACCGACACCGGGGAGTTCTTCTAACTGTTCAAAGGTTTGGGGAACTTGACTGTCGTATTGCTCTACGAGGATTTTGGACAGTTGCCAGATCGCTTTTGATTTGCGTGGGGCGAGTCCACAAGGGCGAATGATCTCTTCAATTTCGGCCGGGGTGAGTTTAAGCATGGCTGAGGGGGTCGAAGCGTGTTTAAAGAGGAGTGGCGTGATTTGATTAACCCGCGCATCGGTGCATTGCGCTGAGAGAAGGACAGCGATGAGCAGTGTATAGGGGGATGAGTGTTTTAAGGGGATCGCAGGAGCCGGATAGAGCTCTTGCAGGATTTTTTCTATTTTAGCTGCTTTTTCTTTTTTATTCATTTGCCGATGCAAAATTTGGAAAAGATGGCCGATAGGATATCTTCGGTGATGTCTGTTCCGATCACTTTACCCAACTCTTTTAACGCATGGCGCATATCTTGGCTAAGAAATTCTGGGGAAACATCGGTGACGAGCCCTTTTTGCACGAGGCGACAGGCTTCAATAGCGTTAGAGAGAGCTTCTTTGTGCCGCAGCGAAGTGATCAAAATCTCATCTTTTGGAGGTGCCCCCTTTTCCCAAAGCACAGCATCGATCTTTTGGTGGAGCTCATCGATTCCAGAGCGTTGCAGCGCTGAGAGAGACATTTGATGGGGAAAAGGGAGCGGAGAAGTTTTTGAGGAGGGTAAATCGGATTTGTTCCAAACCACAATGGTCTTGTGGGGGAGCACTTTTTCCATCAATTCGCGATCTTCTTCGGTGAGGTTGCGGGAGGCATCCAACACCAATAAAATCAGGTCCGCCTCTTCCATTGCCTTCTGGGTGCGGCGGATCCCTTCCTGTTCGATTGCTTCATCGGCTTTGCGGACTCCAGCCGTATCCATGAGGCGGAAATTTAATCCATTGATCCGTAGATGATCTTCTAAAACATCCCGCGTGGTGCCGGCGATGGGGGAAACGATGGCGCGATCCTTATCTAATAAAGCGTTCATTAGCGAAGATTTGCCCACGTTCGGGCATCCCACGAGGCACATCGAGATTCCATCGTGGATGATTTTGCCATTGTGGAAGGTGTCGCGCAATCTTTCCATTGCTAGAACAACCTTCTCAATGTCATCTGAAATCTCTTCGAGGGTGGCAAATTCCAAACCTTCCTCGGGAAAATCGACCCACGCCTCCAAAATGGCTGCAGCTTGGGTGAGCCCCTCTTGAAATGAGCGGATCTTATTCGAAAGGGCGCCGCGCAATTGCCCTTCAGCGGATTGGAGGGCATGTTCATTTTTAGCGTGGATCAGCTCTTGCACTGCTTCTGCTTGGGCCAAATCGATTTTGCCATTCATAAAGGCGCGGTAGGTAAATTCACCGGGTTGAGCGGCTCTTGCGCCAGTTTCCAAGACAACTTCTAAAACGCGCCGCGTGACTAAGCTGCCCCCGTGGCAATGGATTTCAACCGTATCTTCGCCTGTATAGGAGCGGCGTCCTAACATGAGTAGGAGCAACACATCGTCGATCACTTCGCCTGTTTTATTCAAAATTCGGCCGTAATGGGCGCTATGCGTTTGATAAGTCTTTGCGGGGCCAGAAAAAATTTGAGCAGCCACATCCAACGCTTCCTTGCCGGAGATGCGGATGATGGCCACCCCCCCTTCGCCTGGCGGAGTAGCGATCGCTGCGATTGTGGAATCGGGATTAAATAAATTCATAAAACTTAATAATAATAGCTTAAAACTAATTAAAAAGAAAAGGGGCCGGGCCTGCGATCTTGCGATTCGCTTTAAGAAAAAGTTTTACCCTCGGAACGAATCGCAAGATCGCAGGCCCGGCCCCTTTTCCCTGCCTCTTGTGGTGAAAAAAAACGATTTAGGTTATCCTATCCTCTCTATGAAACTCTTTGAGCAGCTTAATCCCCCTCAACGGGAAGCAGTCGATACATTAGAAGGGCCTTTGCTTGTTTTGGCAGGGGCGGGGTCGGGGAAAACCCGGGTGGTTACCTATCGGATCATCAATCTAATCGAAAATCAAGTGCCTCCAGGGGCTATTTTGGGGCTTACCTTCACCAATAAAGCAGCTGCCGAGATGAAAGAGCGGATCCAAGCGCTCACCCGCAATTATGTCTTGATCGCCACCTTCCACAGCTTGGGAGCGCGCATTTTGCGTGAATCGATCGTTTCTTTAGGCTATACCCGCGATTTCCACATTTATGATGAAGCGGATGTGGATAAAGTGATCAAAGCCGCCATGCAAGAGGCGCTGGTTACCAATGAGAAATTGGAACCCAAAACCTACCGGCAAAAAATTTCTAGGGCCAAAAACAATTTGGAGGATCCCGATGCGGTTTCAGGAAGAGAAGATCCCTTCTTCCCGCAGGTGTATCGCCTTTACGAGCGCAAAATGAAGGAATACAATGCCCTTGATTTTGACGACCTGCTGTTCCTGCCGGTGAAGCTTTTCAAAGAGCAGCCCTTTTTGCTGCAAATGTATCAAGACCGGTGGCAATACCTTTTAATCGACGAATATCAAGATACCAACCAGGCGCAGTATAAATTTGTTGAGCTACTGGTTTCCAAACGGGGCAACATTTGCGTGGTGGGCGATCCCGACCAGTCGATCTATTCTTGGCGAGGAGCCAACATCCGCAATATTCTCGATTTTGAAAAGGATTATCCCGGTGCCAAGGTCGTGCGCCTTGAGCAAAATTACCGCAGCCGCAGCAATATTTTGGAAGCGGCCAATGCCGTGATCCAAAACAACAGCGACCGCTATGAAAAGCAACTGTGGAGCGATAAAGGTCCTGGAGAAAAGATAAAGCATTTTACAGCTGACTCAGACCGCGGCGAAGCGGAATATGTGGCTGAACGGATCCGCCACCACCATGACAACGACAACATTCCGTTGACCCAGATGGTGGTGTTTTACCGCACCAACTCTCAGTCGCGTGTTTTTGAAGATTGCCTGCTGCAAAGAAGAATCCCTTACGTGATCGTGGGAGGCATTTCCTTTTATCAAAGGCGCGAAGTAAAAGATATCTTAGCTTTTTTACGGATGGTGCAGTCGGGCAACGATTTTGTTTCGTTTTTACGTACGATCAATATCCCTAAGCGGGGATTTGGCGATACAACCATCGAAAAAATCCGGCAGGCTGCCTCACAGACCAATCAATCTGTTTTAGGCTATTGCGAGGGGCTGGTAGATGATAAACACCTCGATGTGGGTGTGAAACTCACGGCCAAACAAAAAGAGGGGCTCAAAAATTATGTTGGCTTCATTCGGGAATTGCGCAACGTACATGCCACAAGCCCCCTTTCAAAACTCGTCTCCACCGCAATTGAAAAAAGCGGGTATTTGTCCTATCTGGGAGAAGATCCCGATACACTCGATGATCGTAAAGGAAACCTCGACTCCCTGATTGGAAAGGCGATCGAATGGGAACTGGCAAGGGAAGAAAATCCGGAGCAATCCAACTTGTCCGCCTTTTTAGAGGAGTTGTCGCTCCGCTCCACTCTCGATGAAGCCGCAGCCGAAAAAAAAGAACATATCCATTTGATGACTATCCACAACGGTAAAGGGCTGGAATTTGAAGTCACTTTCCTTGTTGGTCTCGAAGAAGAACTCTTTCCCCATATCAACTCCCGCAAGGAAGAGAATGGAGATGGCCTCGAAGAAGAGCGGCGCCTCTTTTATGTAGGGATGACCCGTGCCAAGGAACATCTTTATTTAACAGATGTGCGCTCCCGCGTGATTTGGGGGGTGCAGCGCTCCCAACGTCCCAGCCGCTTCCTGCGAGAAGTGCCCATGGAATTTGTGGAAAAAGTGCGCCGAGGATTTGATTCAGCACGTTCAGAGTATGTGCGACCGCCTTCGTATAAACGCCCAGCTCCTGTTCCAAATGTTTATAATGAGCTCTTTTCTGACGAGCAGGCAGCTCCTGTAAATGCAAGCCGTTTCAACGAAGGAGATGCGGTTTTTCATAAAGAATTTGGCACGGGGATTATCCAACAAATTTATCAAGGCTCTCTTGGTCTGACCTATAAGGTGCTTTTTTCTAAGGACAACAAGGAAAAAACGCTTATTGCGCAATACGCGCGTTTGTTAAAAATTTAATTGACATTCTCTGCTCCTCGCGTATAAAGGCATGTTTATTAGTTTAAGACTTAAGACATGCTTTTTGACGATGATCTATTAACCCAAACGCCTGGGGCGTTGCCCGATCCACCCTCTGCTTTGCGCAAGGATGAGGATGAAGACGCACCAAAGACGTTTGATATTCAAAAGATTATCCATGGCCTTAATCGCCATCTCGGATTGATTTTACTGTCGACCCTTCTTTGTGGTGCCTTAGGCGGATGGGCAGCGTGGTATTACACCCACAACTATAGTGCAGAAGCGGTCTTAGTCTACCAAGAAGATCTCCCCAAGACCCTCCCAGGAGGAGTTACTCTAACCAACCTTTCATTAATCACCGCTGTCGATCTAATCACTCTACCCACCAATTTTGAGGCGGTAAAAGCGGTATTAGGGCTAGATCTTAGTACCAAAGAGATCGAAGGGATGGTGCAAGTTCCTACCCCTCGGCTAGAATCTCATTTGATTCGGATCATCACTAAATCGGATAATCCCCACTTAGCTGCAGATGTCTCCAATACATTGGCCAAAATAGCCGTCAAAAATAGCCAAAATTTTGTGCAAAGGCAGCTTCAGGCTCAGCAAGAAAACTTCAAAGATCAACTCAATCAAGCCATGCAACGGATGGCTGCCGATCAAAAAGAGATTGAAGAATTCAAAACGAAGCATCAGTACTTCGAAATGACAGCCGATTACACGACGCTGCTTACGGAATTAGTGACGCTGCGCAATAAATTGCAAACAGCAACTCTCAACTATAATAGCTTGTTAGTTGAATACGAAAATTTGAAGAACGAGCAGGGCAAGCTCAGCTACGGTTTGGAATCGCGCAACACTTATGCGGATCCCTTACAAATGAGAATTAACACCTTGGAATCGAGCTTAGCCGAGGCACGCTCCAAATACGCCCCTGCCAACCCCAAAGTCAAAATCATGGAGGAAGAACTAAAAGTCCTCCTAGATAAAGCCAAGGAGGCCAATGAAAAAGGGGAACGCCAATCGCCTGAACTCATCAAAATGCAGGGAAAAGTGCGCTCGGCTCAAAAGGTCAAACAAGATTTAACAGCTGCTGTTGCCAAGCTGGAAAAAGACCTGTCAACCCTCCCGAGCGAACAAGGGGCTTTTGCGAAATTGTTACAAAATAACAAAATTACGCAAGATGAAGTAAAATTTTTACATGAATCGAGTGATACCCTCCAATTAATGATTAATGTCCCCAAAGGGAATTTAGAATTGTATCAATTGGCCGATAAGCCCAAACCGCTGAAAGATAATTGGATTATTCCCCTTCTACCTTTACTGGGACTCCTTTTTGGACTAGGGCTTGGTTTAGCCGCCGCCGCCGGAATCGAAATGAAAGACCCCCATCTGTGGACCCGCAAACAGATCGATCTGCTCTATACGATCCCTGCGTTGGCGCAGATCCCCATTTTGCATGGTTTGACTAAAGAGAATAGCGGCGATAAATTCCTATTTTTTGTGCGGGTTGTGGCCGAAAAATTGGATCGTTTGGTTGCACAATTGCCTTTAAAAGGGAATAAGAGCTGGATCTTGACCGTAGCGAGTCCCAAAGCCGGAGATGGGAAAAGCACTTTAGCTTTTCAACTGGCCCTTTATTATCAGCGGCTGCGCAAAAAAGTGCTATTGTTAGAAATGGATCCACACCCCAATTTGTTTTCCGATAAAAACCCACCTACAGATTTAGGCACATTTTTTGAACAGAAAGGGGATTGGCTAAGTTTGGTCATTAAAGGAAAAGTCGATCAAATCAAGGCTTGGGGTGTCGATCCGTATATGAAAGAAGTGATCAAGTCAGAATCGATGTCCAAGTTTCTGGATGCGCTTCGCCAAACCTACGATTTAGTCATCATCGATGCACCTGGTTTAATCGATGAACACTATACGCCCAATTTAGCAGCTCTATCGGATTTGTGCCTTTTCGTTGTCGGTTCCCCCAATTCCAATAAAGCCTTGGTCAATGAAAGTTTGGTGGAACTAGAACATGCCGGCGTCATCCCCTGTGGAATTGTTTTGAACAAGGTTTTACCCGTTTACATCGATGACGCCAAAGTCAAAAAAGCTTTAAATCGGATTGAGAAGGGATTTTGGAAAAAACTCCTCTTTTGGCGCTTATGAAGATTCTTAAGTTGTTTTGTGGTTTTATCTTCATCTTAATGGTTGCCAGCAGCTGCAACCGCCTATGCCCCGATTTTAATTTCGATGGTTGGCGCCGGCCTCAAGTGATGCATGGTTCAGCTCCCTTTTTGGACTACAACACAGCCTTGATCAATGAACAGCAAGATTACTGCAATCCGCAAACGGAGGAGAAGGTTCCCTTGCAACCCGACGATTTCAATCCTTGGAAACCTTTGGGATCCCATATTAAGCTGACAGCGGGGGATGTTTTGGATATCGGCGTTGTTGGCGATGAGGACATGAACTTCACTGAAGTTATCATTGCCCCTGATGGCAAGCTCTATTATACCTTTTTAGATGGTATCCAGGCAGAAGGGAGGACATTGAAAGAACTCACCCAAACAATGGAAGAAAAGCTGAAGGAATATTTCAATACTCCCATTGTTACGATCACTCCCCGTTTTATGTCTGCGCAATCATTCCGCGTTTTTGGACGGGTCACTCAACCGGGGGTGTTTCCTTTGCTAACGCCCACTCGCTTACGGGAGGGAATTGGTGAAGCCGGAGGGCTGCTGCAAGAGGACTTCAATGCGAAATCCCGCTCAGCCGAGCAGCTGGAAGAGATCGTGGATCTCGATGCCTCTTTCATCTTGCGCCAAGGGAAAAAATTGGATATCGATTTTAAAACTCTTTTGAAAGATCCCAATAGCAAACAAGATATTTTCCTCAAACCGGGCGATTATGTGTATTTGGCAACTTATGTTCCCAAACAAGTCTACGTGCTTGGCAATGTACGTTATCCTGCGCGCTTGGAATATTTTAAAAGTATGACATTATTAGAAGCCCTCGCTGATGTACAAGGCTGGACTTCGATCGACCCTTATGCATCTGACATCTCAAAAGTGATGATTCTCCGAGGCCCGCTTAACAACTGCGTCGTGATTGAAACCGATGTTCAAAAGATTGTTCAAGGTGAAGGGACCAATGTAGTTCTAAATCCGGGCGACGTGATCTATGTGTTGGACAAAACCATGCGCTTTGGAAGGGCCGTGGTGCGCTTAGCGATCAGCACCTTCATTCAATCGTTTGCGACTGCTGCGGGAAGTTATGTAGCCGAGCAAGTTTGGTTCCACCTCAATTTAACAGATACCTCGACTTCAACATCCACCTCAATTTCGGAGATAGGGGATGTTTGGTAAATTTATTTTATTGTTCCTGATTATTTGCGGAGGGTCAGGCTGGGCGGCTGAAGAGAGATCTTCTGCCATCCTCGAACAAGGTGAAGGGTTACCAGAATCCTTTTCAGAACACGATCAAGATGAGACCTACCGCGTTCAAATAGGGGATGTCCTGAGCATTTCGATTTATGGGGAAAAGCGATCGAAAATACCTGTCCGCGTGGGTGCCTCGGGCACACTCAATTTCCTCTATATCCAAAATTATCCAGCACTTGGAAAAACAATACCTGAAATTAAGCGTGATCTTTCCAAAAAGCTGAAAAAATATTACAAATATCCTGTTGTAGTCATCACGCCGGTTGAGTTTGCAGGACAATTTTATACAGTTATTGGAGAAGTCAACGAACCGGGTCGTAAAGCGCTTTTGGGAAACAGCACTCTCATTACGGCTCTTTGTGAAGCGCGTGGATTTAGGACCCGGATTTTCCGCAACCAAACGGTCGATCTTGTCGATTATGACCATTCCTTTGTAAGCCGCAACGGGCACTTAGTTCCTGTAGATTTCCGCAAATTGATCGTCGATGGGGATTTGAGCCAAGATGTGCGGCTCAAGCAGAGCGACTACATTCACATCGCAGCCCAAGATACCATGAAGGTTTTTGTCGTGGGGGAAGTTTACCGCCCAGCCACAGTGAATTTTTTGACCCCAATTACCTTGGCTGATGCACTTGCTGAAGGGGGAGGATTAACGGTGAGAGCAAGTTCCCGCGCATTGGTGATCAGGGGATCCATCGGCTGCCCCCGCTGGTTTCTGATCGATGCCAACCGGATCTTGAAAGGGTATGCATGCGATTTCCCTTTGGAATCGGGCGATATCGTGTATGTGCCTCCGATGCAATTCACCAACTTGAAAGAATACCTCCAGGGGGGGATCAGCGCCTTTGTGAGCATTGTGGCTAACGTAGCCGGTACCAATGCCTTTTTGGAAGTGTACCCCAAGGCTAAAGGTACCAATGTGGTCAGCCCTGTGCCAGTCTTCTCACCTATTCAGACGGCTCCTGTCGTCACGCCAGTTATCACACCTTAAACGGTAGAGGCGCAGAGTCGCAATGACGCAGAGAATTTAGCCTAAACAAAACAGAGTATAAAATCCCTTTGCGTCTCCGCGCCCCTGCGCTCTGCGTTAAAAAATGGAAGACCTAAAGGTACCAATGTGGTCAGCCCTGTGCCAGTCTTCTCACCTATTCAGACGGCTCCTGTCGTCACGCCAGTTATCACACCTTAAACGCAGAGTCGCAGAG
>Ga0153954_1001163_pt1 | contig 15493 bp, 12 predicted proteins | sample TSFL038MetaG_FD_102277 | JGI IMG/M metagenome (GOLD analysis project Ga0153954, IMG submission 102277) | Attine ant fungus gardens microbial communities from Florida, USA - TSFL038 MetaG | ecosystem: Host-associated > Fungi > Mycelium > Unclassified | place: USA: Florida, Wekiwa Springs State... | reverse complement strand
TTGCATATTGTTTTTGCGCGCGGGTTCTTTTGTTGAAACCTCCGGCGGCGCCTGCATTAAAAGTTGGCGCAGAGAGATTTTCCCAGACATAGGTATCTGCAGGTTCCGTGAGATCCGCCGCATGAACGCTTAGTCGCCGCAGCATGCAGGCCGCGCAAATGCCGCACTGGCGACGGTGATTGTCGACTGACACATGGCGGTTATCCTGCCAGCATGATCTCGTCTCCGACCACTCGGTATCCTTTCCGTTGCTCAGCGCCATGTACGCCTTGAGGGTTTCACCTTTGGTGAACCACAGGCGCGGGAATACGAAAGCAATGTCAACGCCGAGAAGGGCTTTGAAGAACGCCGTCATGTGTTTCATGAATCGGGGATGGTTGCGATAATCCTCATACGCTTGACCGACCGGAACAAGCGTTGGACCAAGCGCACCTTGTCCGCTCTCCGGCACGATGACCTTGCCTGCTTTGGCAAAATACGCGGCCGATCCGCTCAACACGGCAAATTTGAAGCCGCGAGACCGGGCGCTTGATTCGATAAAGTGGGATTCGCCGGGCTTCACTTGGTATGGCAGCGCCATGAAAGGCTGCTTTCGGCCGTCCGAATCTTTCGGTTGATCTTTCTTCTTTGATCCGAGCCGAACACGGATCAGCCGGCTGCCGTATTCCTCTGCCATCAACGCGCCAACCGCGCGGGAGTCGAGTCCGTCGCTAAAAGGAATGACCGCCTCCGCACCCGTTTCCAGATAGAAAAGTTCCTGTGCCGGTTCAGCGGCAGGCTTCTTACGCTTTATGAAGGTGACTTTCCATTGATCACCCGTCAGGAGCTCCAGTGCTTCATGCAAGGCGTCAGACACAGCCTTCTGATTCCAGACGTCTGGATCATGCACCGGCAAGCGCAGGTCAAAGGCACGGCCCCATCCCAAGGCTGGGCGACGTTGTATGCGATCACAGAATTCAACGGATGCAGCGAGCAGCATTAGATCGAATACGACCGGCTCCCATTTCGCAAAGAAATACGCCGCAAGATTATGCGTCTTGAAGATGAGGTTGGTATCGATCTCGCAAGAGATCCGGCCTGCGCGGGCGCGTCCGCCGGCTTCGTGCACATCGACCAGCGGTCCGGGCAGTTCATCGTCGTTCATGGCAGCCTCACGCCGTCTTCAAGCCCTTGCTGCTTGACGGATTGGGGTTGGGTAGCAGCGTCCAGACCCGACAGACGACGAGCGAGACCCGCAATCGGTGCACTCGCGACAGCGTCCTCCATCCGGTTTCTGACACGGGTCGCCATCGTTTCGGGGCTCTGTTTACGCAGGTAATGCTCTTCCACTTGCCGGGGCCCCCGCGCGGCGCGATCGCGTAGGGCATTTTCCACACCGTCGCAAACCGCGTCGATGCCGAGCTTTCCACTCGCCGCAGATTGGATGACGTGATCGACGATCAGGCGCCGCATCGGGTATCCGGCAGAAAGATGCCGCCGCGCGGCTTCCAGTTCCACTGACTTATCTTGTCCGAACATATCGGTCTGTCGGGCGTCGCCCAGGATCGTTCGGATGGCGCGGACGACTTCGCCGCAGCCTTCGTCACGCCACGTCTCTTCCAGTGCAGGGACGACACGTCCGGCAACTTCGTCAGGCTCAAATGCAGCTTTGTGTGCCCATTCAGCAAACTTCTTCCAGGCGGGCGTCATGTTCAAACTTTTATACGGACCATCACTCATGGCGATTCTCCATGTCAAAAAAATACAGTAAAATATCTGACAATGTCAAATGCGGAGATTAAGCCTGTTATGCACCGCAGATCCTGCGGGGAATAATCTTGCAGATGCGGCCAATAGCTCCCATAATCACCGCAAGAGGTGCGGAGAATGCCGAAATACATCTACGAACGAACAGATTGGCCCGAATTCCGATGGAGTTCCGAGGCTCTGGCTCAACAGCTTGCTGCAGTACGTCACCGGCAGGGACGGCTCATCGGCCGCATGCAGGGGCTTGGCTTTCCTTTGCGGGAAGAGGCGGTCTTAAAAACTCTGACCGAGGACGTTCTTAAATCCAGTGAGATTGAAGGCGAGATTCTAGACAAGGATCAAGTGCGGTCTTCCATCGCCCGGCGCTTGGGGATGGATGTCGGCGCGCTTCCGGCCTCCGACCGCAACGTCGACGGCGTCGTCGAGATGATGCTCGACGCCACGCAGCGTTTCAAAGAGCCGCTCACGGACGAGCGGTTATTCGGCTGGCATGGCGCGCTCTTTCCGACCGGACGCAGCGGCTTGAGCAAGATCAAAGTCGGCGCATGGCGGGACGCGGCATCCGGTCCCATGCAGGTTCTTTCCGGTCCATACGGTCGCGAAAAGGTCCACTACGAAGCGCCCGGCGCCGACCGGCTCGATCACGACATGAAGGCCTTTCTCGCCTGGTACAACGCGGATGATAAACTTGATCCCGTTATCAAAGCTGCGCTCGCGCATTTGTGGTTCGTGACCATCCATCCCTTCGATGATGGCAACGGACGCATTGCACGCGCGATTGCCGACATGTCGCTTGCGCGATCAGAAGACAGCCCGCAACGTTTCTACAGCATGTCGGCACAGATCCGGCTGGAACGAAACGCCTATTACGACATGCTTGAAGCAACGCAGAAGGGAGACCTTGATGTCACCTCATGGCTTGAATGGTTTCTCGCATGCCTCGATCGGGCGTTTGACGGCGCTGAAGCGGTTCTGGCGAATGTCTTCCACAAAGCAGAGTTCTGGAAGAACTACGCGCAGGCGCCGCTCAACAAGCGTCAGCGCGATATTCTCAACCGTCTCCTCGACGGATTCGAGGGCAAGCTGACATCGTCCAAATACGCGAAGATCGAAAAATGCTCAGCGGATACGGCGCTACGCGACATCAGCGAACTGGTCGAACACGGCATGCTGGTGAAGGACGAGGGGGGTGGCCGCAATACCAGCTACTCGCTCACGGAGATCAAGACCAATGACTGATCCGCACACGACTGAGACTTTTGACGGCTGGGACAGTTTTTGGCATTTCCGGTCTGAATCCTCGCGCCACTCCCGCTTTATTCGCTCTGAGAAGAGTGAGCGTTTCCTTCGAGCTGTTGCCGATATTCTAATTGACCGGATCGGTTTAATTTGACTGCGCCGAGGAATTTTCCTTGCTCATCGCTGAACATAATTCAAGCCGCGTCTCTGCTGATACGGCCCTTAAGGGCCCGGAGTACCTTTGTCCGAAATGCAAGAAGATCGTTATTCTGAAACGCGGGCGAATTGTCATCGCCCATTTCTCGCATAAACCACCGACCAATTGTAGTTGGGCACGCGGTGAAACCAAGGCGCATCTCGAAGCAAAGCAGATCGTATTCGATGGATTGCAGGCCCGCGGCGTGACAGCGATGCTGGAGTACGTCGTTGACACATTGCCGGGCGACAGACGCGCGGATGTAATGGCATGGTCGACGACAAACGTGCTCGCAATCGAGCTACAACATACATCGATTGGTATTCCAGAAATCGAAGCTCGCGCCAGCGCCTATTCGCGGGCAGGGATCGCGCAGATTTGGTTGCCATTTCTCTCAAGCGCCGCCCTCTCAGCTTCGGAGCCAAGCTCGGGCGGGACGCGCTTCATAGAGCGGTACTCACCTCGACCATTTGAAAAATGGGTTCACGGCTTCGGCGGAGGCGATGGCATGTGGATGTATGTTCCGGACGAAAAAGCCTTTCGACATGCCAAGATGAAGGGCCATCAGACTTATGTTGAATCGAGCAGCTGGTTTGGTGAAGGCGGCGAAGAAATGTCGGCTGGCGGGTTTTACAAATGGTCCAAGCGATACCGAGAGCTTACGCTCTCAAAGCCGTACAAGATTCATGAACTGCTGATATCGATAAAGCCGCGGACTGCCAGAAGCATGGCCGGCTATAATTGGCCTGCGGCGAGCGTCGCGAGCTTCGTGCCTCAATGATCTAATTTCCGTAAAATACATTAATCGCTCTGCGAATTATTGCTTTAAGTCAGCTTTGACGAATGGTTGTTCTCATCATGAAATTCCAAACGCCGCATCCGGGTGTGCTTGTCCTGCTCGATCAGATCGAGCCACCGCGACGTAACGCGACAACGCATTTGTTCAAGAATTATAAGATGGTGCCGGTCCTGTTTGCATTTATGTCGCCGGAGTGTGCGTTGCCACCTGTCGAACTCAACCCGTCGAAGGCTCAGGCCGTTATCGATACAAAGTCCATAACGGCTTCCATCGGTACTATGCCTCTGTAGCAGCTGGTTACACGCACATGCCCGTGACATTCACGAGGAGTTCATTCCATAGTTTGGGCAAACCAACATTTGGGTAATTGCCCTCAGAGGAGATTCGCGCAGACCTTGCTTCAGTTTTCCGCCCCAATCGGCTTTTGCCGGAAGACTTCCTGCAAGACGGTTTCCACCGAGCCCGCAGCACATGAAATCTGTCCGGTAACGCGATGGGCGTGCCCGTTCCATTCCTCATCGCGATAGCTTGATTCAAACTCCTGATAAGCCTCGGATTCCGGCGTTAAGTCGGCTGATTGAACTGCCTCGAATACGTCGACCGATCCATTGAAAACACATGGCTGAATATTGACGACGGTGCCATACCATTTGAACGCTCCCCTGATGGCGTCGCGCTGTTCCGGCTTTTCCCGTTGTATTGCGCGCTCCACGACGGAGCGATCAACGAGGCATACGATACCGAGATCGATCACGATCAGCGGCAACCTCTCCGCGGGAATGATTTTTATCTCATGCAACAATTCCATTTCGTGGTGGAACAGATTGCGAAGTGCTTTCAGCGCCATGAAATCGGTGGAGCCGAACAGGTCTCCATTTCCGGCCTTTCGCAACTTGTCGTTAAAGCTGTGAAGTGCGTCGAGATATCCGAAAAGGGTGTCTTCATCCGGTTCAAGACAATGTCGCGCATAGGTGCGAAAAACCCGATCGGCCGCTGAATTTACCGTCTGCACAAAATCATCCGTCTATTAGCCTGGCTATGGCCAGTTAGTTACCCCATTCAAGCATATCACATGGTTTCAGCTCACTGATTGCAGTTCTGAATCCGGCTCGCTGCCCCTTATCGAGGCGCTCCATCGCCCGTGCAGGGAAGATCTGGATGCCCACAGTATCTCAGCCAAATGTCTCCGGAGCAGCGAGATAACGCTCAACAATATGCAACGCGGAGATATGACGAAGATGGACATCGTCGTTGCCGCAATCACATTGTTCTGGGTGAGCCTCGCGCGTCCATAAGCCGTCGGGGCCAATCCGGTAGTACCAGCCAGGAATCATTCCAGCCCGCGTCAGATCCAGGCCTGGATGCTCTACGGCCAGTTCGCACAGGTCGACGAGGTTTGGCTCATGTGCCGTTACGACAATGCCCTTCTGATAGAGCTGCGTGCCCCCCAGATTGGCGTGTTGAATAAGTTCATCGATTTCAAAAGCGACCGCGCGGTGTTCGGCGAGCAGCGCGGCGACCTTGGGAAAGCGCAGTGGCGCCTCCCGCGCAACCCCGAATAGCGCAATCTCGGGAACACGAACGGCGATGCCGCCATACTTGCCGCCATCGATACTGCCGTAGTCGGTGACGCCGGCACCCTGATAGAAGGCCGTCCGGCGTGCGGCGATCTTGACAAAGCTGTCATGATATTCCTGCACGTCAAGAGCACGTCGAAAGATCGGGATGTTGATCCCTTCCTGCGGCTCCTTGACTTTCTTCCACGGCAGGCCAAGCAGCGCGCGCAAAAGCGGGTCTTCTTTCGAGGAAGGAAACAGCCGGTCAGTGTCGACAATGCCCTCCTCGGCCGCATAATCGCGAAACACGGAACGACTGCCCGTGATATGCGCGGCGAAGCATTCCGGCGGCACGATCTTGTTCGAGAGCGGTCCAAGCAGCCAGGCATCCTGCGCTGCCGTCCGGGGGCGCGCCCCGTCAATTTTCAGAGCGGCCAGGTCGATCAAGCCGACGCATTGCTGCGCGACGGCTTTGTCGAAGACGTAGAGATGCCCCTCACCGTCCTCATACCCATACTGTGCCATCCGCTTGATCAGCATGACGGGCCGTTCCTCGTAATCCTCACATAGCTCGATCGCGCTTTTCTCCGCATATTTGTGACTGGCAAACCATGCCGCCACGGCAGCGGTAGCCGAGCAATCGACGTAGAAGGAGCGCCAGCCGTAGTGCTGCAACAGCGCCTGGGTAAAATCGGCCGACTTCCCGACCTCCCCGATAAAGACAGCGAGGACATTGCCCGTGTAGCGGAGCCATTTAGGCATTTCACTAGGAATGCAGCCGTGGCGGTCGAAGGATGTCACGACCGAGGCGTGACCGTCCTTTACGTAATGCCCATTCTGCCCGCGGAAGAGTGCGTTTCCATCGAGTGCAGCTAGGACCTGACGAAGCTCTTGGGTCGAATTGACCGGGATCTGTTTCATAGCGCTGAACTGTAGACGACGCCTTCCGTTCCATCAATCAAGGCCCAAGGCCGTCGTTTCCGCGCGTGGCAGGACTCAAGCCCGCAACCAGACCGTTATGAGCGGCAGACCGTCGATCATCTACGTTGATTTTGCTCTGGTTTCATCTGCGCCCGATCGCGTTCATTGCGCTTCGGAGAGGGCGTTTCTGGTACGAAACTGGTGCGGTTTCCAGTTCGCGATTCAAAGGGTGGGCGAACCACCACGAAACTGACCGAGGAGGACACCAACGCTGGTGATGGCAAGCAAGTCGGGTCTTGGAGCAAAGTCCGACAGGTGTCCTTGCAACGCGTCCGCCTCATACCACGACGCGCGCATCTACACGGCGCTACGACGATTGGAGCCGCCGTCGCTTGGCATCATCCTTCCTCGGGGCGACGGGGCGGCGGCCATCACACTTCATTGAGCTGATGGCCTCGAAGGGCCTTTGGCGAGCGGCACTGCTTGCTAGCAACTAATGGCACAGCCGTCGGTCACAGTTCGACTTATGCTCGTTTTGCCCTTGAATTAACTTGACGAGAGCCATAATGTTCCTATTTTGTTCTGTCGACTAATTTGCAGCCTGAGATAGTGCAGCGCCGCAACTTCTTCTTTTGCAATCCTTGCTCAGAACCTCTTAGATGGTCGCAGGCTAAGGGGAAATACCGAATGATTTTGGAGAACATGTCCGTTAAGCGGATGATCTTGCACGAGGTCTTCCAGCGTAAAGACGACAAGCTGCCAATTGCACCTCGATACGGCGGCCAGCTCCTGCAGTTACCGGCCGAAGCGATCGACGACTTCAAATTGCGTGTGATCGATGCTCTTGGCAATAGCTCCAAGAGCATGGAGATGACGGTCACCGATGGCTCAGCGGGCAACGTGCCCGAGATCGCAGCAAGGCTCATCAAGGCGAACGATGCGCAGTTCGTTCAGCAGTCGCAGGCCATCGCCGATCAGCTCACGGCCAAGCAAATCGCGCGCACTCTGCCCGGCGGGATCGTCGTGGTGTTCTCCGGGACTGTTGGGAGCCCTGCACGTCCTTTTCTCGGCATCATCAAGGCTGAAACGCAGTCGGGATTTCTGCGCGAGGTGAAGAGAGGCGCGTTGGACGCCGCATACTTAAAGGACTTGTTCCTCACGCCTGCCGCCAAACTCTACAAGATTGGTATGTTCATTCACTTCGATCCAGCGGCGGACGCGAAGAAGTTTCCGGATGGATGGAAGGCGTTCGTCTTCGATAGCCACATGAGCAGCGCGAACCGCGACGGCGCTGCTCAGTATTTCTATGAAGCATTTCTTTGCTGCGTCATCCCTCAGAATAGCGCTTTTTTAACCAAAGCCTTCTTCGATCACACCAAGACGTTCATCAAGTCCTTGGATGTCTCGCAAGAGAAGCGAGCGGACTTGATGACTGGCCTCTACACCTATCTGAAGATCGACCAGGCGCCCACGCTTAGCGTGAACTCCTTCGCGAAGACTTTTTTCAAGGACGAAACCGGGGACGACTTTCAGACGTTTATGAAGGCTAAGAAGTTTCCGATGACCGCGATACAGAAGGATATCGCAGATCTTCAAGGCCAACTGCGCCTTCGCAAAATGGTGTTCTCGAACAGCATCAAGTTCACGGCTCCGCCTGAGGCTTTCAAGGAGATGGTCACAGTTGAGACCGTCGATGGCAAAGCGAGAGACGGCACATCGCAGCAATGGACGCGGATCACAGTGCGCGATCACATCCGTGATCAGTCATGACCGAAGAGGAGTTCTTAGCGCGTTGGAACCAAGATCGTCCCATCTACGAGAAATGGGGCGAGCGCGTAGCCGCGCGCCTTGTTGATGACCTTCAACCGCTAATAGCTCCGATTTCAACCGAACTGTTTGTGAAGCTGCCGATCAAGCCGCGCCTAAAAACAGGCGGCTCGTTCGTCACGAAAGCTTTCTATAACACGAAGCGCAAAAAGCCGTACTCCAACCCGTATGAGGAGATCACCGATAAGGTCGGTGTCAGAATTGTCGTCTTGCTCCCCACGCAGATTTCCAAAGTCCAAGCTGCGCTCGAGCATTGCGACCTGTGGGACTTTTCAAAGGACAGGGATTACGAGCAAGAAATTGCTGAAAGGCCCTATGTCTTCGAATACCAGTCTGTCCATTACGTAGTTCGAGCCAAGGTCGACATCGATATTGACGGCACAATTGTTCCGAAGGGGACCCCGTGCGAGGTGCAGATACGCACCATCCTCCAACATGCGCACAGTGAACTGACGCACGACACGATATACAAGCCTAGCGTTGAAAAAACCTCGGAGATGGAGCGGGCTGTATCGAAGGCTATGGCGCTCATAGAAGCGACAAGTGATTACTTCGAGGATGTCGCCCGGCTTATCGAGCGCCTTGTAACACCAACGAGAAAACTGAGCGAAGAGCTTATGTACCTTTATCAAGACATCGTCGGCGTGCCGGCTGAGCCGACAAAGGCTGAGGCTCTGATCTTGGAAGCGTTTGGCTCGGATGACCCTGCGCTTTTGGACAGGTTGCGGAGCTTTTTGAATTCGAAGAGCTTCGTGGGTGAACGCGTCGCTGAACGAGCAAAGACCAAAATGCTGTTTCGGCAGCCAAGTATTCTACTCGTTTATCAAGCTGTGTCCGAATCGCCGCGGCAGGCTGCCGACAGATGGCCCCTGACCCCCAGTGAAGTTGCGCCCGTATATGCGGACCTCGGGACAGCGATGCCCTAGGCAATGTGCAAACGTCGTCGTCCCTTGCGTGTTCAGAACACGTTATTTGCCTTCTTTGTCGGTGTAATTTCGGACTCCCGATCAACGACAAGGGGGCGCTACAGTCAAGCCGTGCATCAGCCTCTGCAATTTGACGCAGCCGGCGTGAAGCAGACCAATAACACCCGGCTATTCTGGAGTTTCTGTCACGATGCAGCAACGTACTCGTCGACCGCCTTTCGCGCTTGTCCCAACCATAATGCAGTTCCCAGCGCAATCCTCGGGGCACAAAGACGCGCGGCCGAGCGGCGGAGGAAAATCGACGCCATACTGCAACCCTTTCCTGGTCTTGCAGGCGCAGCAGCCAAAGGACCCGCAGCCTCCAATCATCCAGCGGTCGCCACGCCCTGACCGTCCGGATGTTTTGTACGGCGTGCTAGATCAGGCCGAGGTTTCAGACGACGGAAGTATTGTCCTGATGTTCGGCACGGTCGCGGGAGACTGGCTGCAGACGCAACTTGCGTTGAATGTTGCCGTTCCGCTTGATCCGGCAGCAAGCGCACAATTCTACGCTTCAATGCCTCTGTACTTGCTCGAGGTTCGGCTCGCCCCAGACGACGTGATCGCGATCGCCGGTCCAGCGCCTTTCTCGCCCTCGATCGAGGAAGCGCTTTTGGATCTCGAGGGCATCTGGGTAAGGATAGCGCTTGCCGGAGGCGGAACGCCTGCCGCTCTATTCGACAATCTGTTCGGCCCCGCGATCGACGTATGGGTTGCGTCGATATCGCCAGCCGCATTCGAAGCTGGACAATTCCTGAATTCTCTCGATCCGCTCGATCCGGTTACAGGAGTACCAGACGCGACAGTTCAGCAGATCGAGAACGCTCTCAGTCCCTCATCCGCCTTCGAGGAGATTGCGGTCTACGACGTCGGACAAGGCTCGGCCATTGGCCTCATCTCAAATCAGGAAGTCATCTGCTACTTCGATTTCGGTGGTGGCGCCGCTCCCAACACCTTTACCTTTCCGGCGGCGCTCGCCTCGTTCTGCCAGTGCAATAGCCCGCCGATCATTCTGTCGCATTGGGATCATGATCACTGGTCTTCGGAGGGCCGGGATACCCGCGTCCATACCCAGACTTGGATCGTGCCCTGACAGGTATCGAAAAGCACCAAGCGTGCGCCCCATCACTCTGCCCTCATCAAGGCGATACAGGCCGCGGGCGGCTCGATTCTGGTTTGGCCATCCACGTTGCGCACGAAGCGGATTGGTCAGCTTGAAATCAGTTTATGCACCGGCACTTCGAAGAACACTTCCGGCCTGTCGCTTGAGGTCCACCCGCCGCCCGGCTTCTCGGCGCTGCCGGTGCTCATGCCGGCCGACGCCGGATACGACGATCTCCGCGCGGTCCCAAAAAACGGCCAGCACGACGCGATCGTATGCCCGCACCACGGCGGTCGTTCGAATTCCCCGAATATCCCGAAACCGCCCACCGGATCCTATCAGCGGCTGATTTACTCATACGGTCCGAGCAACACCTATCATCATCCGCTCTTCAATACGTATGACCCCCACCACCAGGCGGATTGGTTCGATAACCGGTCAGGGGTCTCCAGCCCGACTCCCCCACCACACATTGTGCGAAATACCGAGAACAGGGCATCCAGCGGACTTGGCCACGTAGGGTTTGACTGGACGACGAGTGCATCGGTCTCGACGCTCGCCTGCGGCGCAGACCTAAACATCCAGCAAAAGTAACCGGCTTCAGTTCAAATCCGATCGTTGGGAGATATCAGCGGCAGTGCTTGCCACGAGATCACGCCTTGTGCACTCGCCGACCACATACCAATCGTCGCAGAAACTGAGCCCCGGCCGAGAGATCGAAAGGTGCCGTTCTACAACCGAGGTCATGTCGCTCGGCGAACTGTCAGGATGCCATGCTCTTTTGCGCCAAAGGCCCGGGCTGATCTGTTATATTCTTTACGATCTCTTCGAGCGACTGCACTATCTGGCCCATATTATGTTTCCCGATATGGACCGCGACGACTTTGAACTTGAGGATCCCAAGGTTTGCGCTCTGGCTTGTCTGGTTCCCGAAATCTATTGTAGGCCTCGTAGGCCAGGATATCCGCCGTTTGCAACTGCATCTGCTCAAGCTTGCCGCCAAACAGTAGTCTCATCCGCGCCTTGGTTGGATTGGCGTTCTTGCTAATGAACTCGAATGAAGTAATAGCCTCTTTCTCGTAGCTGTTGTTCTCGTGAACAAATTTGAGAGCCTCATTCTTGTTCGGCTTTAGAAGTTCGAGCAACGATTGCACCAGCCAATGAAAACAGGTCGTGTAGGGATTGCCGAGAGCTTTCAGCAGTTCTTCCTTGCCCTCGGTGGCTTCGCGAAACTCCCTTTTATTTAGCGCGATCACCGCTCCGGCAATTTTGTTGCCCATTATAACCGGTAGGAGCTTCTTCACCAGTTGAGTTCGCTCTTCGGGCGACCCGCCTTCGAATTCGCCCACGCGGTTCGCAGCTTCAACGGCGTGAAAAACCTTGATAGGGCGTTTCGCCTTTTTCCATTCCCGCGACCATTCCTGCCAAGCTTTAGGCCGACCGGCATAAGCGGCGACGACTACGACGTCCGCGTCACCATGCGTCCCGGATTCGTCGACATAGATCTTGATCACGGCAGTGGCCCTAAGTTGCGAAGATCAGACGTCGTGAACGACTAACCATAGCCATCGTTGATGCAGCGCCACGGATCGACTCATGGACCGATCCGCTCGATGAGCGGACCGTCTTCGCCGATGGCGCGGAAACGGTAGAAGCGAACGCTATCCTGCAGATAGTTGAATTTCTGGCGCGCGAGCTGGAAGAATTTCTCGTCACACGTCGAGATGATGAATTGCCGGGTACCAAAGTCTGACCTCAGCAGGCCCATGATCAAATCCAACAGAGCATAGATATTGAGATCGTCGAAATGCGTGACGGGATCATCGAGAAAGACAGGCGCCAGCGACGACCAGTTTTGTCCGCTGCAGGCCGTCAGGAAGAGACCGAGCTGCAGCGTTTGCTTTTGGGACTCGCTGAAATAGTCGACGGGCCGCAATTCGACGCCATGACGCTTGACGGTGATCGCAATCTCGGACCTGCGATTGACGATCTCGACGTCGTCGAAGCCGTAGACCGATCGAAGCCGGCGCTGAATGACCGAGGTCCGCGGCCCGTATTGGCGCGTGAAGTTGGCGATGGCCGCAGCCTGCTCGTCGGACAGAATCTTCTCGACCGAGGCGAAGTAATCACGCCATGGCTTTCGGGCGGCATGCGACGCGTTCTTCTCGGTGATGAGCTTTTCTTTCGTCGCTATAGTTGCTTCAAGCCGCGCGAGCGCGGCGGCGGTCGTCGCGGCATCGAGGCCGATTTCGGCACTTGCAACACGCTGGTGCAGGGCGCGCAGGCGGGAAAGCGCCTGGGTCTCTTCACCCAGTTTGCCAATCAATTCCTGTTCGTCGGAATCTTCCGGCAGATCGGCGTCGGCAAGCCGCGCGATGATGGCCTTGCGGGCTTGTTCGTTCTCGTTCGCGCGCCTGCGAAGGACCGGGAGCTGCCCGGCGAGTTCCGCGATGATGCGTGTCTCCGCATCGAGTAGTCCCTGTAGCCTTGTTTGCTCTTGCGTTGCAGCATCGTGAGATTGGCGAAGCTCATCGAGCAGTCCCGAGCGATCTTCCTCCGCTTCGTTCAATTCGTCATCGCTCGAGTCCATCGTCACCCCACTCAAGCGCGGGTCGCTGCGCAATGCCGTGAGCACCTTGCGAATTCGCTCCAGTTCCGTATTCACCGTGGTCCTCGCCGACTCTTGCTGGGCGATCGACTTGGTGAGCGCGTCGAGGGCGGCCTTTGCCGCGTCGGCGGCATCCGCGGCCGCCTTCACGGCAGTATTGCTGTCTTCGATATCCTTGCGTGCTTCGGTGGATTTGACCGCGATCAGCCGAGTCAGTTCGGTCAAACCGATAGATGCATTCAGGCCGAGGCCGTCTGCGGTGTTAGCCCAGACATTGATCTCGCGATCACGGGTGATGCGATCGTTCGCGAGTTGGCTCAATTGCGCTTGAGCGAACTTCTGCGCCTCACGATTCCCCGCGAGCTGGCGGGTGATTTCCTGGATGTTCTGCCGCAAGCTGGCGAGTTCGGTGCGTGCCGTTCCCGCGCTGTCGAGCGTCATCTGCTCTTGGATGTGACGGACCAGCTCATCCTGGCTACCGTGATCGACGCCGCACAGCGGGCAGTTGCCGTCCGTGATGTGTTTTTGCAGTTGGGAAAGTAATTGTCGCAGCTCGGACTGGCTGCGATCGGCGTCGGCGATCACGCGCTCAAGAGCTACCTGCTGCGGGGTGTTCGCATCCAGTTGCGCTTGAAGCGTTGGCTCTGCCGCACGCAACTCCAGCAAGGTCTCGTTCAGAGTCGCTTCCTGCTGCCTGATTTCGGCGAGGCGGTCGGTACTGGCCCTCCACGGGGACAAGGCCGCACGCAGTGCTTCCAGATCCGCGAAACGCTTTCTCGCCGCAGCCTGCCATTCAACGGTCGTCGCGAGCTGATTGGTTTTTTGCTGCAGATCGGTCGAGGCGGTCGCTGACTGGTTGCGATCCGCGGCGATCGCCTCCGTCGCCTGATTGAGCCGCTCGGTTTGTGCGTTGAGCGAGTTGAGCGCGGTCGCGTAGCCGGGGCGTTGATCGCGCACCCATTTGAGATTGTCGAGCGCCGATTGAGCCTGCCGGATTTGGGCGGCGATCTCTGTGGCGCGCTTGCGGGCTGCGTCCAACTGCTGCTGGACAGATGCCCTCGTTTGCTCGGCAGTTACCCTGCGTGCATCGCCCGCTTCGAGCTGCGCGCGCAGGTCTTTCCCTTCCTGGATCAGGGGCGGGAGCCGGACGACTTCTTTCGCGAGCTCGGAAAGAAGGGCGATCCTGCCCTCGCTTTCAGCAATGCGCGCCTCCAGCGTCGCCCGCCAGCCTCGCACCGCCGTAGCGTCGGCTGCACCGGAGCCGGCGTCGACGCCGATATCCTTCAACGCGGCGCGCAAATTGCGCAATTCGGCATTGAGGGCGCCAATGTTCGACTTGTCTTTGATGGTACGACGAAGGCCATCGAGCTCGGACTTGTCCGCCTTCGAGGATACCGTGGCATCCGATATCTCGGAAGAAAGCTCATCGAGGCTGTTCTCGAGTATCGCCACGATGTTGGCGGACTTCTTCAATGCGTTTTCATAATCCTCGAACGCCAGCATACGCGAGACAATCTCGCGCGGAAGCGTGCAATGATCCTTGAAATTCTGCATTAACGCCTGATTGTCCTGGCTGAACAAGTGGGAGGCGCGAAACAAGCTGATGAGATTGTCGACCCGCTCGGCGACGGCCTCACCGCTCTTGGTCAGCTGCTTGAGGATCGACTTGCGGTCCGCCGGCGATCCGTCCAAGGTTGCGCGCGCCACATCAGCGACCGTCCTGTCGATCGTATGCGGCGTTCCGTTGGATCGATATGTCAGGGTGACCCGGGCGTCTTCTGCGTTGCTGTCGAGATGCTTTGCGACCTCGCGGAAGTGATCGTTGTCGGCGACCTTGAGGCGTCCGATCGAACCGGTGATGCCGAAGTCGATGGCGTCGAAGAATGAGGTCTTGCCGAATCCGTTAGGGCCATAGAGCACGGTGATCTCGCTGCCGATCTCGAACGTCATCGGCGCGCGGTAGGCCCGGAAGTTCTCGATCGTGACAGATTCCAGCAATACGGGTGCGCTGCGCTGCTCGCCGGTGACCGCGGACAGCGTGGCCACGCGCGCCGGCGCCTTCGGGCTTCCATATTCGTTGGCGAGGCAGGCTTCGACGATCCGTTCAGCGCTCCGTTCGTGCTGCACCACGATATGGCGTGCCAGTGATGCCGGTACGTTAGATTGCTGAAGGAATGTCTGGGCCGATGCAGGGCGAAGGTCCGGGCCGTTAGGCTGTGTCAGCGGCAGGAAGGGAAGCCGCGCGAGCGCGTTCCCGACCGGGTCGGTCAGCGGCACCACGAATTTTCGGCAAAAATAGACGTCGGTTTCGATGTCCGACGCGAGCTGGTCGAGCTTGTCGGTGTCGTTCGCGATGCAGAACACGTAGGACAGATCGTATCGATCCCAATCCTTCGATCGCTCGGCCTCGGCCTTGAACGCCTCGTAGGTTTCCTCGAATGTTGCGTGCGGGTCGGAACCTGCGAAGGCAAAGGCGGCGACGACCCGATCGGTTCGCAGGATGGTGACCGGAAGACCCTTTCCTGCCTCCAACA
>Ga0153954_1001162_pt1 | contig 15513 bp, 18 predicted proteins | sample TSFL038MetaG_FD_102277 | JGI IMG/M metagenome (GOLD analysis project Ga0153954, IMG submission 102277) | Attine ant fungus gardens microbial communities from Florida, USA - TSFL038 MetaG | ecosystem: Host-associated > Fungi > Mycelium > Unclassified | place: USA: Florida, Wekiwa Springs State... | reverse complement strand
TGCTCGCCAAAACCAATCTGCCGGAATTCTCCTATGCGACGGAGACCGATAATCTGCTTACGGGGCGGACCAACAATCCCTGGAACCTTGACCGCACGCCTGGTGGATCGAGCGGAGGGGAATCTGCGACGATCGCGGCCGGCATGTCGCCGCTCGGCCTTGGCAGCGATGTTGCGATTTCGGTGCGGGGACCAGCGGCGCATACCGGTATCGTTGCGCTGAAGGCGACCCACGGCCGTATTCCGACCACGGGGCATTGGCCGGAAGTCCCGCGACGCTTTTGGCATGTCGGACCCATGGCGAGGAGCGTGCGCGACATCGCGCTCGCCTATCGCATCCTTGCCGGACCTGACGGGCACGACGGGTATGCGATAAGCCCCGTCGAGCTGGATGCTGGCCGAGGCCGCCCCGCCGAGGGGGCGTTACGGATCGGGTGGCTGACGGAGCCTGGCTTCGGGCCGATCGATCCCGAAGTGACAGCGACTGTGGCCGCTGCAGCGACGGCATTTTCGAGCCTTGGGTATGCCGTCGAGCCTGTCCGCGTGGCTGCACTGGAAGAGAACAACGGCCTGGAGCTCTATTCGAAGCTCCACGTGCTTGAGACCAAGCCGGTGTTCGCAGAAGCGACCGCCGGGCAGATGGGCAATGTCTTCAAATTTGCCTCCCGCATCCTGGCGACGCCGGACCCGAATGTCGCGGATTACATCGCTGCAGGCCAGGCGGTGGAGAGGCTGAAAAGCGGCTTTAGCGCCTATTTCCAAAAGTATGACGCGCTGCTGTGTCCAGTCACCCCGCGTCCGGCGCCCCCGCATGATCTCGCCGAATACGTAATCAACGGCGAGATCGTCACGGCCCGGCACATTCTTCGCGCCACAGTCCCATTCAACTTGACGGCGCTTCCCGCGCTCTCAATCCACTTCGGGACAAGCAGCGATGGGCTTCCGATCGGTGTTCAGATCGTCTCACGATGGCTTGCCGAATCAACTGTGCTGCAGCTCGCAGCGCGCCTGGAATCAGTAAGCGAGGTTGCCGGGCTTCGGCCCAAGCTGACCAATAGCTGACGGGTGCGGCGACACATCACCATGCCTGACAGCCGCGGCCTCAGGGTACCTCCTCCCTGGCGGCCCGAAGTGGTTGCGACGCGCCGGGCCGACATAAGCCTGCGTGCGCGGATCGAGCAGCTCATGCGGGATTTGCCGCAGACGCTGACGCGCACTGTCATCCGCAGGCGTCGACTTTAGAATTTCAGGCGCGGGCTTTGCTGCGGCGGCTGTTGGGCCTTCGCCTGCTGACCGGCCTCGATTGTGCGCGTCCAGAAGTCAAACGCCACCTGTTGTTTGCTCAACGCGGTCGTTGCCGCCTCGGCCTTGGCCGCTTTGAACTCCTCTGGCGAGATCTTGAAGGGAGAACTCATGATGATTTCCTCGCGAACGGATTGGGCGCCATCTGACGGACGATTTCGGGATAGCGGTAATAGGGCGCGGTCACGCACTCGATGGGACACGGAAAGTTTCGCAAAAGCACCCACATCTGGTCGGACGGGGCGCGCATAATTTCATCTGCTTTCACAAGCGAGCGTTTGATCTCGTGCTTGCTCTGCGTGCTGCCCTTCGATGAAGAACCAGAGCCCGGGCCAGACGACTTCGACGTGCCTTGGTTGTCGCCTTCGGAGTAGGCCAGCACAGCGTATTCGCCGAGGTCACGAGATAGCTTTGCCGCGACGTCGCCATCCTGAACGGCGTTATAGGAACGCCAAGTCACGGAATCACGGATGGTTCTGGCGCCATCGACGCCGAAAACGTCAGCGAGCTGCGCTTCCGACTGATAGGCGCAGCAGATGACCCCCCGGTATTTTCGTGCGGTAGCGTAACACAGCGAGATTTCTTTCAGCGGACCCAGCACCGCAGCCTCGTCGATCTGAAAAAGCACGGGGCGCTCGATCTGTCCCTCGGCATGAAACAGCGCATTGAACAGAGCGGCCATCACGGCGCGGCCGAGGGCGCGGGATGCAAGCAGGCTGCGCAGGGGAAGCTGGACAAACAGGACCGTCTTCGGATCGGTAATATCGCTGGATTTGAAGTCGTTACCTGAGACCAGATCAACATAGGGCTGTACCGACAGCCAGTCTGTGCCGGATCGCGCATTGGCGGCAATGCCGGAGAACGTTTCAGGTGCCGCCATCTGCATGAGGCCGCCGGCCAGGTCACGAGCCATCGTTGAGCCTGACGATTGGTGGATGCCTGCCAACAGCGTCGGCAGTTGGGCCTCCGGCGTCGCGATGCCAACCCGCAGGGCTGCAAGTGTGTGCGGGACGCTGGAATCATGAAGCAGATGTGCCAGCAGGCAAGCGATCAGGGCGCGGGCCTGCTTATCCCAGAACGGGTCGGACTGACCGCCACGACTCCGCCCTGCGGCGTCTGCGTCGTAGATATGATCTACCAGAACCCGGATGTGGGCGTCGTGTTCAGGGTGGGCAACGTCGATCCAGTCCAGCGCGTTGAACCCCGACTTGCCGAAGCCGACGGAATGGACCTTGAAGCCCGCTGCCGTCAGCGCTGGCGTCATGATAGGCCCGAGTTCACAGGACGGATCGAACACAACGCGCGGGCCATTCCAGTGCATCAGGCGGGTCACGGCCGTGGTGGATTTCCCGCTGCCGGGCGCGCCGAATATCAGGCTGTGACCATCCTCGGGCCCGTAGATGAATCGAGGTTTGGCGCTTCGGTCCGTTGCGCCGATCAGGCAGCCGGGTCCTCGCAGCTGGCGTAGGTCCACGGGTGTGGCGAATTCGGCGTGTCCGTGGTTGTCGGTAACGCCTGGCTCAATCGGCCGGCGTGATCCGTATGGGGATCGACGTAGTTTCCGGCCCGAGCCTCGCCGCCAGATGAGAGCTGCGACGGCAGCAAAGGGGGTTGCCGCGAGAAGCGCTGATAGCGCCAGGGTGATCTTGACCGATGGAATTGACGCATAGTCGGAGCGTGCATAGGTCCACCACGCGGTGGCGCGGTCCCATTGGCCGGGAATTCCGAGCAGGCCATTGGCGGCCATGAAGGCGTAGGACGCGCCGACCAGCCACACCGGCGCTGCCGCAAGGGGCGCAACGCAAACGGTCGCCAGCAGCGACCGCTTCACACCGACACCTCCGCGTCCCGGAAATAGACATACGGCGCGGAGAATCCGCGTTCATCGCGGACGCACCACACGACGATGTCGATCAACCGGCGGATCAAACCACGCAGTTTATCGTCTGGAATCTCGCGCCCAGCTGGGTGCTGCTTCACCATGACCGCCAGAGCCTCGAATGCCTCGTCAGCGCCACGGTCGGCATGCAGCGTGGTAAGGCCGCCGGGATGGCCAGCCAGTAGCACCCGAAGATAACTGAATGCCTCCGCGCCACGTAATTCCTGCATGGCGACCCGGTCTGGTCGCATTCGAAGAGAGGCCTCGACAAGGTGTTCCGATGTCACGCCTGCCGATCCGTAGAACAGCGCCACCCGATTGCGGTGTGGCAGAACGCCGAATTCGTCGGTGTCCTCGATCGTCGCGAGCCGCTCATCGCGGGGTACTGCGTCGAGAAGGCGCTTCAGAAGCGTCGTCTTGCCGCTGCCGGTCGCGCCAGTTGCCAGGATCGTTCGGCGTGACTCCACCGCCAGTCGGAAGAAAGCTGGCCAATCCCCTGTGCGGTAGAGATCGATCAACCGCTGGTCACGCTGCATCTTTCGGGCGTTCGGTGCGTTGACCTCGGCCATCATGTCGGCGAACCCCGCATCATCCACGGTGCGGCGGGCGTGCGACGGCACACGGATCGTGGCCACAATCGTTCCCTGTGCCGTGACTGGTGGGCGAATGATGGTGAACCGCTGCCCATCAGGCAGGGTGCACAGACAGATCGGCCGTTGAGGGTCGAAATCCTTCGCCATCAACTGGCCGGCAAGAATGCCGATCGCGTCGAGGGCGTCGAAATCGAGCTGGGGCACATCGTGCCAGTACCAGCTCCCGTCACGCTCTACGCCAACTTCACCTGGTTTGTTAATGACGACCTCGGTGACGCCCGCCGTGGCGAGGATCGGACCGAGCGGCTCCAATAAATACCGGAGCGTGGCTTCACCTTGCAGCATCACTTTTCCTAGCGGGTGGTGAGTTTGTAGGCCGCGCTGAAATCGATTGGATTTAGTATCCAGATATAGACTTCATCACCCTGATACTTGGTAATGGTTGGCGGTATATTGATCGTATTGCGCAGCACTTCCTGTGCGAGACTGCCGACGCCACCACCTGTATTGAGATTGATATAAGAATTTCCCCCTTTGGAGACCTCCGCCTGGGCGATGTTGAGCCCGCCCTCAAGCAGAGTGAGAAGCACCGCTCCGCCGAACCGTTCGCCATAATGGTTGTCCACGCTGCCGGGGAGGCCGGTCGCGCCCAGGCTGTCGGCGAATGGGCCGCCCAAGGGAACCGGTATGCCATTCGGCGTCCAGCCGGTCGCGCTCACCGCCAGGAGACGGTCCTGGCCCTGGCGGACCTCGCTGGAATAGGTGCCGAATATCTGCGATCCCTTTTCCATCAGCACGACGTCGCCGTCCGAGATCACAGGGTCCGGCAGATGGCACATCAGAGGACCGCCGTGCTGGCTGTTCACTTGAACGTCGAGGATGCAGCGGATCAGGCCGGGCATCAGCACGAGCGTCTTGTCGATGGCGGCCCCAGCCTTGGCGCCGGGGATAACGGTCGGCTTGTAGGTCACTGTTGTTCCGGTGGGGGTGCCGGTGGCGGGGTCGTCCGCGCGAGCCGCCGCAGGCGTCTCTGACGGCTTCTTCGGCTCTGTCGTGCCGAAGGACAGCATTCGCGCCCGCGGTGTCTTATCCGCGCTCCTGGGACGGCTCAGCAACGGCTTTGGCTCCGGCAGCGACTGCGCCGGAACGAAGGGTGCAGGTGGCGCTGACGCGATCCCTTGCGCTCCCGCCAGCATCGGCATCGGTATCGGCTTCGGATCCTCATACTGCACCACCTGACCAATCCCGGTTGGTGGCACTTGCGTGGGAGGGGCTTCCTTTTTGGCACCCGGATTCTTGAGGTAGATGATGCCAAGAATTGCGGCAGTACCGATGCCAATCAGGAGTGCTTTGCGTTTCGCGGTCAGCCATGGCGTCGCAGCGACGGGAGATACCACCCGCTCGCCACGTGGTATGTCGCCAGAAACGTCGGTCACCGCGCGCTCACGACGTTTCTGACGACATCCTGGCTTGTGGTACCTGTGCCCGGCACCTGGCCGACCGCGTTGTAGTTCTGATTGCAGACTTCCATCACGCTATCGCCCAGACGCAGGCGGAAATGACGCGCAGTGGTCTGCACCAGCTTGAGATCGTCCTTGTTTGTGAACGGTGCCAATCGTTCCTCACCCCCCGGAAGGCACCCGTTCTGCGGATCTCGATCGGCCGGATCGGGATGGGTCACGATATAGATCGCCGGTTCGGAGACGTTCCCCTGGAAGCGGAAGGCTGTGATCCAGCCATTGTCGCTGACATCGGGCTTGGGCCATCCCTGGGAGCGCCAAAGCGCGTTTGGTCGGGCGATGTATTGCCAGTTTACCTGGCCATAGAAGGGGTCGACCGTAAGCCGTGCCTTCATGGCTTTCGCTTCCTGCTCATCGCGAACGGCCTTGCGCTGCTGTGCCGCCGCCAAAGCATTTTCCTTGGCAACTGCCTTGGCTTGCTCGGGATAGGTGAAGATCAGCCCAAAAGTTGCAGCGGGATTATCATCGCCCCCGGCGTCGGCAACGACCGCTGACAGGCGGAACTGGTAGATGCGCTGCGTCCCATCCGCGATGATCGTCGTCACCTGTCCGTTCGTAACTGCCGGGCTCTTCGGCCAAAGCGGCAGGTTGTTCTGTAGCGGCTGATTCTTGATCTCATCGGGGCTGGGGCCTTCCCAAATATCGGCGTCGGGAGACCCCAGAACAACACGGGCGATCTGTTCACCCGGACCGAACGTGACGGTCGTTTCCCGGCCGACTTCGCCGACGAGGTCAACGATGTTGAACTGGGAGTAAGGGACTGTGCGGATATGGGCATCTGGCCCAGCCTGCGGCGTCTCCAGAGCCACGGCCGACCAGGCCGCTGACGTCAGCACCGCCGCGCATGTGATCGTCCGGATCATGATGTTTTCCCTGCGTCGAAACGGGCTCGGTATTCGATGACCTGAAATCCTGTCGGGTTCAGACGCCGATCATTGGCGTCCATGAGATATTCGGGATGAAATTCGAAACTCAGCTGCGCCGTGCAGGGGTCACCAGTCAGCGGCACCGGCTGGCCGGCATGAATGACCTTGCGCGTGAACTTCACGACGTATTCCTGCGCCGACCGTTTGCCGTCGCCCAATTTCCACATCTGGACGTTTTCGATCCGGACATAGCCGCGATCCGCTAGGGCCTTGGCTGCCGAACCCGGCGCGTCGTGCATTTCCTTGAAGTGACGCTGCTCGTCCGCTGACGACATGATGGTGACTTGATGGAAGGCCAGGTCGTCGGTCTCGTATGTGTAATTCTCGCGCGCCATCACATAGGTCAGCACGTTCGCTTGTACGACCGCCTGATTGAATAGTCTGGGCGCATCGGCAATGCCGACCGACGGGCCGGTATAGCCAGTCGTTTGGTTGACGACATAATACTGGATGTCGTGCGTCTTCAAAGGGAACAACGTAGCGGCGCACACCATGCCAGCGACACCGATCGCCGCTCCGGCACAGCCGATCCACACACCCGCCCGGAATGCCGTCGCACCCATCAAGGCCCGGTCTTGCTGGTATCCCGAGGCCTGCTTGAACAACCTCTGCTTTTCGTCATCGGTCAGCGCTTGGGGGCGGAATGGACTCATGGCGTGCGGGCCGCGCTGACTACCGGCGCCTGCGCCAGGTTGTTTGGATTGAGCGGAAGTCGGGACTCGTTCAGGACCCAGATTGGGTCATCCGGCGAGGTATGTGCCAGTTCATGGTATTGGGATGTCGAGCACGCGGCCAATGCGAGTAGGCCTACGGCAGGAAGAAGAAAGCGCATTTGGTTTATCTTCCCGTCAAATCCGCAATGGTCTGCTGTAGATCTCGCGTTGTCGCTTCGTGCTGCTTCTGCACCTCGCTGGCCGTATCAGACTGTGCTTGCATCTCTGCCGCGGTCACCTGCGCCTGCAGGTTTTGCGTCCATGTCTGCTCGACCTGCAGCGCATTGGCGATATTCTCACGAGCCGCCGGCGTGTCCGCGTTGACCGCCTGATCCTCCAGGGCCTGAATTGTTGCCTGATGGTCCCGCAAGCTCTGATAGGCGGCTTGCGCGATGCCGGCTGTCCCGGCGATGCCAATAGCGCGCTGCTGCTGCTGCTGACAGGTCCAGCTTTGGTCGGTGCAGGTGTAGACGTTGTTGTTTGCAAAAGCACCGCTGGCAAACGAACTCAACTGTCCCAGGCGTCCGGACAGACCCGCAAACGACAGCGAGGATAACGACATGCCTGCCCCGGAAGTGATCGACATGAGTGCGCTCGGATTGATCGGAAGCTGATTGGAAAGCCCAGTGATCTGCATGGCTTGCAATGCAGCGCCAAGGTTCGGATGCTGGACCAGCGCCGCAAGCTGCGTGGCTTCGGTCAAATATTGCTGCCCCTGCATTGTGTATTGCTGCGCTTGCGTCGCCCATTGCTTCAGTTGCGTTACGTATTCCTGATTATCGAGAACGAAGGTCTTAACCTGCTGCTCAAGCGCCTTGGCCTGGGCCACCAGACTCGCCGGATCGACGACCGGTAGGTCCGCCATTGCCGGCGTTGCCAGCAGCGCTGCAAACGCGACGGCCGCGACGAGTGTGTTGCGCACTAGCGTTTTCCTCCGATACCGAAAAGAGTGAGGACGCTCCCGATCGCGCCTGCGCCAAAGAACAGCACGAGCAGGGCGCCTGCGGTGGCAATGCGCCAGTCACTATGCGTCCACCCGTATTGCGTCGCCTCGATGCCGCCAATGGCAGCGAAGGCACAGAGGAAGAAGCCGCCAACAACGGACCCCGACGTTATGGGAACGACGTGCATGTCACCCTCCGATCTCGCGCTGGATCATGGCCGCGACACGTCGCTGGTTGATGGAGCTGGCAACCGACCCGCCCATCGACTTGCCCGTAGTGGCGGCTGTCTTGGCCGCCGTGTAAGCCGCCGCTGGGGCGGAAGTGGCGATCCCAGCGACAGAGGCCATCGACTGGTACGCCCCGCCGACGATGCCGCTCGCCAGGCCTGCGGCCTGCTTCGTGACCGAGTAGGTGACGAAGAGCAGGAAGCCCAGCTCGCACAGCGAAAGGACCAATTCGACGGTGTTGGCTGCCCCACCGGCCTGTGCCTGGGCAATGATCCCAGGGACCATTTGCGTTTCGGCCGCGGTAAACAGTGTCAGGATCGCGACCACCAGGATCTGAGTGACCACGCATCCTGCCACCGTCTTGATCCATCCAATTGCCGCGAACCGGGTCGGAGACATAAAAGCGCAAGCGAGGAACAAAGGGCCGATCTTCACCAGCAGCGTCAGCAGGATTATCGATGCCACGAAGATCAGCGCCGCCGCGCCCACTGTCACGATCGTCGCAAAGAAGAACAAGATCGTAGCAATCATCATCGCCAGTCCGGCGAAGGAGAGCGTCGGGATATTCAGCCAAATCGCCGCTCCGGCAGCGAATGACTGGTTCAGAACATTATCGAATGCCGAACCGTCGGTAATCCCTCCGGCGGCATCGCCGAGCGCATTGCAGATATCATTGGGCAATTGCAGGGCCAGCGAGCCAATTGCGTTATTGTAAGCGCCGACACTCATTACGGCTCCGCCAATTGCCGCACACACTGCCAGAGAGAGCCAGACCGAGTCCCAACTAACGGCGCGATACACTGCACCAATTGCCATGCCGCCGATTACGGCGACCGCAGCAACGGGCAGCACGGGTGCGATGAAACCAACCGCTTCGGACTCCATCGCGTCAGCCGCAGCGGTGACCGGCTGGATGAGGCCGTAGATGACATGCTGGATAAAGTGTGTGTCGACATTCACTGCTTGGGGCCCCTGGAGTAGGCTCCGCACCCGGCCGCGATCTGCCAAATCTTCGACTGCTTCTCGCATGGTATCGGTGCTGCCACAGGCCACGGCCCCGGCCGGTTGTTAGCAACCTCAGCATTAACGCAATCTGGCGAGCGGCCGATGTGCCCGGGGTCGTCGAGGCACGCGCGCATCATTGCTGCCCGCTCGCTCGCATGCTGCTGATACCAGGTGACGGTGTGGTTTTCGGCGTGGGCCGCGGTGGTCAAAGCCCAGAACGTCGAAGCGATCAGAACGAGTGACGCTTTCATCACACAGCCTTTCTCATGCGGTTTTCGATCATGACCCGTCGACGCCGGTGGACTTCGTCCAACATGGCACTGGACTTCTCGCCATTCTTATGGCCGGCTGCCGCACGTGCGGCGTCCAACGCGTTTAGAGATTCCTGATTGGCCGACAGAACCGCCACTATGTCGTCCATCCCATGCAACGGCAGTTCCGCAACGACGCTTTGCGCTCCCTGGCAGACCAGGAATCTTCCTTCGCCTTTTCGCAAATGGGTAAAGGCATTCCATTCACCCTCGGACCGTTTCAGCACGCCGACGTAATCTTCCTTGGTGGCCCGATCGACTGGGAAGCAGATTTGCGTTGGGCACTGTTCGACCAACACAGCTCCGATGTCGGATGCCTTCAGTTCGCCCGGTCCTTGAGTCAGAAAGACGAATGCGCCGCCGAATGAACGGATGGTTCGCAGCCGCCTTTCGATCATTGGGCGGAATTTTTCGTCTTGCAGCGCCCGCCAACCCTCATCGTTCGGAATCAACACGGGGGTGCCGTCGAGACGTTCCTCGATGTAATGGAACAGCGTCAGCAGAGCCGGACCTCTGGCACGGGGATTTTCCAGAATTGCCGTTAGGTCAACGCCTTGGAGGTCACCGCTCAAATCGACAGTGTTGATCGGGGCATCGATGACCCAGCCCAGATCGTTTCCGCTGCACCATTTCTGCAGGGCAGCCCCCGCTCCTGACGGTTCCGAGCCGAGGAAGGCGGCAACCTCACCGAGAGAGCGATGCTCCGGCGGCAAGGCCATGACTATCTTCAGCGCCAAGCCAAGGCGGCGATCTTCCTCGCCACTCAATTCCTGCCGGATGCAGCCGCGGATAAGGTCGCCCAAAAAGGTGATGTTTTTCGGAGTGGCCTCGAGGGCCTTCAGGGGGGCCAGGTGGGGCTCGCCATCGCCGAGGACCGAATAGTCGCCATCCATCGCTCGGAACAGCAGCTCCCAGCCGCGCTTGTAGTCCAGTGCGATCACCCGCGCCCGCCCGGCAGTCATTACGATGAGAAGTCCGCAGGTCAAAGTTTTGCCGCTACCCGTCTCGCCGGTCATGAGCGTGTTACCGACACCGTCGACATGCCAATGAAACTGATACGGCGTGGCGGCTGATGTCCGCAGGATGGCGATCGGCTCGCCCCAATGCGCCTTGGAAGGGCCGGCCGGGAAATTATGCTGCGGGGCCATGCCCGTAAAATTCTTGCTCGTGACGAAGCCAGGGCGAGGCGCGAGATAGCCATTGCCCGGGATCAATGAGAACAACGCCGCTTCTAAGGCCGCGCTCTCCCGCGCCACGACGGCGCCGCTATCGGCCAGATCGCGCCATGCTTTGGTGGCAACCGGCGTGAGGGCCTCGATCGTGTTTGCAAACACCACAAGCGAAAGCGTGTGCAGACCGAGGACCATCTTGTTCGACATCAGGTCGTTGCCGGCTTGTGCAAGCTCGGCGATTTGCTCGTAAGCCTTATCCTCGGCGCCTGCGGCGAAATTCTGCTTGCGGTTCAGCACGCTGTCCGCCGCGGCTTTGTTCAAGAACCTGAACGACTGAAACAGCGTGCACCGATATTCCGTCGTCAGCAGCTTCGAGTACATTCCGGCAAAAGTGGCCTGAGGATACTCCCGCATGCCGAATACCGCTGCGAAATGTGACCAGCCCGGCGTACGTATCTCGACCGCCTCGCGTCCGAAAATGATACGCTCTGAAAACATCGATTTCTTCATGGGGCCGGTTGAAAGGCCGATGGGGCGCCATATGCCGGTCACGGCGAATACCAGCGCCTCGGCCATCTCTGAGAAATAGACATCGCCTACACGTCGAAGCCCGAGACGCCGCGGCTTATAGGCTCCGAGCTTTGCCTCCATCAGCGAGGCAGTGTCCTCTAACAGCCGCAGCCGATCTGCCTTTGCCTCCGTCGCCGGTTTCGATCGCCGCTTGACCGACGTTTCGATGAACTTCGGAACGTACCGGGCTGGATGGGCCGTGATTGCGATATAGAGCTGGTTGTCGAACAGCCCGCCGGCGAACAGTTTATCGCGATAGCTTTCGTCCAGTGACCGCGCAAAGGCGGATGGCAGCCGACGCCTGGGATAGATGCTGGGGTCGGCCATGCCCCTGCACTGGTAGGTCGAGATCGTCAGAACGTCGTCGGCGATATTCCTGATCGCGTTGTGGTAATCGCCCTGACGGGCAATGATCGTCGCCACATCCGCGGTCTGCCAGGCTATGCCGCCGAGGTTCAGCATGAGCGTCAGACTGCCGTCATCGTGCAGCAGGACATCATCCCTGACATGACCGACCAGGGGGATGTATTCGCTGATCCCGCGTTCCCGAAACTTATACACTGCTCGGGATGTCCTTCGCTCTGCGGCTCATCGGCAATGGGGACACCATCGAGCCACCCCACAGGCTGGACTTGACTGCTTCCGACTTCGTCATGAACCACAGGCGATGGACGCGAAAGAAGTTGTGGTCCTTCGATGCGATGACCCGCATCGGGAAATGGATGGCGACACCGATCAGCCAGTAGAGCGGACTGCCGAGCCAGAGGCCGGCAAAGAAGCTGAGCATTACGTTGACAATCAGCGCCTCGAACGGCACGCCCATTTTCATGGGCGGCCTCGTTAGCATCAGAAACAACGTGTCGCTGCCGTCGTCCACGCCTTTAGCCTTGCAGCCAGGTGGTGTTGATCCACGCGGAACTGAAGAGCACCGCACCGGCGAAGATTGCCTCGCCGACGCGCCTCCAGCGAACGACCTCGAAGGCCGCTGCGATTGCGAATATGCCGATTGCAGCAGTGATTGCGGAGATGCCGAACGCTCCGACAATAAATGTCGAGATGTTATTCATGAAGGTGAGCAAGCTCATTTTGGCAACTCCGATTTGATTGCATAAACGAGGGACCGCCCCCTCGTCGGGCCGATGAAGACTGGTGTCGGTGCAACACGAACCGCTGGGGCGGCCACAGGTTCGCGTATCTCTTTCGCGGGAGCCGTCGCCTTAACCTTCTGGATCGAGGCCATTACCATTGCCGCGTAGTGCATGCCTTTCGTTGGTGATCCGGAATTATAGACGCTCAGCGATTTGAGAACGAGCGCCCCGGCGGCCAGCGATCGGCACGGATCCATAGCCGTCGTGGCTGTGAGGCCGAGCCACGCGAAGTTGTTTTCGTTGATCTGCATAAGACCAAAGTCACGGCTGCCGTTGCTGTTGACGTTGATCCGTGTCGGATCGAGGCCGCTCTCGTGCTTGGCGATGCCCACGAGCGTGACGGGGTCAACGCCTGGCGCGCACTGCACCGCGAGCGCGAGGGCCGCGGCAATGGTGAGGCTCACGCCGGGCGGCCGTCGATCCCTGCTGCCGTGTGGGTGGTTTCTGGCCAAAGCCGGATTTGGCGCGTGTCGAGTTCCGCGGAAGCTGCGTGCTCGATAGCGTCTGACAGCAGGTCACGAAGCTGGACCGCCGCGGACAGCGATAGGCTGGCTAGCGTGTGACTGCGGTTCAGGTGGCCGGCCGGATCGTAGTTTGTTGTGAAAAGGTCGATGACGACCCTTCCGCTAGTGGTCACAATTTGGATTTCTCCAAACGTTCCGGCAGTAGACCATAGACGCGATTTGATATTAGAGTCGGTTAGCCGCATCGGAGTAGGCCCTTCGATCGGTCAGGCCGTGGTGCAGATGTTACGAGCATCTGCCCCGGCCGCTCCGGGCTTCCCCCCGGCGGGTCGTCACTGTTTACAGTGTCGTTGTACCCATAGACAGGCCGTGCGCGTCAAGGGCGAGTTCCTTAGGTCTGATTGTCGTTGGTAACGATTGGCAATCCCAGCGGTCGTGGCGCCGGCCACCAAACAGGCGACCTACCTGACCGCTGAATCTTTCATGAACGGAAATCTATAAAAGGTTGTCGGATACTCGGAAGAATCACCGAACTGATCTGCAAAACTTCTCAATCAGAATTAATTCGAAATGCAATGGCCTTATAAAAACATCTACATGCGAGAAGCGTGCACGGCACGCGTTCTGAGCTTTCATGATTCGATTTGGTCCGAGGTTTTTGTCGATTTCGCCGGAGTGGGTGATTCGGCGGCCGGGGACACCATTGTCGGGCTTTTTCCAACGAGCCGTGAAACCGTGGTCGACAGCCCGAGCGCGATCAAAACCAGTGTGTCTATGGTCGCGGACCGCAGGCCGCGCTCAACCTCGGATAGATGATTTGCGCCCACGTGGGCTCGTCGCTCAAGTTCACGGAGCGACAGATTGGCGTGGGTCCGTGCATTTTTGATGTTGGCGCCAATGCGGACCCGCTCGGCCATCTGCTTGGCCTTCGCGGCGACGGGTATCCTAGGTTTCATCGTCCGTCGCGGCGCCATCAATGACCCCAGGGTCTGATTTGTTCGCTACGTCCTTAAATCGGAACAGGAGACCGTTGCAATCCGTCACTGAGATCTTGTTGCCGTGGTCGCCTCACTCGACAATCACCATCGACTGCCTCGTTGGTATCTTCTGACCTTCTCGCATGACAGGTCTCTGAAAGCCCTGCCTTCTGAATGACAATATCACGGGGCTGCTCGCCATCGCCGCCACAACTGCGCTTCCGAAGAGCGAAAAAGCAGACGCTGTTGTGACTCTCTGAGACTGCTCGCCTCACCGCGTTATGGATTGCAATCGGCGGATTGGGAGATGGTGCACAGATCCCGAGGCTTTAGCACCGATCGCCTCGTAGCCCTGGCTTGAGCGATCCGCGCGAACATCGCGAAATTCATGGTCGCAGCAGGTAGCCTCCGCCCAATTGAGCTTGTGGATAGCAATTGCGTCAAATATGCTCATTTGCGTGGTTAAGACGCTGAATGACACGCTGACGCCGGCCCAGTGCAGAATGGCACGAGCAGGGCTCGGCTTATCCATTACTGAGACGTCGAAGGCGTCGCTCGTGAGCCGAGCCACCATCACCCGCTTCGAGAGCGGGAGCGAGATCAAGCCGGTGCTCAGATCGGCACTGCGTGCAACGTTTGAGCGCCTTGGTGCCGTCATTACCGACAGCGGCGTCGAGATTGCGCAGAAGCTGGAAGGGGAGGGGGCATGACGGACGACTCCGGTCAGAGCGACCTCCTCGCTGGCCTCAAGCTACCCCCCACTGCGGCGCGCATCCTCAAATTCGCCCATGAGATTCAGGACGCGCGGCCCGAGCGGCCTGACTACCTGCACAGCGTTCTCTGCCAGGTTGGCCTGCCCCGCAGCGAGACAAAGAGCCTTACGTTTGAGCGGACCAATGGCAACGCCTCGCTGCTGATCGAGGCCGGGAAGCTGTGGAACGGAACGTCTTGGATGCAGCAGCCGTTGCCTTGCGGCACGCGACCTCGCCTAGCCCTCGTGCACGTCAGTAGCGAAGCTGTCCGATCTCAATCGCCGATCGTCGAGATTGGAGGCTCCGTCAGAGAGTTTCTCATCCGGCTTGGCGTAGATACCGGCGGCCGGGAATATGCGACATTTGCCAGGCAAATGCGCGCGCTGTCGGCCTGCCGGATGAGCCTGGGATTCGGAACCGAGACGGTCGACGCCAAACCCATCGAGCGCTTCAACGCCTGGACGGATGCTGACGGTGAGCGTGACCGCCATAGTCCGGGCGTGATCGAGCTGACACCTAAATTTTTTGCGTCACTGACCGAGTTCGCGGTGCCGCTCGATGCACGTGCCTTGGCGGCGTTGAAGCACAGCGCCTTGGCGCTCGATGTCTATACGTGGCTTGCGCATCGGCTGCTCAGGGTTAAACGCGTAACCGGTGAGCGGGTCACCTGGAAGAACCTACGAGACCAGTTCGGGCAGGAATACGCCGATCCGAAGAACTTCAAACGCAAGATGGTTGGCACGCTTCGGTCGGTCCTCGCGGTTTATCCCGATGCGCGGATCGAACCAGTGACCGGCGGTTTGATCCTACTCCCGTCTCAGCCGCCGGTCCCGAGGATCGCGCACCAGGTCAAAGCGATCGGGAAATAGAGTTCGGGCATTTGGTACCCCCTCGGTCAGACAAGCTCTGACCGAGCATTTGTCGTTCGGGCATTTGGTACCCCTGTCGATGCCACGTTCGCCTTACTGCGTTCCCGAGCACCTTTTGAAGCGGGTTCGGGCATCTGGTACC
>Ga0153954_1001160_pt1 | contig 15524 bp, 9 predicted proteins | sample TSFL038MetaG_FD_102277 | JGI IMG/M metagenome (GOLD analysis project Ga0153954, IMG submission 102277) | Attine ant fungus gardens microbial communities from Florida, USA - TSFL038 MetaG | ecosystem: Host-associated > Fungi > Mycelium > Unclassified | place: USA: Florida, Wekiwa Springs State... | reverse complement strand
GCGGGCTTCAACGTCACCCACGTCTACGGCCTCACCGAGACGTACGGCCCCGCGACCACCAACGAATGGCGCGTGGCCTGGAACGCGCTGCCAGGCGCCGAGCAGGCGGCGAAGAAGGCGCGCCAGGGCGTGCGCTACGTGCCGCTCGAGGCCCTCGACGTGCGCGATCCCGATACGCTCGCGCCGGTGCCGCCTGACGGCGAGACGCTGGGCGAGGTGATGTTCCGCGGCAACGTGGTGATGAAGGGCTATCTCAAGAACAGGCCCGCGACCGAGAAAGCGTTCGCCGGCGGCTGGTTTCACTCCGGCGATCTCGGCGTGATGCATCCCGACGGCTACATCCAGCTCAAAGACCGTTCCAAGGACATCATCATCTCGGGCGGCGAGAACATCTCCTCGATCGAGGTCGAGGACGCCCTCTACAAGCATCCGGCCGTGCAGGCCGCCGCCGTCGTCGCCAAGCCCGACGACAAGTGGGGCGAGACGCCCTGCGCCTTCATCGAGCTCAAGCCCGGGCAACAGGCCACGACCGACGAGCTGATCGCCTGGTGCCGCAAGAACCTCGCCGCATACAAATGTCCGCGCTATGTCGTCTTCGCCGAGCTGCCGAAGACCTCGACCGGCAAGATCCAGAAGTTCAAGCTGCGCGAGATGGCCAAAGAGGTGTGAGAGCGCCGATCTTCGGCGCTCTCCCGGGCGCGGCGATAAGGCCATCGCATTTCGTAGGATGGGTTGAGCGAAGCGAAACCCATCAGCTTCGTGCCGCGGGCGATATGATGGGTTTCGCTTCGCTCAACCCATCCTACGCGTTCAATCTTCGTGCTCGATGCCGTGGCGCGGGAAGCCGTGCAGGTTGCCATCGGGATCGGGCCCGACATAACGGCCGCCGCCTTCGTAGACGTCATAGCCCTGGTTGATCGAGTGCCGCTCGCCTTCCGTGCCCCCGAAAGTCTCGTCGTATTGCGACAGGTTCGGCTGCACCGGCGTGCGGCGAACCGCCGTCTGCGCCATCGCTGGCGTGGCGATGGCGACGATCGCCACCGCAGCAACAAAAGCTTTCATCGTGAAACTCCGGCCAATTGGGGTTTGTGCCAACTCGCCTGAGGCATCCTCCCGCGGGCAGCCTTTTGCAGGACGAACACGAATATGCAACGCACATTTTTTTGAATCATCGCGCGCGCGAATCTTCACGAATTAGTCGTGAAATGACAACCAAATGAGCCCGTTCGAATCGAAATTTATGCGAAATTGACCGCCCCGCAGGCGGCAAGGCCGCCCGCCACGCGATAGCAGCACCACCGATCGAAACGCGCCGTTAACGCCGGCCGTATTCACGCATCGAGATCAGCCGGCAGCGGCGTCTTGCCCCGGATAATGTCGGACGCCTTCTCCGCCATCATCAGGACACAAGCGTTGATATGCGCCGACACGAGATCAGGCATGACGGACGCATCAACCACGCGCAGCCCTTCGATGCCTCGCACCCGCAACTCAGGATCGGTGACCGTGTCAGGGCCGATTCCCATGGCGCAGGTCCCGCACGGGTGGTGTGCGGTAATGGCCGTCCGCTGCAGCCAGGCATCGATCTCCGCATCCGTCTTCACTTGCGGGCCGGGCGAGACCTCCTTGCCGCGATAGGGATCCATCGCCTTCTGGTAACCCACGTCCCGGGCGCGCTTGAAGCCCTCGCGCAGGGTCGGCAGATCATTCGACGCAGTGAAGAAGTTGTAGATGATGCGCGGCGGATCGCGCGGATCTTTGGAGCGCAGCAGAATCTCGCCGCGGCTGTCGGGATGCAGCAGCGTCGGGCGAATGCCGTAACCGTCGACATAAGCCGGCCGCAGCCCCGGAAACCATAGATGCGTCTGCGCCGGCGCGCCGCGGAACATGAATTCGATGTCGGGCACTGCGAGCTCGGGCCGGGTCTTGACGAAGGCATGCAGCCCGCCCGGCACCACCGTACCGGGGCCGCTGCCGAAGAAGTAAGCGCGGATCATGCTTACGGCCATGCGGTCGAAACGCATGTCGTGATGAAAGGTGCCGTTGTCGCGCCGCTCGAAGAAGATGACGGCGGCAAGGTGGTCCTGCAGGTTCTTGCCGACCGGCAGATCGGCCACCGGCGCAATGCCCATCTCGCGCAGATGCGCCGCCGGACCGATGCCGGACAGCATCAGCAGCGGCGGCGTGTTGAACGCGCCGGCGGCGAGAATGACCTCGCGGTCGGCCGTGACCGCGACCTTGGTCCCGTTGTCGCGCACGAACTCGACGCCGGTCGCGCGCGAGCCCTGCATCAGAACGCGGGTGACATGGACGCGGGTCTCGAGGCTGAGATTGTGCCGGCAGATCGCCGGCTTGAGATAGGCGGTCGAGGCAGACGAGCGATAGCCGTTGCGGATGGTGTATTGGCCACGGCCGAACCCGATCTGCTCCTTGCCATTGTAGTCGTCGGTCACCGGAAAGCCCGCAGACCGCGCCGCGTCGAGCCAGGCGTCGTAGAGCGGATCCTTGGTCTTCGCGAACTCGGTGCCGATCGGGCCGGTGCCGCCGCGCCATTGATTCTCGCTGCCCTCCCAGGTCTCGCAGCGGCGGAAATAGGGGAGCACGTCGGCATAGGACCAGCCGCGCGCGCCCTTCTGCGCCCAACGATCGTAGTCGCCGCGGTTGCCGCGGGTATAGGCCATCACGTTGATCGAGGAGGAGCCGCCGAGCACCTTGCCGCGCATCGCCTCGATCTTGCGGCCGTTCATGTTCGGCTCGGACTCGGTGTGGTAGCCCCAGTTGAACATCTCGTATTCATGCATCTTGCCCATGCCGAGCGGGATGTGGATGAACGGATGCAAGTCCCGTCCGCCCGCCTCGAGCAGCAATACGCGCGCCCCTTCGTCCTCGCTGAGACGGCTCGCCAGCACGCAACCGGCCGAGCCCGCGCCGACGATGATGTAGTCGTAGCCTTGGGTCGCGTCGTAGCTTTGGGTCACGTCGAAGACCTTCCAATCGTAGCCCGGATGGAGCGAAGCGAAATCCGGGGTTCGTGCCGTAACAGGGAAACCCGCATTACGCTTCGCTACATGCGGGCTACGCGATTTTGCCCATGCGTCAACAGTTGCATAGGACACATTCGACGCCTGGGCAAAGGCGCCGTATGGCTTGGCGTATGGCGAGCAACAACCGTCGCCTGCTCAACGGTCTGCCCGAGCGCGCAACGACGCTCGGCCGTGCTCGCGGAAGGAATTCCCATAGCCAGCCGATCATCGGCATGCTTTATACCTCGCCACCGCAACGCCCCCGGCGGCGAGGCGTACGCGTCCGGTCGAGGAGCCCATCGATGTCTGCGAGCCGCCAACGCCTGAGCCATCTTCCGCGACTGGCCGGCGCGACCTTGATCAGCCTGCTTGCCTTCGCAGGGCTCACCACGACGACGGCGCAGTCCGCACCGGCGCAACCGGAAGCGCCGCAGGTGGCGGCCTGGCGTGTCGAGTGCTCGGGCGACGGCAAGATGTTGGAGTGCCGCGCCATCCAGCAGGTGTTCCAGCGCGAGAACCGGCAATTGCTGGTGTCGCTGGCGGTCAAGCCCGCGGCCGATGGCAAGAGCGGCGCGATGATCGTGCAGCTTCCCCTTGGCCTCAACCTGACCGAGCCGATCACGTTCAAGGTCGACAACGGTGCGCCCGAGAAGCAGCCCATCCAGACCTGCACCAATGTCGGATGCTTCGTGGCGGTGACACTCAACGACAAGCTGCTAGCGGCGATGCGCGCCGGCACCGAGCTCAAGGTCGGCATGCAGGACGCCAGCAAGAAGCCGGTCGAGATCGGCCTGCCGCTGCTCGGTTTCGGTCTCGCCTTCGACAAGGCGAAGTGACGGCGCGCGAGCGGCGCTGCGCAAGGATGGGACCCCCATCGGCGCGCGAGCCAGCGTAGGAGACGAGCCATGAGCGAAAGGGCGAGCGAGCGGGCGCTGCCGCTTTCGGGCATCACCGTGGTTTCGCTCGAGCAGGCCATTGCCGCCCCGCTCGCGAGCCGGCACCTCGCCGACTGGGGCGCGCGCGTGATCAAGATCGAACGGCCGGGCACGGGCGATTTCTGCCGCGACTACGACGCGGTCATGAACGGCATGTCGAGCCAGTTCGTCTGGACCAACCGTTCGAAAGAGAGCCTCGCGCTCGATATCAAGAGCGCGAAGGGCAAGGCGGCATTGGAAGCCCTGCTGCCGCGCGCCGACGTCTTCATCCAGAACCTTGCGCCGGGCGCGGCCGAGTGGCTCGGCCTCGACGCGGCCACGTTGACGAAGCGGTTCCCGCGCCTGATCGCCTGCGACATTTCGGGCTACGGCAGCGGCGGCCCCTATAGCGACAAGAAGGCCTACGACCTGCTGGTGCAATGCGAGGCGGGCTTCCTCTCGATCAACGGCACCGAGGAGCAGCCCGCCAAGTGCGGCATCGCGATCGCCGACATCGCGACCGGCATGTACGTGCTCAACGGCGTGCTGATGGCGCTGTTCAACCGCGAGCGCACCGGAGAGGGCATGGCCTTCGAGGTGTCGCTGTTCGATTCGCTGTCCGAATGGATGAGCTATCCCGCGTTCTACACGGAAGGCGCCGGCAAGCCGCCACGCCGGACCGGAACCCGCCACGCCACCATCGCGCCGTATGGTCCATTCAAGACCGGCGACGGGAGGGTCGTGTTCTTCGGAATCCAGAACGAACGCGAATGGGCGGCGTTGTGCGCGCAGGTGCTCGACGACGCGGCGCTCGCGGGGGATCTCCGCTTCAACAGCAACCCGCGGCGCCTGCAGAACCGCGACGCGCTCGAGGCGTTCATCGAGCGGCGATTCGCCACACTGACCAGCGACGAGGTGCTGCAGCGGCTCGATCAGGCGGCGATCGCCAACGCCCACATGAACACGGTGGAGGCCTTCCTGGAGCACCCGCAATTGCGGACGCGCCAAAGGGTCCGGAAGGTGGGTTCGCCGCATGGCCCGATGACGAGCTTCCTGCCCCCGGTCACGATCCCCGGAACCACCCCGGTGATGGGGCCGGTTCCGGCGGTCGGCGAGCATACTGAGGCAATCCTGAACGAGCTCGGCATCGTGGAACCTGCAGCTCCAACGGGCCATCGATAGCAGTCCGCCATCGAAAGTGTGTCCTTATTGAAACATCTGACAAAATTGGCGGATCGGAGCGGCCGATAGCCGGTCCTGACAATTGCCTCTGCTGCACCGCGGCGCCTAAAGTTCGTCCGGTGGAGTGCGGGGAGCTGGGGCGATGTTCGCCGGCGTACGGGCCATTTTGCTGGCGGCGGCGATAGTCGGCACGTCCTGCGCGGCGTTTGCCCAGATCGTTCCGCCGAGCGACCAGCCCGGGCGGGAGCGCCAGCGCTTCGAGCAGCCGGCGGTACCACTCGCCCAGCCGCGCGGACCGATCATCGCCGCGCCCGGGGCCACGGCGCCGCCGGGCGCCGCCGAGACCATGCTGGTCGTCCGCGGGATCGAGGTCGTGGGCGCGACCGTCTATCGCGACAGCGATTTCGCCCCGCTCTATGCCGGCCTCGTGGGCAAGAAGGTGAGCCTGCAGGCGGTCTACGACCTCGCCGGCCGCATCACCGCCAAATACGGCAACGACGGCTATGTGCTCTCGCGCGCCATCATCCCGCCGCAGCAGCTCGACCCCAACGGCGCGGTCGTGCGCATCCAGGTGGTCGAGGGCTATGTCGACAAGGTCGAATGGCCGCCGCAGCTTTCGAGCTACGTCGATTTCTTCTCCTACTACGCCGCCCAGATCACGGCCGAGCGTCCGGCCAATATCCGCACAATCGAGCGCTACCTCCTGCTCGCGGGCGACCTGCCGGGCCTGAAGTTCAAGAACAGCCTCAAGCCGCATCCGAGCAAGGTGGGTGCGGCCATCCTGGTGGTCGAGGTCGTGATCAAGCCGGCCGACCTGTTCGGTCGGGTCGACAACCGCGGCACCCGGGCGCGCGGTCCGAACGAGTTCATGACCTCGGCCACCGCCAACAACCTGCTGCACATCCACGACGCCCTCACCGTCACCTATGCCGGGGCGTTCCAGACGCGGGAGCTGCAGTATTTCGGGGCGAACTACCGGCAGGTGCTCAACGGCGAGGGGCTGACCTTCTTCGCCAACGGCAGCTACGGCTACGGCCGACCCGGCACGCTCGAGCTCGAGCTCCTGAACTATCGGACCAAGAGCCAGTATTTCGAGACTGGGCTGAGCTACCCGGTGATTCGCGCCCGCGAGCAGAACCTCAACGTCTCCGGGCTGTGGTTCTGGAGCGACGACCGCTCCTCGTTCTTCGATATGCCCGACATACCGCCGAGCACCCTCGACAAGATGCGCGGCTTTCGCCTCAAGGCCGACGCCGATTCGGCCGACCGCTTCGGCGGCATCAACCAGATCAGCTACAGCTTCAGCCAGGGCATCGAGGGCCTCGGCAGCACGCTCAACGGCAACGAGCTTGCATCGCGGGCCAACGGCCGGGTCGATTTCAGCAAGATGGAGGCGACGCTGTCACGCCTGCAGGCGCTGGGTGGGGGCGTGTCGGTCCTGGGGGTCGCCTATAGCCAATATGCCATGACGCCGCTGCTGGTCTCCGAGCAATGCGGTTATGGCGGCCGGGTGTTCGGCCGCGCTTTCGATCCCTCCCAGTTCGTGGGCGACAGCTGCGTCGAGCTCTTGGGCGAGTTGCGCTTCGATGTGCCGCACGAGCTGAAGGGGCTGACCCAGGCCCAGCTCTATGCGTTCGTCGACCACGGCTGGCTCCACAATATCGCCCCGGTTCCAGGCACATTGAGGAACGTGAACGCGGCGTCCGCTGGCGCCGGCATTCGCCTGGGCTGGTTCAACTCCTTGACCGCGGATCTGAGCGTGGCGACGGCCATCCAGGGCTATGATCTGACGGGGACTCAGCCAGTCCCCGGCCAGTTCGTCGGCGCCAATCCGCGCACACGGTTCTTCTTCATCGTGACGGGAAGGCTTTAGCAGGGACCAACCGAGGGCGATGCGCACAAGTCTCGCAAAGGTGCTGCTGACCACCACGGCGCTGCTCGCGTCCGGCGTGCTGCCGGGCGGAGCCGAGCCGCGGGGGCCGTCGGTGGTCGGGGGCGCCGCCAATATCTCGGGGCTGGGCACCTCCAACGTCACCGTCACCTCGACCACCAACAGTGCGATCATCAACTGGAACACGTTCAACGTCGGCACCGGCGAGAGCGTGCGCTTCAACGAGCCTTCGAGCTCGTCGGTGGTGCTCAACCGCGTGACCGGCGGGCTCGGGCCGTCGGAGATCCTCGGCACCATCACTTCCAACGGCCGCGTCTTCATCATCAACCGCGACGGCATACTGTTCGGCGCCGGCGCCGTGATCAACACCGCGGGCTTCCTGGCCTCGACCAGCGACATCGCCAATGCCGACTTCATGGCCGGGAAGTACAACTTCAACATCCCGGGCCGGCCGGACGCCTCGATCGTCAATCTCGGACACATCACCGCAACCAGCGGCGGCTTCGCCGCCCTGGTGGCGCCGGGCGTGCGCAATTCCGGCACCATCACCGCCACGCTCGGCACGGTATCGCTCGTCGCCGGCAACAGCTTCACGCTCGACCTCTACGGCGACCGGCTGATCACGCTCGCGGTCAACGACCAGATCGCCTCGAAGGTGATCGACGTGCAGACCGGCAAGCCGCTCACCTCGCTGGTCACCAACGACGGCAAGATCAAAGCGAACGGCGGGCGGGTCGAGCTCACCGCGGCCGCCGCCCGCACCGTGGTCGACTCGGTCATCAACACCAGCGGCGTGATCCAGGCCAACTCGATCGGCCGCAGGAACGGCATGATCGTGCTGAGCGCCGCAACCGCCGGCAGCAAGGGCGCCGGCGCGCCGCAACAGACCATCAAGATCTCCGGGAAGCTGTCGGCCGCCGGCAAGAAGAAGGGCACCAAGGGCGGCACCATCGTGGTCAGCGGCGAGAACATCCAACTCGCCAAGGCCACCATCGACGCCTCCGGCCGCGCCGGCGGCGGCAAGGTGATGATCGGCGGGGACTGGGGCGGCGGCAAGCCGAACACCGCCTTGGTGAACAACACGAGCGCCACGCTCGAGACCTACGCCATCCCGACCGCGACCACGGTGACGGTCGATTCCGGCACCACGATCAATGCCTCCGCAGTCGACAGCGGCAACGGCGGCAAGGTGGTGCTCTGGTCCGACACGCAGACGACGTTCGCCGGCACCATCCTGGCGCGTGGCGGATCGCTCGGCGGCGACGGCGGCTTCGTGGAGACATCGAGCCACCAGCAACTCGCCTTCACCGGGACGGTCGACACCGGTGCGGCGAACGGCAAGGCCGGCACGCTGCTGCTCGATCCGGCGGATTTCTATATCGTCGCCAACTGCGATGGCACCTGCCCGACATCGACCATGACCTCCGCACAGGTCGAAGGCTTGCTGGCCAACCAGAACGTCGTCATTGCAACCAACAATAACGTCAACGTCGACGGCCAGAATGGCGACATCTTCGTCAATTCCAGCATCACCTGGAGCACCAACAACTCGCTCACGCTGAACGCCTATCGCGACATCGACATCGCCGGCGGCGTGACCATCGCCAATATCAACAACGCCAGCGGCAATCTCGTCCTGCGCGCCGACAGCACCGGGACCGGCGTGGGAACGGTGAATTTCCTGACGGACTACGTCTCTGACCAGCCGGTGACCGGCAGGGTCGACTTCTCCCAGAGCACCGGCGCGGTCTCTATCTTTTACAATCCCGGCTTTTCCGACGGCGGCACCAAGTACCAGAACGCAACCGATTTCAGCCCGTACGTGCTGACACAGAACCCGAGCCAGCTGACCGCCTACATGCTGGTCAACAATGCCGACGACCTAAACGCCGTGCGCACCAATCGCGCCGGAACCTACGCGCTCAGCCGCGACATCACCGATTTCTCGGATGTCCCGAACTTCACTCCGATCGGCGGCGCCGGATCGTCCTTCACCGGCGTCTTCGACGGCCAGGGCTATACGATCGCCAATCTCACGATTGCGACCAACGAATCCACCAACAATATCGGGCTGTTCGGCGTCATCGGCAGCGGCGGCACTGTCCGCAACCTCAACTTGGCCAACGTCCAGGTGGCGGCGAACCCCCATTACCACGGCGATCGTCAGTTCATCGGCGTTCTCGCCGGCCAGAACGACGGCACGATCAGCAACGTCAACGTCACCGATAAGCTCGACGGCCAGGCCACGGCCACAAGCACCATCAACGGCATCCCCAGCGGCCATTCGTCGAGCGACATCATCGCCGGCGGTCTGGTCGGCCAGAACAACACTCATGGGATGATCCTATCATCCAGCGCGACGACCAACGTCACCGGCGGCGTCTACACCGGCGGGTTGGTCGGCTCGAACCGCGGATCGATTGCCGATTCCCATGCGACAGGCGTGCTCAGCAGCGGGACCTCCGCTCCGCAGAACGGGGTGTCCGGGGCATACGGCGGTCTCGTCGGCCTGAACGAAACGTCGGGCACGATCTCGCGGTCATACGCGACCGGCAACATCTCGCTCATTGGTCCAGATTACGGATATCTGGATGGCGGCGGCCTCGTTGGTCAAAATCACGGCGACATCGCATCCTCGTACGCGACCGGATCGGTCACCAGCCAGCATTCCTCACCATCGCACACCTATCTCGGCGGGCTCGTCGGCTGGAACCTCGGCGGCAGCATCGAGAGCTCCTACGCCACCGGCAATGTCACAGGCACAGGACAGTATGGCGACGGCGGCGGCCTCGTCGGCGTGAACGACAGAGGCACGATCTCGCAATCCTACGCCACCGGCGCCGTCAACATGAAGGACGACAACATAGATGGCAGTTCCTCGACCGCCGGAGGGTTCGTCGGCATCAACAACGGCAACATCGTGCAAAGCTTCGCCACCGGCGCGGTCAGCATCAGCGGCAACGGCAGTTCGGGCGGCGGGTTTGTCGGCACCAACAACGACACCATCACCGAGGCCTATGCGACCGGTACGGTCAGCGGGGGCACGAGCACCGTCATCGGCGGGTTTGCCGGCACCAACAATGAGAATGGCTCGCTGGACCAGACCTATGCAATCGGAAAGCTGACAGGCAGCGGCACGGTCGGCGGTCTCGTCGGGGTGAACAACGCGCCGAGCGACTCCATCCAGAGCTCCTACTGGGACAACCAGACCACCGGCGTGAACACCAGCGCCGGAGGCACCGCCTTGACGACGGCGTCCTTCATCGCCGGCCTGCCGAACGGCTTCGATCCCAGCGTCTGGGGCATCCAGCCTAATCCGACCTATCCGCATTTCGGCTGGCAGCCGGGGGACACCGTCCCCGTGGGGCCAACGCCGCCGACGCCGCCGGATCAGGTGCCGACCGTCCCGTCGCAGGCACAGGTGATCGACAACCTCGTCAACACGGTCACGTTCGCTTCGCTCAACACCGCGCCGGTGCTGAACATCCCGAGCAGCGGCGGAAAAGGCGTGCGGCAGCCGCAGTACCCGCCGCCGGCACCGCCCGGGGCACCGCCGCAGGGCGGCCAGCAGCCGCCACAAGTGTTCCAGCGCATCATCGACATTCCGCCGCTCAACGAGACGCGCTTCGTGCAGGACGAGGTGGTGCTGCAGATCACGTCGAACACCAACGTCGCCCAGCTTGAGGACGCACTGCGCAATCTCGGGCTGGCCCTGCTCGATACCCAGAATCTCGGCGGCACCGGCGCGACCATGCTCCGCTTCCACATCGGCAATGGCCAGACCGTGCGCGATGTCATCCAGCAGATGGCCGCGATCCAGATCGTCGCGGTGGCGCAGCCCAACTATGTCTACGAGCTGGCGCAGCAGCGCCCGGGCGAGGCCGCGCCGGCGTCGCGCGGCGACACCAACTCCTCCGGCGACGCCGCGCAGTACATCCTCAAGAAGCTGCAGATCTCCGACGTGCACCGCATCGTGCGCGGCACCAACGTCCCGATCGCGGTGATCGATTCGGAGATCGACGCGTCGCACCCCGACCTGCAGGGCGTGATCGCGCAGCGCTTCAGCGCGGTGGCCGGGCCCGAGAAGGCGCATCCGCACGGCACCGGCATGGCGGGCGCCATCGCCTCACACCAACGGCTGATGGGCATCGCGCCCTCGGCGCGCATCTATGCGGTGCTCGCCTTCTCGACCAAGGCCGCGACCGCGGAGAGCACGACCTACAACATCCTCAAAGGGCTGGACTGGGCGGCAAGCCAGGGCGTGCGCATCGTCAACATGAGCTTCGCCGGCCCCAAGGACCCCTCGCTCGAGCGCGCGATCAAGGCCGCTTATGACAAGGGCATCGTGCTGATCGCCGCCGCCGGCAATGCCGGACCGAAATCGCCACCGCTCTATCCCGGCGCCGATCCCTACGTGATCGCGGTGACGGCGACCGATGCCGACGACCACGTATTCACCGGCGCCAACCGCGGCAGCTACATCTCGGTGGCGGCCCCCGGCGTCGACATCCTGGTGCCCGCGCCCGACGGCGCCTATCAGCTCACCACCGGCACGTCGGTCGCAGCCGCGGAGGTCAGCGGCATCGCCGCGCTGCTGATCGAGCGCAATCCGCGGCTCACGCCGGCCGACGTCCGCCGCATCCTCATGGGCAGCGCCAAGAAGCTCGGCCCGGGCGAGCGCGACGACAACGTCGGCGCCGGCCTGGTTGATCCGCTCCGCGCAGTGCAGGTCGCCACCCCGCGCACCGCGACCAGCACGCCGCCGGCACCGACGCTGCGGCAGCGGTAGCTGCTTGTGACAGCGGCGCGGCTCTTGCGTCCCCTCCCCCGACGCAAGTCGGGCTTGCCCGACTTGCGCACTTTAAGACGCGACCCGGGCAAGCCCGGGGCGCGACGGGGGAGGGTTAGGGTGGGGGCGCACAGGAAGATTCGTGCCGTATCACCCCCACCCCAGCCCTCCCCCGCAAGCGGGGGAGGGAGCAGACCACCGCCGTCGCGGCACTCGGCCACTACAACGAGCCGTTACCGACCTGCGCGCCGCTCGGAACCTCGCTTGCTGCTTCTTGCCTGCTGCTGCACGCACTATTGGATCTGGATCAGCTCCTTGAGCTGAGTCTCGCTCAGCGGGGCCGTGAGAAACTTGAATTGGACGGCGTCCGCCATGCTGCCGGCGACGCCGAGGATCTCGCCGGTCTGCAGGCTCTGCTTGGGGATGAAGTCCGCGAGCATGTGGCGGACCGCGGTCTCGGGCAGGCCGGAGAACGTGAGATAGCGCGTCAACGCATCGGGGCTCGCGTACATCCAGTCGACCGTCTCGTTGTAAGCCGCGAGATAACGCCTGACCGCATCCTTCTTGGCCGCGAGATTCTGCGCGTTCATGATCTGCACGCGCGCCGTCTGGTCGCGAAACGCTGCGATGTCGCTCGCGCGCGCGATCATGCGCGCCTCGCCTTTCTCGAGGAGATCGAGCGCGAACGGCGCCACCGCCCAGCCGACATCGACCTGCCCGGACAGCACCTGGGTGATGGTGCCCGCGCTGTCGCCGGTGGCGACCGGCCGCGCATTGAGCCCGTAGTCGCTGATGAAGCGCAGCACCGCGATGTTGGTGGAGGAGCCGGTGGTGGAATAGGCGATGGTCTGTCCCTTGACCTCGCGCATCGACAGAAGCGGCGACTTGGCCGGAACCCACCAGAAGGTCTCGCGCGAACCGGTCGAGCTCGCGCCGATGATCCGCACGGGCGCGCCCTTGCCATAAGCACCGAGCGCGCCCAGCATGCCGGCGCTCAGCCCGATGTCGACCGCGCCGGAGACGACGACCTGCAAGGTCTCGCCGCCACCCTGGGTGTAGAGGATATCGAGATCGAGGCCGTGCTTGCGGAATATCCCGGCCTGCTGCCCGAGCTCGGGGATCGCGCCTTCCCAGCTGCCCCGGATCGGAGAGGCGATCTTGAGCGTATCGGCGGCGCCGGGGCCTGACAGCAGCAACGTCGCGAGCGCCGCCGCGATTGCCCAACACCGGCCAGCCATCGGTTCCTCCTCGATGATTTCGGGACTGCTCTTGGGGACGCATTAAGCCGCATTGCCGGCGCAACGCCAAGCCGCCGGTACGCGCCGGCGCCGCCTACCCAGGCGAACGCGCTACTGCGCGGCTTCGATCTTGTTGGCGTGGATCACTTCGGCCCAGCGTTTGATTTCGTCGTGCAGCTTGGCGCTTGCGGTCGCCGGCGCGAGCGCGTCGGCACCGAAAGCGCTCATGCCGCTGTCGGCGAAGCTCTTGAGCACCTTGGGATCGGTGAGCGCCACACGCAGCGCCTGGTTGAGCCGATCGACGACCGGTGCCGGCGTCCCCGCGGGCGCAAAGAGCGCCTGCCAGAACTGGATGTCGAGATCCTTGTATCCGAGCGCGACTGCGCTCGGCACGTCGGGCAGCGCCGGCATCCGCTCCCTGGCGGTGACGCTGAACGCTTTGATCATGTCGGCCTTGATCTGCTCAATCGCCGTCGCCGGCGAGGAGCAGTAGATGTCGGCATGGCCGGCGAGGATGTCGGTCAGCGCCGGCGTGCCGCCGCGATAGGGGATCATGTTGACGGTCACGCCGACGGACTGCGCGAGCAGCGCCGCGCAGAGATGCGCAAGGCTGCCGGAGCCGGCATGAGCGAACTTCACGCCGGGGCCGGTGCGCTTCATCCACGCCGTCATCTCGGCCATGCCGTCGGCCGGCAGGGTCTTGCGGCCGACCAGCACCATCGGGCTGTAGTTGACGAGGCCGATCCCGGTCAGCCCTTTCTCCGTGTCATATGGCAGCTTGAGCAAGCTCACATTGGCGGCGATCGCAAGCTGGTGGATCAGAATGGTGTGCCCGTCGGGCTCGGCATGCACCACCCGTCCCGTGGCGATGGTGCTGCCGCCACCGGTGACGTTCTCGATCACCACGCTCTGGCCAAGCACGGCCGACATGCGCTCGCCGACTACGCGGGCCGCGGCATCGGTCGGGCCGCCCGGCGAGTACGGCACCACAATGGTGATCGGGCGGGATGGAAACGTGTCGGAGGCCGCCGGCACCGCCGCGAGCAAACCAGTGGCGAGCGAGCCAGCGGAGATTGACAACGCCACGACCAACCGGTGCGCGCGATTCAAGGCTCACCTCCCCGGCCCGCGCTTTATGCTTGTTTGGAAGCGGGCCTCGCCGGCATTTAAGCCGCGACCCGATGCGCCATCAAGGGGAGCCGTGGCCAGGTGCAGCACACCTAAGTGCGTGCAGCGATGGGGGACGCAGCCATCGCAGCATGGCCGCCACCGATGTCAGCGGGCGGCGAGCTTCACGTAACCGGCCCGCCGCAGCAAAGCTTGCCCGTTCACCCCCGAGCAGAATTCAATGAAGGCTCGCGCCACCCCCGAGGGAGCGCGGGCGGTGCCCAGATTGAGCGTTCGCGCCAATGGATAGTCACCTGAGCGGACCGCATCGGGCGTCGGAGCCACCGGCGCCTGCTCGGGAGCGATGCGCAGCGGCACCATGGTGACACGGTCGCCCGCGCCTTTGGTGGCGCCGAGATCGGCATAGCCGATGGTGCCCGGCAGCGCCGCGACCTCGGCCACGATCGCCTCGTTCGTCGGCAAGCGCCGGACGGAGGCGCCATAGGGCTCGTCGCCCAGCACATGCTCGCCGAACATCGCCGCGGTGCCGGAGCCTTGGACGCGGGCGAAGGGAAAGATTTCTCCATCGCCGCCGCCCAGCTCGCGCCAGTTGCGGACCTTGCCGGTGAAAATGCCGCGCAGCTGGCCGAGGTCCAAGGCAGGGATGGCGGTCGCTTGATTGACGATGATCGTGACGCCGTCGAGCGCGAGCCCGGTGACCGTAAGGGCAATCCCCTGCGAGGCCGCGAAATCGCGCTCCCGGGCCGAAAGCTCGCGCGACGCCATGCCGATATCGACGATGCCGTGCAGCAGGGCCGCAATGCCATCGCCCGAGCCGCCGCCCCGCACAATGATATCGGCCTGGGGATTGCGGGTCATGAAATCCTCGGCGCAGGCGGTCACGACCGGCCGCATCGTCTCCGAGCCAGCGACCTGCACCGAGCCGGCCTGCGACGCACCGGCCTCAAGGCGCTCGCCGAAGTAGTGCGCGGTGGCGAGCAGCAGGAGACCGATCGGCGCTGCGTAGAGGCCGAGCCGCGCGAGGCTCCCGAACCCGAACCCGGTCTGCACGTCCCGATCCTCCCGCGCACGGACGCCGCCAGGCCGGGACACCAACCTGGGCCCGACGCCAGGCGCCGACGTGCTCAGTTCCTGATGATTTGAATCAACCGATTAAGAGCGCGCGGTGACACCACAATGACACCTTCCAGCCGTGGTTTTATGCCCACAATCGTCGATCAGGCCCGCGAAATTCTCGATCGTGTCCCCGGGCGTGGTGTAGCTCGCGGTGGGGCACCGCATTCGCCGGCATGGGCCGGGCCGGTCAGCTGGCGATTGCCGGAAGGCTGACGGTTGGATCATCGCTTAACGGCGCGATGG
>Ga0153954_1001159_pt1 | contig 15558 bp, 8 predicted proteins | sample TSFL038MetaG_FD_102277 | JGI IMG/M metagenome (GOLD analysis project Ga0153954, IMG submission 102277) | Attine ant fungus gardens microbial communities from Florida, USA - TSFL038 MetaG | ecosystem: Host-associated > Fungi > Mycelium > Unclassified | place: USA: Florida, Wekiwa Springs State... | reverse complement strand
CCGCCAAGACCGAGCGGCCCGAGCCGGGTTCAATGCCTCGGGAGTCTCGCGCAACAATCGCCTGATCGAGCGCCATGACTCGACCAATGGCGCCTACTGGCGGAGTTACGACTTCGCCGGCAATGCCGATCGCAAGAACCTCTTCTCACATCCGCTTGGGCCAGGGGACGGCGAGCATGACTTCGAGTACGACGGCGGCGAGATCGTCTTCACCCTGCCGAACGGACTCAACGGTTACATGCTTATCAATGCTCAGGGCAAGCGCATCGACAAGGGGCCGACCGCGATCGTCCGCGACAACAAGCAAGCCGATGGCGCCGTGGTCAATGGCATCTCCTGCATGAGCTGCCACAATCGCGGTTTCATCGAGAAAGTAGACCAGGTTCGCGACGTGGTGGCCCGGACCAAGGCGTTCGATCAGGACGTGGCCGAGACCGTCATGGCCCTCTATCCGTCCAAGGATCGGATGGAGGAACTCTTCAAGGGGGATCTCGAGCAGTTTGCGCGGGCAGTCAAGAAGACGGGGTCGGCTCTGAGTCAAACGGAGCCGGTCTTCGCCTTGGCGACGCACTTCGAGGACGAACTTACGGCCTCCTTGGCGGCGGCCGAGGCGGGCCTGAAAGTCAAGGATTTTGAGGACTTGCTGGAACGCACACCAAAGCTCAGCCAGTCGCTCGGCCCGCTCCTGGTCGGGGGTACGATCAAGCGAGATGTCTATGTCAATGCGTTTCCGAGCATCGCCGAGGCCAGGCACGTGAAAACGCTCGACACGGCCGCGGCTTCACCCGCGCCCCCAGCGCCCTCGCGCAGCACCATCCAGGGCGCGGGGACCAGTGTGGAGGCGAAGCCAAGGACAAAGCCGATCGCCAGCCAGCGAAAATTCTATCCGGCCGAGCGGTTGAGCAATCTTCCCGAGGTCTTTACCGGCGGCAACCAGGACTTGTTCCGCGACGTCGGACCAGCGGGAGCGGTCCTGGTCGGAGCGCGCGTCAGTTACACCATGAGGTTGGGTGGTCCCAAGATCAGCTCAATCCAGGCGATCTTCCGCAGCGGCCGGAACCTCCTCGTCGGGGAGCGGCACGGCGCACTTCTCGGTAAGGAGACCACGTCGATCGCGAAGCCCGGTTATGCCGTCGGAGAACTCCGGATCCACTCGGGAGTGCTGATCGACGGCTTCGAAATGATTTTCATGCGGATCAAAGGGGACCGCCTCGACCCCAACGATTCGTACAACTCCCCTTGGCTCGGAGACCTCAACGGAGGAGGCCCCGGCGGTGTGTCGAGCCAAGGGAGCCTGGTGGTTGGTCTTCAGGGGCGCGCGGGGCTCGAGGTCAATGCGCTCGGCCTGATCGTGGTGAAGTGATTCGAGACATCTTCACGTTTGAGGTAGCTTCGGAACCGAGCGAGGGCCGAAGCCGACTCGGGCGAGCCGGCGAGGTCATGTGACTCGGAGGGGTCCCCCTCGAGGTCGTAGAGTTCCTCGCGGCCATCACCGTTATGGATGTAATGGAGGTTGCGATCGACGAGTGACGTTAATGGGCCACGGCAGACGGGGGATTCCCCCTGGTTCGGATCAGCCTCGAAGGGGGCGTCGATCTCGGACAGCAGCGGCTCGAAGATCGCCTCCGATCGCGGCGCCTCGGGCGTCCACGCACGAGCCAGAGACCGGCCAGGGAACGGCGACTTGGCGGCAAGACCAACGCGATCCACGACCGTTGCTGCAAGGTCGCGCAGGCTGACTGGCTCGGTGACGACCGTCCCCTCCGGAACGGATCCCGGCTCGATGACGAGCAGGGGGACGTGGAGCTCGGGCTCGTAGAGACTGCACCCATGTCCGAAGAGGTGCCGCTCGCCGAGATGCTCGCCGTGGTCGGCGGTGACGATCACGACGGTGTTCCGCAACACCCCGCGCCGGTCGAGATCGTCAAGCAAGCGGCCGATCTCCCGGTCGAGGTACGCGATGCAGCGGTCATAGGCGTCGCGAGCCAGCTCGACGCTCCGCGGGTCGAGCTTTCGCTTATCAAGGTCCCACCAGGTCTTGAGCATCCACGAGTCGGCAAACGACTCTGGCTTTTTGCCAAAGGAGAGCTCTTCCATCGGCTCGGGGGGAAAGTAAGGGTGATGGGCGTCGTAAAAGTTGAGGAAGGCGAAAAAGGGGCGATCCCCCTGACGATCGAGCCAGTTGGTGAAGTCGCCCCTGATTCTGGCGGCGCTTTTGCGTTGCGAGCCGGAAGACTCGGCCTCGCCGATCCCACGTGCCAGCGCCGGGTGTTTGTGAACGAAGGTCAAGCCCCGCTGCACCAGGGCCGAGCACAGGAGGACGGCTTTGGGAGTCACATCGTAGTCTTCGTAGTGGGCAAATCCACGGCTGAGCCCTGTCTCGTAGCTACAATAAGTCGTGTTGGCCACAAAGCCGGCCGTGGCGTACCCCTGGCCTCCCAGGTATTCGGCCAAGGTTGGATTCGCATCATCAAGGGGACGATTCCAGCCAACCGAGAGCTGCCGGCTCGATCTCCCTGTAAACATGCTTGCATGCGATGACGCCGTCCACGGAGCCGTCGCGAAGGCGCGGTCGAAGCGAACTCCGCGCGTCGCCCAGCGTGAAAGCTGAGGGGTGGTTTCTCGTCTGTAGCCGTACAAGCTCAGGCTGCCGGCGCGAACCGTATCCAGAACGATCAAGAGCACGTTCTTGGTCGGGGTCGCGTTCTCGAGACCGCCTCCTTGGGTCCGGGGCGTGAACTTCGTCCGGGCGTGGGACGCATAGGAGATCAGGGCTCCGACGACCAGGAGTACAGCCAGCGCCGAGAGACCGTTGACGACCCAGCGGTCAAACCGTTTCCACTGTCTCGAAAGCCAGCGCGAGCTTTGCAGCGTCAGGCCGAGCGCGAGCATCAGGCACGCCGCCGTCGCGATCGGCGCCCGGAAGAGCAGTCCGAGATAGGCGGGGAACAAGAGGACGCCGAGGACCAACCTGGTTGAAACACTGCGCGGCCGGAACGTGGCGGCCAGCGCCAGGAGTAACCCAGGCCCGGCGACGATCATCAGGCCGGCCGCGGGGAACATCCAGGGATAGTGATGGCTTACGTTGTAATTTCTCGGGTCGAGGTAATGGCACTTCAGCAGGAAGACCGCCAGTTCCAGGGTGCCCGAGACGAGGCCAATCCCCAAGGTCCAGAGCAGCACCGTCAACGGCCAAGGCCGAGCCGGCATCGGCTCGGGTTCGCGCGCGCGGGGTGGTTCGACTTCCGATGTCACGCGCAATGCCCTCCCCGGCTTGAACGCGGCGCCCCTGCCTCGCTTCCGCGATCGCCTCCTGTTCGAGGCGCCGCGGCGGGAAATTAGCAGGATCGGCCGCAATCGCCAAGAGAGGCTTGCGCGTCAACGAGTCGCGGGCACCTAGCGCAAGTACCGTTCGGATGGCATACACCCAAAGCAAGAGAGTGGAAGGCCCCAGGTCGATGTCAATGGGCGTATGGGGTGGCACTGGCGGCTTGTCCACCAGTGGCGCTAGCCTGGGCCCACTGGTGGACAAGCCGCCAGTGCCACCCCATACGCCCATCGACTGAGCATCGATTGATGGTGCGTCCCACACATAACTCCCAGGGAGTTCACTCCGATCTTCCGGGATCTTGTAGGCTATCCCACCGCAAACCGCTCAAGACAACAGCGGCGACGAGGCCACTCAATGCGGCTCCACTTCTGCCCGGCGTTTTTCCATGCGTTCGGCCAGCGGCTCGGTCAACTCGTCGAGGATCGTGGGATGGCCGTTACGATTGGCGAACGTGCCGTGGCACTCCACGACCTGGGCCGCGTAGTCGGTGTGACGATCTTTCAAGAGTCGATGCAGCCCGGGCAACCGATAGTGAGGGACCGCCGGAAACAGGTGGTGCGGGATGTGCATGTCCTGCCCGTAAACAAAGACGGCCCAGCGCGTGAACGGGTCGGCGAAGAAGACGCGGGTGTTGGTCAGGCGGCCGTCGTCGGCGTTGGTGTGCTGGTAAACGTCGCGCAACAGCATGAAGAACAAAAAGGTCGACATCAGCGGCACGAGCCAGAGCAACCAGATGTAGACGACCGACGCCCCTCCCGTTGCGGCTCGGAGCATCCCAGTCCCCACGAAGAACCAGGTGTAATAAACCAGGCGAAGTAAGCCCGAGGCCCGGCTCGAGTACGGTTGCCGGAACGGAGACGGGAAGTAGGCCCGGGTCGGAAGGAGCAAGCCGACCGTCAGCAGAATCGACGTCGCCACCAATCCGGCGATCCAGAGCCAGTCGGCGTGCCCCAGCGCGAGAAGGGTATGCTGAAGAACCACGAACCCGGCCAGATACACGATCCCGAGCGTCGCGCCGAGACGAGGCCAGCATCGCCCCAAGACGTTTCCTTCCTTGGAACGCTTCACGTAGACGCTCTCCGAGCGACCGAGCACGTTGATGTCGAAGTAATCCTGCTGGTATCTGAACAGTGCCCGAGGTTCCGTGAACGCTCGGAGATAAATCGACTTGATGAACTCCCAGCGCCCCATCGGGAAGCGGTCGACCATCTTGCTTCCGCCCAGGCTAACCAAATCGGGGTCGCGACTCGGGTCGTTGGTGAATTGATGGTGCGCCAGATGGAATAGTCTGTAGAAATGCACGGTGGCCGTAATCGGAAACATGCAAAAGAGATCGCCGACCAGATCATTACAGAACTTATTCTTGAGCAAGGTGTAATGCGCAGCCTCATGGCCGAGACCGGCCAGGCGGTGTTGCAACGCCCCGATCAGGATCATCGCGACCGTCATCACCGGCACATTCCACCACCACGACACACCCCAGGAACCTCGGTTCTCGCCAAAGATCACCGCCGTTGCAATCACGGCGGCAATGCAAAGGTACTCGAAGGCCAGGTACCCGAGATTGGTCACGTTGTCGACGGCCCGCAGCCGCATGATCTCCTCTTGCAGCTCGGGAGCATTGAAGGCCGGCCTCCGCGCGGCCGAGGGCATGGTCACGGACATAAACAGTTCCCACCTCGGAATTCGGCCCGCGGTCGCGGAGCACTCGTCCTTGAACATCCCCGCTCGACATCTCCGTCATCGGCAGTCGACTAAGCCAATCGCGAGGAATCTCTTTTTGACCATCATAGCGCGGAGCCGTCAACTCAACCTTGTTCGACAAACTCAACCCAATTTTACACCACGATTTAAAATTTTCTCGGACAACGACAATTCCATGACAAACCAGGTCGGCCTGCTCCGACATTCCGGCGGAGATTTGTGCCGATGGGAACGGCTCGACCAGCGACCTGCCTTACGATCGGTCTGAATGCCTTTTCCACCGGGTGAGTACCACCGCAAAAACGTTAACCCATAAGAAGATCGGTGTCCGATGCACTAAGTGGGGCATCCGGCAAGTTTCTTGCTTGTAGGGCAGACCAAGGCTTGCCCTACGACAAGACATCGCGGTCCCCACTCTACGCGAAGAGGACTTGCCGGATGCTCCACGTAAGAAGATTGGTGTGCAATGCCCACTTACTACCAGCGACTACGAAAACCAGCCTTCGACGTTCGAGGAAGATTCCAGGCCGAAGCGATCTGGGACCGGAGCGAAAGACATGTTAGATAGAGAAGATCGCGTGAGCACCTCAAAGCCGGACGCTTCGGCGAATGCGACACATTCATGAATTCACCTATCGTTTGCCCTCAATGTCAACGAGAATTGCAAATCCCCAAGGCCAGCATGGGGAAGCGCGTGCGGTGTCCCGCCTGTGCCACGACCTTCGAGCCGACCGTTGCGGAGATCGATTCGAACTCGGCCTCGCCTACGACGGAGCCAGCGAACTCGAACGGTGACGTGCGGGAGGCTCCGGCCTCGACTTCGGAGGCTCGTGACCAAAGCAAGCGAACCGCCGCGTTCCATGTCCGGATCATTCACGACTCCGCGCAGACACTGAAGGGGATCTGGCAGGCTTCGCTCTCGGCTCAAGGGCTTGATTTGCACCAGCCCACGCTGGAGGACTTCCGAATCCCGGTCCGGTCCAAGGCCGAGTACAAGAGCGGCTCTCAGTTCGTGGTGACCATGAAAGGGCGAGCCGTCACGCTGAGTGTGTCGCAGCTCAACTTCTATCAAGACCGCCTGGCTCGCGACCTCGTCGAGTTCCTCAAGGGGAAGGGACCGGTTCCGAGCCCCTCGAGTTACGCGATCCCTTGGTACCTGATGGTCCTCGCACTCCTTCCGGCCGGGATCGGAGCGGTTTCGCTCAGCGGAGGAGCCATGGGTGGGGCTATCGGAGGAGCCTTGATGGGAGGAATGATTGGTGGGAGCTTTGCCATCCTCCGTCGCGAGAAGTGGCCACTCGTCACCCGGGTCGCGATCTTGCTGGCGCTCAATGCGGCCGGTTACGCCCTTTTGGCCTGGGTCGTCGTGGCCGCCTTCAGAAACACGCCCGCCCAGCCTCCTGGGAACATCAACGAACCCGCCACGAGGGATAAAGCGGCATCTTCCGCCCCCAAACCGGTCATGCCTGCGCTCTCCTCGACGGCCTGAGAACTACCGGCGTAGGGCGCGTTCGACAAGGCCGGCGCCACCGGTGGACAAACCACCAGTGCCGCCCCATACGCCCATCGACATGGCATCGGTTGATGGTGCATCCCACACAGAAATCCCAGGGATTTCACTCAGATCTTCCGGGATTTCGTAGGTGATCCCATACTGCTCTAAGGAACGATTCGCTTGAAGAGAACGAGGACGTGCCCCGACTTCGCTTTGGCGTCGAATTCGGTAGGCCTCGCCGCCGAGGGAGAACCCAAGTTGTCGCAGATTTTCAGCGTGTCGCCACTGATCCTGTAGATCCCGATCCACGTCTTCCCCTTGAGCAAACCGCCCGTGTGTTTGAAGTCGATTGCCTTCAAGGGCTTGTCGGGATCGAGGGAATAAGTCCCCTGATACACAACCCTTCCCTCTTCCGTGATCGTGAACGAATCAGCTCGGAACTCAATCTGATGGCCAACGAGATCGTCGGCCACCTCATCACCGCGCATCGCCTCAACGACCGTCCAAGGTCCTTGCAATCTCTGTTGATCCCGCGGCTGCGCCGCTCCCGGCAGAAATACGAGCGTCATCACGACAAGCATCAAACGCGTCATGATTTTCATGTCTCCTTGCTCGCTTGAGACGATGTTATCATGCGGAACACAAGGTGCCTTTCGCTGTTCTCGCTTCTCTTGAAGTAGCGGATTTCCAGAGCAGGAGCCGACAAGATAAGACCGCACTTTCTTTGAACACATCAAGCCATACGAGGTTTCGCCTGCGGAATCATAGAGTCGAGTTCCATCCGGGCAAGGCCGGACAGCCCTCGGTTCAACGTCCCCATTTCGGCTGATCTTGCAGGAACCTGTGATTTGACGGATCAGGGCCTTATCGGGCAGGTTGATCCACAGCGTGAGGTCTTGAGATCTTGGAAGGGATCACCTCTCTCGGCGCGATCGCACTGTGGGATGTTTTCTAAAAATTCATCCGGATTTTCCCTCCCTTTTCGTCCACCACGAAGGTACTATGATTTTCGGTCTGGATAGCCCACACAAAAGCCGGAGAGTGACCGGAACTCTCGGGCGCGACATCGACAGCTTGGACCGGAGGAGGGAGTCTTTGACGAGAGACTATCTTCGTGGAGGCGGACAGTTCGATAAACCTTACGCATCTCTATCCTGTAAATCCCGTCGGGCACGTCACGTTCGCTCAGGCCCGCGGTGCTCACGATTTTGAGGCTGTCTCGAGAAGTTTACAGCGCGATCATCTTTTCTACTTGTGCTCCGTCTATCCTTCCCGTTTGTAAGTCGCCGTTCACGAGCCTACCGTTCTTGATAAGAGCATTCATTTGAACGTTGGCAAGAAGTCACCGAGTCGCCCGATTGGCTTGGGATTGACGTGGGAGGACTTCGGCCTCCACTCGGGCGGCGCGAATAGCCTGTTCGCCGATGGCTCCTTCCGGCTCAACAAAGAAACTACCTCGATGATCCAGGTCTCGGAGTAGACCAACTTCCCGGGCCGTTGGCGAGATCAACTAAGCCGACAGCCTCTGAGGCCGGGGCGACCATCCCCGCGCTCGTCCCGCTCCAACGGCCCGCACACGCCCCACGCGAGTAAAATCCTCATGCCCAAGCTCACGCCCGTACTGGCCGTCGCCGTCACCATGGCGGCGACCCTGACCCTGCCGCTCCTGGCCCAGCAAGAGCCCCGGACGGCCAGCTCTGCCCCGGCGGAGAAGCCCCGAACGGCCGGGCCCGTCGACGAAGGCTATCTGCTCCCCAACGGCTGGACGATCACCCCCGCCGGTTATCAGGTCGTCCTGCCCGACCTCCTGCTGAATATCCTGCCCCTGCCCGACAGCAAGCGGGCCCTGGTCACCAGCAACGGATATAACGACCACGACCTCTGCCTCATCGACCTGGAGGGCAAGACGGTCGAGGCGCGGGCGAACGTCCGGGAGAGTTGGTTCGGATTGGCCCACGACCCGGCGACCGATCGGGTCTGGTGGGCCGGCGGCGGGACCGGGATCCGCCATTCGTACGAGTTGAAGGGGCAGGAGCTCCGCCGGGTCGGCCCCGACGAGCCCAACACATCCGGCTTGACGAAGAAGGAGAAGGCCGCCGAGCCGAAGCACTTCCAGGGTGCGGTGACCTTCGACCCTGCTACCAAGATTCTCTACTCACTCGACGTCGAGGCCGGAAAACTCACCGCGATCGACACTACCGGCAAGGCTCCCCAGCGCGTCGCGACGATCGGCGGCAGGCCCTACGACCTGGTCGTGGCGCACAACGGGTCGAGGCTCTACGTCTCCGACTGGGCGAGCCGCTCGGTGCTGGCGATCGACCCGTCCGAGCTGCGTGTGCTCGCTCGGATCGGCGTGGGAGAGCACCCCAACCAGATCGCCCAACATCCGAAGGATGACCGCCTCTTCGTCGCCTGCGCCTCGAGCAACAGCGTGTCGGTGATCGACACGACTCGCGGCCATGTGACCGAGACGATCTTCACCGGCCTGTTCCCCCGTGCCCCCGAGGGCAGCACGCCCGACGCCCTGGCCGTGAGCCCCGACGGCAAAACGCTCTACGTGGCCAACGCCGACAACAACTGCGTCGCCGTCGTCGATGTGGCCGTCCCGAGCCGCAGCGGCGTGAAGGGCTTCATCCCGACCGGCTGGTACCCGACCGCTGTCGCCGTCACGCCCGATGGCAAGAACCTGCTGGTGGGCGTCGGCAAGGGGAACCAGACGAAGCCCAACCCCTTCTTCTCCAAAACCAAGAAGGGCGCCGAAGGCCCCGCAGCGGCCGAGAAAGTGGCCAGCCAGGACAAGGGGGCGACGAAAAAGGCGAGGGCCAAGAAAAACCGGCCGTTCCCGCACATCGGTACAACGCTCTCGGGTGCCCTGTCGATCGTCCCGATCCCGGACGAGAAGACTCTGGCCGCCTACACCACGACGGTCTACAAGAACTGCCCCTATTCCGACGAGCAGTTGACCATCGCCCCCCACCCGACCAAGACGGCCATCCCGACGAAGGTCGGCGACCCCTCACCGATCAAGCATATCATCTACGTCATCAAGGAAAATCGGACCTACGACCAGGTCTTCGGTGATATCAAGAAGGGCAACGGCGACCCGAGCCTGGTGATGTTCGGGCGGCAGATTACGCCGAACCACCACAAGCTGGCCGAGGAATTCGTCCTGCTGGATAACCTCTACTGCAACGGCCAGGTCTCGCGCGACGGACACCCCTGGTCGACCATGGCCTACAACACCGACTACGTCGCCCGCGACTGGATGCTCACGTATTCGGGGCGAGATGGGGTCGACGACGACGACGAGGGGAACCTGTCGAAGGCTCCCTCGGGCTACCTCTGGGACGCCTGCTCCCGCGCCGGCCTGACCTACCGTAGCTACCGTGAGGCCGGCCGACGGGTGAGCGAGGCCGATGGTAGCGTGAAGTTCGACGCCGCCGTGCCCGGCCTGGTCGGCCACATGGCCCCCGACTACGGCATCCCCAAAGTTCCCGGCGAGCGGGATCGCGACACCGACAACGTCGAGATGTTCCTCAAGGAGTTCCGCCAGTTCGAGAAGGACGACAACCTCCCGCGCTTCATCGTCATGAGCATGGGCGAGGACCACACCTCGGGCACCACGCCGGGCGCCTTCACGCCGCAGGCTTGCGTGGCCAGCAACGACCTGGCGCTCGGCCGGCTGGTGGAGGCCGTGAGCAAGTCGAAGTACTGGAAGGACACGGCCCTCTTCGTTATCGAGGACGACGCCCAGAACGGCGCCGACCACGTCGACGCCCACCGGACCGTGGGGCTGGTCATTAGCCCGTACACCAAGCGCAAGCACGTGGACAGCACCCAATATCAGACCGTGAGCATGATCCGCACCATCGAGCTGATCCTGGGCTTGCAACCGCTCAGCCAGTTCGACGCCGCCGCGCGGCCGATGTTCGAGTCGTTCACCGACACGGCCGACCTGACCCCCTACGACCATCTCCCGGCCCAGATCGATCTCAACGCCAAGAATTCGACGCTGGCCTACGGGGCGGATCGGTCGTCGAAGATGGACTTCAGCGAGTACGACCGGGTCGACGACTTCGAACTGAATGAGATCCTCTGGTACGCGGTCAAGGGCACCGACGCCCCGTTGCCCCCGGCCGTCCGGAGGGCGATCGCCTACAGGCCGAGTCGCTGAGACTTCGTCATCCCCAGGGGTGGCGCGTTGCCGAGAACGCATCGCGCCTCCCCGTCCCCCACGGTGCTTTGAGCACGATCCTCGTAAAGTTGAAAGCCCCCGCTCGATCCGTCGCCGCGCCACCGGAGGCCCGAGAGGATCTCGAAATCGACCGGCTCGGTCATTGCCTCAATCCTCCTCAATTCTTCATCTCTTCAGCGAGCCCATCGCAGAGATTGATCGTCAGAAAAGCAAAGTCCATTTTCCGCTCAGAGTCACGTACCGGGATTCTTTCCCGTAGGGCAGGCCTTGTCCTGCCGAGGCCATTCGCCAACGTCTCGGCAGGCCAAGGCCTGCCCTACGAGAGTCGTGCAGCACCTGACATTACTCGTGTGACGATCAATAGCACGCTTGGCAAATTCATAGGCCTCGATGGTTAGCTTAGTGGCTCATCCTGCAAGTTTTTTGTAGGGCAGGCCTTGGACTGCCGAAGCTCTCGCGAACGGCCTCGGCAGGCCAAGGCCTGCCCTACGACAAGATATCTTTGGATGGAGGTGCTCACGTAAGGGAAGGAGACTTGCCGGATGTTCCACTTAGCCATCTATCGCACTTGATCCTATTGCCCTTGCTCATTCCTGACTCATCCCTTTGTTTTATCCATCTGGATATTGTTCAGCGTCTTTTGAATTGCCTTCACATCAAGCGGCATGAGGCTAGACATGAGGTGTCGCTGGTTATCCCCAAAGCCTCGTGCGTTGGACATACGATACTTGTCATTCACAAAAACGCACATTTTCTCGATCACACGCGTGCTGGCTGCCTTGACAAGCCTGGAATCCCAGCAGTCTTCCCAGATCAGGATCTCGTGTATGGATTCGTTTCCGTAGGGCAGGCCCTGGCCTGCCGAGGCTATTCGCCAACGTCTCGGCAGGCCAGGGCCTGCCCTACAAGAGTCGTGCAGCAGCGGGCATGACTTTCCTGACAATCAATAAGCAGGTAGTCATCGTCTTCCTTGGAATTGTGATCCGGCACCTGGTGCGTCGGCTTTGCTCCAGTTGTCGATCAGAATACCAAGGAAAGCCATATCCAACTTACTTAAGCGTAAGAGACTTTGCGCTGCCGTCTCTTGCGGCGAATCTCCTGCTTGCCTCCTCGGTCGCTGTGGGGAACCTGCCGCAAGTTCGACATGGAATCACTTCTAAAAAGTCGGGATAATCCTTTTCATCCGTCGCGGACACTGAATGAGACGTCCCGAGGCCAAAGCAGGGTGTTTCGGCCGCTTGTTGTCATGGTACACTGGGGTGTGGCCCCTCACCGGGGTTGTTTAAGCAGATCGCGTACCGGTCCATGAGGTACTGGGGCCTCTCCGCGCTGTCCGCACTTATGCTGGGCGAACGGTGTGCTCCCCGCTCCCACCCGGTTCTTCCCCCTCTACTCCCTCAGCAGTAGGAAATCATGCCTGCGATTTCAGAGAAGATCGATCGAATTTATGACCAAGTCGTTCAGCGCAACCCGGGTGAGTCCGAGTTCCACCAGGCCGTCAGGGAGGTCATCGACACCTTGGGGCCGGTTCTAGGGAAGTACCCCCAGTACGCCGAATACAAGATCATCGAACGCATCTGCGAGCCCGAACGGCAGATCATTTTCCGCGTCCCCTGGCAGGACGATCGCGGCGAAGTCCATATCAACCGCGGATTTCGCGTTGAGTTCAACAGCGCCCTCGGCCCCTACAAGGGAGGTCTGCGCTTCCACCCTTCGGTCTACCTCGGGATCGTCAAATTCCTCGGTTTCGAGCAGATCTTCAAGAATGCCCTGACCGGGATGCCGATCGGAGGGGCCAAGGGGGGCTCGGACTTCGACCCCAAGGGCAAGTCGGACAGCGAGGTCATGCGGTTCTGCCAGAGCTTCATGAACGAGTTGTTCCGCCATCTCGGCGAGTACACCGACGTGCCGGCAGGCGACATCGGCGTCGGCGCCCGGGAGATCGGCTACCTGTTCGGCCAATACAAGCGGATCACCAATCGCTACGAGTCGGGTGTCCTGACGGGCAAGAGCCCGCATTGGGGCGGCGCCTTGGTGCGCAGGGAGGCGACCGGCTACGGCTCCGTCTACTTCGTGGACGAGATGCTCAAGGTCCGGGGCGAGTCGCTGGAAGGGAAAGTGTGCGTCGTCTCCGGGTCCGGCAACGTGGCGATCTACACGATCGAGAAGATCGAGTCGCTGGGCGGGACGGTCGTCGCGTGCTCGGACTCGGGCGGGGTGATCTACCACAAACGCGGGATCGACCTCAAGTTACTCAAGCACCTCAAGGAAGTCGAGCGACGGCGGATCGCCGACTACGCCGACGAGCACAAGGACGCTGAGTACATCCCCGGGGGGAACATCTGGGACATCCCCTGCCAGGTGGCGATGCCGTCGGCAACCCAGAACGAGATCAACGAAGCCTCCGCGCGACGTCTGGTCGCCAACGGCTGCATCGCGGTCGGCGAGGGGGCGAACATGCCGACGATGCCCGAAGGGGTCCGGGTCTTCCTCGAAGCCGGGATCGCCTACGGCCCGGGCAAGGCCGCCAACGCCGGCGGGGTGGCCACCTCGGCGCTCGAGATGCAGCAGAACGCCAGCCGGGATACCTGGACTTTCGAACACACGGAGCAACGACTTCACGAGATCATGAAAGAGATCCACCGTGCGTGCCACGAGACGGCCGCGGAATTCGGCAGCCCCGGCAACTACGTCATCGGAGCGAACATCGTCGGATTCCTGCGCGTGGCGGAGGCGATGTTGGCGTTCGGACTCGTCTGAGCTGACAAGCGGCTCACAAACGCTTCGGAGAGCACCGACGCCCCTCACGGTCGCTCTCCGAGGCTCCGTGGAACATCCGGCAAGTCCTTTCCCGTAGGGCAGGCCAAGGCCTGCCTACAAAAAACGTACTGACCCGAAGGAACAGGGGCAGCTACTCCACCGATTTCCTAAATTGACGAATAGAAGGTCACGTTAATATCTCGCACCACTTGCAAGGCAGGGTTTGGACTGCCGAAGTGTTGGCAAGAGCCTCGGCAGGCCGAGGCCTGCCCTACAGGAACCGCTTGCTTGTGACTTGACGGATCAGGGCCTTATCGAGCGGGTTGATCCACGGCGCGAGTTCTTGACCTCTCAAGGGGTCACTTTTATAGGCGTCTCAGCGGGATCGGGAGTCTGCTGGAGATGCATCTGGATTTCTCCTCCCTTTCCGTCCGCCGCGAAGGTGCCGCTTGCACTCAACTCGCCGTACCGGCACGACACTCGGACGGGGCCACTGGGTAGGTCATGGAGTGTGAACCGTCCCGCATCGTCGGTGCGCGTCGGCATCACAACCGTACCCGTATGACGCCCGGAAACCCAGGCGCCTACCACGGGCTTCCCGGCCGGGTCGACGACCGTTCCACTGAGGGAAACTCCGGGCTCGAGCCGGATGGGAGCCACGATTTGCGAGGGTTCGTCCGCGCCGGGTGAGAAGAAGAACCACGGTGTGAGCACACTCTTGAAGCCTTCCTTTTTCACCATCAGCGAAATCTCATGTGGCTTCTGATTTTTGTCTTTAAATAGGGGCCACACGATCTCATAGCAGCCGTTTTGATCGGTGACGTATCTGACTCCAGAATAGATCGTCCCATTCAGATGCATAACATTATCTGAGTCCTTGCACTCCACACGATACCCCAGTTCAACGTCCGCTCCCACGACAGGGTCCCCCTCACCGTCGAGTACTCGTCCCGAGAGTCCCTTGATTTGTGGTCGATCGGGTTCGGGAAGCTTCATCGTGATGGTGAGTTTCCCGTCCTTCGCCGTCGGTTCGACACTGGCTTCGCATTCCAAATCGGCGGTACGGCCCGCGTCATCGATGAGGTGATAGCCTTGGCTTTTCCTCTCGATCCGCTTGAGGGAGTCGGGACGAAAACCCGTGGCCCACTCCAGCGAGAGGAGGACCGCCTTCCCGTGGAGACCCGACCTCTGAAAGCTCTTGACCTTTGAACCGAGCGCCGCGGAGATGGTCACCCGTCGGCCTTCGATCGGCAAGGTAAGACTCGCCCGTCCCCGCCGCTCGTCGACTTCCGAAGGGAAAATGTCAGGGAAGGTATTGCCCGGCGCCTTACCCCAAACAACCACATCATGATTGGGCCCGATCAACCGTCGATCGAAGGCGCGAAGTGAGGGCTGAAGCGAGGTTAGACGATCGGCTTCGGCCGTCAATTGAGAGTCCCAAACCAGTTGAAAGTTCCAAACCGTCCCACGCCGCAGCACCAAATCCTTGTGGTAAACCGGCGCGTCGCGTGAAACCACGAACGTTTCTTGACGATCTAGCCACAACATCATGCCATTACCCGCCTTACACGTCAAGCTTCGCCGAAGTCCCCGCGAAATAGGCCGCCAAAACCGCCGATTTTGCCCGTTCTTGGTCCGAATATGGTCCAGGATTTGGCACTAAAAAATGCTGTTTCGTTTCTGTGATGTTCCTTGGCTGCTCCGTTTGGTCCAGATCACGGCGACCGGTCGATTCACGTATCGATGCTGCCAAGCGGCACGCTTCTCCTCACCGGAAAGACGACGATCAACATAGAATCGCGTAAAGTCGTGGTCGCATCCCAGCGGAGGCCGTTCTCCGGTCACGTTGGTGTCATCTAAACCCGGCCTCCTCGGGCATGTAGGCAGGCCTGGCGCACCCACACTGCTGGGCGTTCCGGGGAATTATGGAACGCTCGTCCAATTAAGTGTAACGTGAGTAAGTGGCATGTAACTGATCGTACCGAACTGATCCATCGAATTATAGCAACGCGCGTCCCATTAGGTGGAAGCACTTGCGATCTCGTTAATTCTCTGGTTCCAACGGAACGGAAT
>Ga0153954_1001158_pt1 | contig 15583 bp, 18 predicted proteins | sample TSFL038MetaG_FD_102277 | JGI IMG/M metagenome (GOLD analysis project Ga0153954, IMG submission 102277) | Attine ant fungus gardens microbial communities from Florida, USA - TSFL038 MetaG | ecosystem: Host-associated > Fungi > Mycelium > Unclassified | place: USA: Florida, Wekiwa Springs State... | reverse complement strand
CGAGCCCCTCTTCACGCCGTTGTCGACCGATGGGTGAATTTGAACGTTCATGGGCCTATCCTCCTTGTGTTTGACGTTGTGTCTAATAGACGACGACCGAACGGATCGACTTGCCTTCATGCATCAGGTCGAACCCCTTGTTGATCTCCTCGAGCTTCAGGACGTGGGTGATCATCGGATCGATCTGAATTTTCTTGTCCATGTACCAGTCGACGATCTTCGGCACGTCGGTGCGGCCGCGTGCGCCGCCGAATGCCGTGCCCTTCCAGACCCGGCCGGTGACGAGTTGGAACGGCCGGGTGGCGATCTCCTTGCCGGCTTCGGCGACGCCGATCACGACGGAGACGCCCCAGCCGCGGTGGCAGGCCTCGAGTGCCTGGCGCATTACGGTGGTGTTGCCGGTGCAGTCGAAGGTGTAGTCCGCGCCGCCGTCGGTGAGCGTGACCAGATGCTGGACGATGTCGCCGGAGACCTTCTTCGGATTGACGAAGTCGGTCATGCCGAACTTGCGGCCCCATTCGTCCTTTGAATCATTGACGTCGACGCCGATGATCTTGTTGGCGCCGACCATCTTCGCGCCCTGGATCACGTTGAGGCCGATGCCGCCGAGCCCGAACACGACGACATTGGCGCCCGGCGTCACCTTGGCGGTGTTCACCACCGCGCCGACGCCGGTCGTGACGCCGCAGCCGATATAGCAGCTCGTGTTGAAGGGCGCGTCCTCCCGGATCTTCGCCACCGCGATCTCCGGCAGCACCGTGAAGTTCGAGAAGGTCGAGCATCCCATGTAGTGGTAGATGGGCTTGCCCTGGTGGCTGAAGCGCGACGTGCCGTCCGGCATCACGCCCTTGCCCTGAGTCGCGCGGATTGCGGTGCACAGGTTGGTCTTCTGGCTGAGACAGCTTTTGCACTGGCGGCATTCGGGCGTATAGAGCGGGATCACGTGATCGCCTGATTTCACCGAGGTGACGCCGGCCCCGACGTCGCGCACGATGCCGGCGCCCTCATGGCCGAGGATGGAAGGGAAGATGCCTTCGCTGTCAAAGCCGTCGAGCGTATAGGCATCGGTGTGGCAGATGCCGGTCGCCTTGATCTCGACCAGGACTTCGCCGGCCTTCGGTCCTTCCAGATCGAGCTCGACAATCTCCAGCGGTTTCTTTGCCTCGAAGGCGACGGCGGCGCGTGTCTTCATGGTCAGGTCCCGTTTCGCTTCTTGCGTCTCACTTCCGTCCGTTCAATGCTTGGTGCCCATGCATGCGTCTTCCGCATCGGCATAGGCCTTGGTCTTGTCCTCATGTTTCGCCGGGCGCACGCGTCCCAACGCATCATTGGCGCGGGCCCGCAGATAGACGTAGATGTCGTCCAGGTGGCAGGCGACGTTGGGATTATCGCCGAAGGCCGGCATCACATTCTCCGACGCAGTGCTGACGTTCTTGCGTCCGCTCGCGACCGTGCTCAGGAAATCGCCGTAGCTCATCGTCTTGAGCGAGTCCTTCAGCGCGGGCGCATAGCTCGATCCCATGCCGTCGGGTCCGTGGCACACATGGCAGTCCGAATGATAGCGGCGATATCCGGAGTAGGTGTACCAGTCGACTGTGCCGTCGGGCTGAATCTTGTAGGTCGGGTTTCCCTGTTTATCGAGATATTTGCCATCTTCAGATTTGACCGCGGTCGGATCGCCAGAGCCGTCGGCGAAGGCAGTTCCGCAGGCCACGAACAGAATTGTCGCGGCGGCTGCCAGACAGATCATACGCAAGAGCTTTTTCCTCGACGTTTGATTTCAGACGCACCCGGCGCGTGGGATAGCCCACGCGCCGGAACGAGGTTCGTCAGCTCATTGCGGCAGCGCGAACACGGTGAGTGTTCCGCCGAGTGCGGTGTAGTTGCTCAGCGCGGCATAACCACCGACGGCGCCGAGACCTGCGGTCGGATCGGTCAAGCCGGCCGCGAGGCCAATGCCTGCCCAGCCGCCGACCCCGGACAACACGGCAATGTACTGCCTGCCATTATGCTCGTAGGTCGTGACGTTGCCGATGATGCCGGAAGGAGTCTTGAACCTGTAGAGCTCCTTGCCCGTCTTGGCATCGACGGCCTTGAGGTAGCCCTCAAGCGTTCCGTAGAACACCACGCCGCCGGCGGTCGCGAGCGCGCCTGACCAGACCGAGAACTGCTCCTTGTCCGACCAGACGATCTTGCCCGTCTTGTTGTCCCAGGCGATGAAGTTACCCATGTTGGTTTCGCCGGGAGGCGGATACATCGACAGCGTCGCACCCACATAGGGCTGGCCGGCGGTGTAGCTCACCTTGAACGGTTCATAGTCCATGCAGACGTGGTTGGTGGGGACGTAGAACAACCCCGTTTCGGGCGAGTAGGCCGCCGGCTGCTCGTCCTTCGAGCCGAGCGCGGCCGGGCAGATACCCTTGTTGTTGTGGTCCTCACCATTCTTGTCGGTCGAGTATTCGTCGACGACCTTCGGCCGGCCGTAGGTCGGCGAGTTCTTGTTCATGTCGACGCCGGTGGTCCAGTTGACCTTCGGATCATACTTCTGGGCGACCAACAACTCGCCGTCGGTACGATCGAGCGTATAGCCAAGCCCGTTGCGATCGAAGTGGGTCAACAGCTTGCGGGGTTTGCCATCGATCGTCTGGTCGGTGAGGATCATTTCGTTGACGCCGTCATAGTCCCACTCGTCGTGGGGCGTCATCTGATAGACCCACTTGGCCATGCCGGTGTCCGGATTGCGCGCGAAGATGGTCATTGACCATTTGTTGTCGCCCGGGCGCTGCCTCGGATTCCAGGTCGAGGGATTGCCTGAACCGTAATAGACCAGGTCGAGCTGCGGATCGTAGGCGATCCAGCCCCACGTGCAGCCGCCGCCGATCTTCCACTGATCGCCTTCCCAGGTCTTCAGGCTCGAGTCCTTGCCGACCGGCTTGCCGAGCGCGGTGGTCTTTTCCGGATCGACCAGGATCTGGTCATCCGGGCCTTCCGAATAGGCCTTCCAGGCCTGCTTGCCGTCCTTGATGTCGTAGGCGGTCATGCTGCACTGGACGCCGAACTCGCCGCCCGAGGTGCCGACCAGGACCTTGTCCTTGATCACCATGGGTGCCGAGGTTCCGGTCTGTCCTTTGCTGGGATCGCCATTAACGGCCGTCCACTCGACATTGCCGTTCTTGGCGTTGAGCGCCACGAGCTTGTCGTCGGCCTGATGCAGGAAGATCTTGCCATCCGCATAGGCGAGGCCGCGGTTCACCGTATCGCAGCACATCACCGGGATGACGTTCGGATCCTGCTTCGGCTCGTAGCTCCAGATGATCTTGTTCTCGTTGGAAAGGTCAAGAGCATAGACCTTGTTGGGGAAGGGCGTGTGGACGTACATCACGTTGCCGATGATGAGTGGTCCGCCCTCATGGCCGCGCAATACGCCGGTCGAGAAGGTCCAGGCGACCTGCAGCTTGCCGACGTTGGAGGCGTTGATCTGTTTCAGCTTCGAGTAGCGCGTATTGGCGTAATCGCCGCTCTGCATGACCCACTCGGCCGAATTTTGCGACATCCGGCTTACTTCATCGTTGGCTGTGGCGCTTCCTGCGGCAATCGCCGCCACCGCACCAAGGCCCGTCGCGAGTAGTACCTTTCGCATCGTGGTTCCTCCCAGTTTAGAGCTTTTGGGTTCCCGCGAGCGCGGTCCCATTTCCCAATTTCTTAACCGATATCCCTATCTCCCTCGAAAGCTTGAGACTTGCCCAAGAGCGAAACCTGTTTGCTTAAGAGAGAAGCATGGCAGAAGTTTTTCGCTTCACGCGCATCGGTTCAGGGACATGAGCCCTCGATGTTGCAGGGCACCAAACCTTCGGAGGACTGCGACCTGAGAGGTTTTTCTTGACGGCACCGAAACTTAGTCAGAGGATCAACCTAAGGGGGATGAGGAGGGACACTTCGCAATTCCCCTGTGATCGCCCTCAGCTTGAACATCGTGCACCGTGACTTGCCGCGAGCCCCTCACGGTTGATCTCAAATCGGTGGCAGCCAATGTCCGACACAGTCCATTCACTCAGCACCGCCGGATTGGGGCCGAAAAAGCAGATCCAGTGCTGGTCAGATGCACTGACCGATCTCTGCGGACAGTTCGACGTCGATCCGCTCGAAGCGTCGACGCTGGAAGGGCGGATCAACTACACCACGGTTTCGAAACTGAAACTTTGCCAGATCGAGGCGAGCCAGCATCGGATCGCGCACACTGTTGGGCAGAGCCACGGCAGCGAACATCCCTACGTCAAGATCCTGTTCCAGACCTACGGCGTTTCCTATTTCGAGCAGAATGGCTGTCAGATCCAGATCAAACCGGGCGATTGCCTCGCCTATGACGTTTCCTGCCCGCACACGATCATCAGCCCGGCGCTGACACGCCATGAGGTGGTGATCGTGCCGAAGGCATTGTTACGCGAACGCGGCTTCCATTTCGGCAAGATGTATGCGTGCAAGCTTTCGGCGCGTAACGGCACGGGCCGGATCGCGCATGACTTCGTGCATGCGGCCTTCGACGAGGCGACCAGGCTATCGGCGAACAGTGCGGTCGGCGTAGCTGATTCACTGATAGATCTGCTGCTGTTGCCGCTGCGCGAGGCGGACACTGCCTTTGACCGCGTGGGCCCCGAGGCGATGTATGTGCGGGCGCAGGCCTTTATCCGCGAGCATCTGCGTGATCCTGAGCTCTGCATCGACCAGATCTCTGCGGCACTTGGCTGCACCAAGCGCTATCTGCATATGGTCTTCAGCGAACGGGGCATGACCGTCAGCGACTACATCTGGCGGGCGCGGTTGCAGCATTGCCGCCAGGAGCTGGAGGCGCATGCGGGCAAGACCATCACCGATGTCGCGTTCTCCTGGGGCTTCTCGAGTTCGTCGCATTTCAGCCGCGTATTCCGGAAATGCTTCGGCGTCGCTCCGTCTGCGATCCACAAGGGGCAGCATGGCGGTGCCTCCCCCGACGCCGGCTCGACGGACTAGCTCGGCGGCGCGTTCGAGCAGAGACTTGGCCGCGGCTTGGTCCCGCGTTTGTCGATTGGCACCTTGCAATTGTCGATTCTCTGTTCGTCGGTCCATTTCGGACCGAGCCGTTCCTTGCCGGTCAGCGCCGGCCTGGTCGTTTCGGGCGAGACGGCGTCTGCCGCGCCGGGGCCATTCTGGGCCAGCGCGCAAGTCGCAAAGCTGACGTACAACAATGTGCTGATCGCTCCTCGGCAGAGCAATCCCATGGTGGCCTCCTGGCTTTTGCTGCCGCATGGGCGACGCGGCCGGTGTAGCAACGTCGGGGCTTCCGCCGCCACCCGGATCCCGACTGGCGAGCGACAGGTTCGAGCAGGCTTGCGTAAACCGACAAAGAGGAGATCAAGAATGTTATCGCGCCGGTCTATCCTACTGATATCCGCGGCTTTCCTGGCGTGCGGAGGCTCTTCGGCCTTCGCCGCCTCGCGCCGCAATCCGATCAAGATGTTCGACACCGACGCCGACGGCACGCTCGACCTTGCCGAGGTGAAGAAAGCTGCCGCGGCCTTGTTCGCGAAGCTCGATCGCGATCACGATGGGACGCTCGATAGACGCGAATTGGCCGGCAGATTGAGCGCAAAGGAGCTGGCGGCCGCCGATCCCGATCATGATGGCACGCTCACGCTCGACGAATATCTGGCGGTCGTCGAGCAGCGCTTCAATGCCGCGAACCCGGACGGCGATGGGACGCTCGACGCCAAGGAGCTCAGCACGCCGGCCGGCCGCGCGCTGCTGCGATTGATGAGATAGACGCGGGTAGACGACTGAGGTCGCGCGAGCCCTTGCGTCAGGCGTGTGACGGCCTTACCCTTGGTATGGCGTGACTATCGCCTCAACTCACTTGGGAGAGACCAATGACCTGGAAGACTCCGAAGATCGTCGAAGTGCCGGTCGGCATGGAAATCAACATGTACGTCTGCGCAACGCGCAAATAGCAATGAAGCGATCTGCCCGACTCCGGCAGTCCGCTGCCGCGAGTCGCGGCAGATACTGTTCTCGCGCGCCGAAATTTCCGTCGAGTGGTCGCGCGACGGATCGATATCGGCGAGCGCCCCGCCTTCCAGGCCGCACATCCCCCAATCAGACAAGCGACGTTCGCTCAGCCTGGCCGAGGCCAGGCCTGATTGCTCAGCGCGAAAGCTTCGGCAATTTCGCAAGTTTGTCAGGGTTGAAGGTCGGCGTCGGCGCGCTCGGCTCTATCGCAGCCGGCTGTGGTTCGCTCAGAATGAGCGTTCCCTGAAGGGCCACGCCCGGCGCCTGTTCGGTCGTTGCGATATATTCGCCGATCTTGCCGACGCAGATTCCCTCAACCTTCATCTCGAAATCGTCGACGCCAAAGAGGTTTGTATTCCCTTCGCTATGCCGTTTGACGGACACCGTCGCGGTGAAGCGATCGCCGTGGAGTTCGCAGGAGCCGCTGTAGGTCGTGAGGCTATCGCGCCCCCAGATTTTCCCATCGGCGACATGGGCGATGCCGGTGCCCTGGCCCAGCGGGGTTTTGAACCACGCGGCATACGTGCCATTTTTGAGCATGGGAGGAACCTCCCCTTTATCGATAAGAATCTCTCGTGCATGATCGACACGATAATCGGTAAGATCTGGTTAATCCGCCAGCCCGCGCCAATCCGGTGCTGCGTGGTTCCGCGCTTTCCTAGTCCAACAAAGGATGTCACCTGCGACCGCCGGCCTGTGATAGGGTTGCGTCAGCGTCGCTGCTGTATCCGATTCACGCCAATGGCTTTGGAACGGGAATGGCTATTCCTGCGAAATCACTCCAAATGGCAACGCTGTGCCTTCCGATGCTGCTGCCTGCCGGCGCTCATGCGGAAGGCATCGACACCGAGCACATCTATGGCTTCATGATCGGCGTCGATGTCGGCGAGCTGGGCGAGCGCGAGTTCCAGACCGAGACCGAGGGACGCTTTTCCAGGGACGGCGGCAGTTACCAGGCCGTGGGCCAGCAGCTTGAACTCGAGTTCGTGCCCATCAGGAATTTCCGTATCGAGGTCGGAACGACGCTCGCGGCTCACAATATCGACGCCGTTCCAAACTTCGCGGATCGCGACCAGATTGCCTGGCAGGGGGCCTCGCTCGATCTGCGCTACCGCTTTCTCGACCGCGATACCTCGCTTTTCGGCCTGACACTGGCGCTGGAAAGCCACGGCGACCGGATCGACGAGACCACGGCGTCACCGGTGCGGGCTTACGGGACCGAGCTGACCTTGGCCCTTGAGCGCAATTTGATTCCAGACGTCGCCGTTGCGACGCTCAACCTGACCTATCAGCCGGAGTGGACGCATTTCGTGGGCGCTCCGACCGAGGAACAGGAGTCGGTGCTGGGCGTTGCGGTTGGAGCGATGGCGCAGCTTCGTCCCGGCTTCCTGCTCGGCGGCGAAGCGCGCTATTTCAGGAAATATGGAGGGATCGGCCTGGAGGAACTGGCAGGGCAGGCCCTCTTCGTCGGTCCGACCGCCTATTTCCAGCTGTCGGAACGCGCGCGCTTCACCGCGAGTTGGAGCGTTCAGGCTTGGGGGCGCCCCGCCGGATCGAACGCAGCGCTCGATCTCGTCAATTTCGAGCGCTATCAGGGCAAGCTGGTGTTCGGCGTCAACTTTTGACGGTCCGTCGCGCTCATGGCGCCGAGCGAAACTCGGCTTGACGGGTTTCGTAGCTCGGTGTGCTATCGGGGTAGGTCAACGAAGCCAGAGGATATCAGGATGGATATGATCAACCTGATCATCACGGTTTGCGCGGTGCTCTCGCCGACCAGCTGCGAGGAGAAGAGCTTGATGTTCTCCTCAAGCGCCTCGCTGCAGCAATGCGCCATGGCCGCGCCGCCTTATATCGCGCAATGGATCGGCCAGCATCCGCAGTGGACTGCGGTCAAATGGCGTTGCGAATATCCGCATACTCGCGAGAAGGCGGATGGGAGCGAGGCCGCGCTGGCCGGCTGAGTTTGCCTGAGCCTTTACTTGTTGCAGTCTTTCAGATCCTTGTCGGCGATCGAAAACACTGCGTCGGCCTTGATGTCGATGTCGCGCACGAAGCATTGCCTGTTGTCGCGGTAGCCGACCTTGGCGTCGTAGCGTCCGGGCTCCACGCCGGTGATGCGCAGGCGCTCGTCATGGTCGACTTCCTTGTCTTTGTCGTTCAGGGTCTGGTTCGGCCCCCACTCGTTCTTGCCGGCGGGCGATAACTGAAAGCTGGAGATTGTGGATGTCGTCAGGTTCCACAATCGGATGCCCTTGCCCTGTGCGGCGGCTTCGCCGGCGCTCGCCAACAGCAACAAGATCGAAGCCAGGATCCATCGCATCCGTCATCCTCCCGTGGGCCGTCATTGCCTTATCAGACGGTCGCGATTTTTCGCCAACTCGAAATTCTTGGCCCGGTCGAGGCCAATTGGGGCAATCAATTTGGCCGAAGTCAAATCGGCGCCCTCGAAATCGGTGTCGATGACCGTGACGCCGGTCAAGTTGGCGCCGGCGAGCTGGGCGCTTTTGAGCGAGGCACCAGTCAAGTCGGCGCCTTTCATGTCGGCGAATTCGAGGTCGACGCGCGACAGGTCGGCGTCGCGTCCATTCAGCCGCTCCAGGTTGGCGGATTTGAGCACCGCGCGCATCAGGCCCATCGACTGATTGCGCATGTCGGCTCCCAGCCGCGCATCCGCTATCGACGCGCCGACAAGGCTTGCGCCGGTGAGATCGGCGGCGATGCGCGCGCCTGCGAGATTGGCGCCGTCCAGGCGGCTACGCAGCATCTGTGCGGCGAACAGGTGCGCGCCTTTAAGACTGGCGCCGGTCAGGTCCGCATCGAGCAGCCATGCCTGGTCGAGCACCGCACCATCGAGTCTTGCGCCGGCAAGCTTCGTCTTGTTGAGCTTTGCCGCCCGGAAGATCACGTTGGTGAGGTCGAGCCCGGAGAGGTCGAGGCCGGACAACCTCTTTCCGGTGAAGTCGGCGGGCGCAGCGAGGCTCGACTTGGCCAGCACAGCCTCGACGTCCCCCCGGCTCATCTCGGCCGAAACCATGTCGGGCGACGATAGATCGACGTGGCGCATCATGTCCTGCGCCGCCGCCGTCATCGCGAAAAGACCGAGGCCGAATGCTGCCGCTCCGATCGTCTGCTTCATGGCCAACTCCGCTGGCGATGCATTATAGCGCTTTCGAGCGACGTGGTGACTGGCGGCGTAAAAGAAAACGCGTCCGGGCAAAGGCACGCGCTTCGGTCGGCGCCTAGGTGGGACCTCGTTCCGTGCGTTCGCCATTGGTCTGCCGCACAATGCTGGCCTTGATTGCCGCGATTTCGGCTTCGCTGCGTGCGTCGCGCGGCAACGCGATCGGCAGGGCGGCAAGGATCCGGGCCGGCCGGGCCGATAGCAGGAACAGACGGTCGCCGAGCCGGACCGCATCGTCCAGATTGTGGGTGACGAGGAGCGTGATCATGGAGCGGCCGCCGACGAGGCTTGCGATCTCCTCGCGCAGGCGGGCGGCGAGGGCGTCGTCCAGCGACGCCAATGGCTCGTCGAGGATGAGGAAATCAGGCTCGACTGCGAGCGCTCGCGCAAGGGCGACGCGCCGGGCCAGTCCGAGCGACAGTTCGCCCGGGAAATGACTGCGATGCCCGCTCAATTCGAGTACCTCGAACAGCGCTGAAAGCTTGGCGGCATCGAGCTTCGGTGCAGCAAGCCGGACATTGTCCTCGACCGACCGCCACGGCAGCAGCCGTGGCTCCTGAAACACCATGGCGATCCGCGCATTCTCGGGACGGGAAACTCGTCCGCGATAGTCATGGTCGAGACCGGCGAGGATCCGCAGCAGGGTGGTCTTGCCGCAGCCCGAGGGGCCGACCAATACGCCCACCTCTCCCGGTGCAAGGGCGAAAGCGATATCGCGGAGCACCTCATGGCGTTCTCCGGCGGCGTTCGCAAATTCCTTGGCGGAAATATCGACCTCAAGCCGCACGGGGCCGCCACCGTGAGAGCCGGGTTTCGAACGGTTGCACCAATAGGGTTTCGATCACGAACACGACCGCGGCAAAGCTCAGCGAATAGGCGAGCAGCAGCGGGATATCGAAGAGCTGGAACGCCACCCCAATTTCGAAGCCGATGCCGTTGGGGCGGCCGAGAAATTCGGCGACGAGGACGATCTTCCAGATCAGCGCGAGACCTGATCTTGCAGCGGCGGCGATATAGGGCGCGAGTTGCGGCAAAACGACGTGCCGAAAGGCCCTGCCGCGCGAAAAGGCGAAGATATGCGCCATTTCGTCGAGCGCCGGATCAAGCGCGCGCGTTCCCTCGCGCAGCGTGACGACTGCGGTCGGAAGCTTGTTGATCGCGATTGCAGCAATAGCGGCCGCCTCTGTCAGCCCTGCCCAGATATAGGCGAGCACGATCACGACGAGGGCGGGCAGATTGAGGAGAATGATCAGCCAGGGATCGCCGAGCCGATCCGCCAGGCGTACGCGGCCCATCCAGTAGCCGATGGCGGTGCCGAGCGTCATCGCCAGCAGGAAGGAAAGCGCGACACGCGCCAGCGTCACGCCGAGATTGAGGAACAGCGCGCCGGTTCTGGCTTCAGCGATCATTGCGTTCAGGACGTCGGGAGGTGGCGGCAGCTTGGCGCCGCCCACGAGGATGGACACGATCCACCAGGTGACAAAAAACAGGACAACCGACAGCAGGCGCATGGCGTCAGTCCCCCGGAATCGCGCGATAGAATGTGCCCGGATCAAGCTGCGGCGCTGGCCCCACGAGATCACGGCCGCCGATCTTCGCCAGCACGCGATAGAGGATGCGCGCGTCGGATTCTTCGTCGTCGATGGAGCGTCGCGGAATGCCGTCGCGGTAACGGTCGCGATAGGCGCGCAGCGTGGCAGCGTCGGCGGCACCGGTCATGCCCCGAATCTTGTTCCACTCCGAGTCCGAAGTCGATAGGATCTCCTTGGCCGCGCGAGCCGTGGCGATAAAGCGCGTCAGCAAATCGGGATGGGCATTGCCCCATGCTTCGTCAAAGACATAGCCGAGCATTGCGGTGCGGCCCTTGGCTCCAAGCGTTGGCAGGATGTCTTCAATGCCGGCCAGGCGGCGGAAACCCTTGGCTTCCAGGGCGGCGCAAAAATTCCAGTAGTTGAGCGTGGCGTCGGTCTCGCCGCTCAGGGCTTTTGCCGCGAGCAGCGGCGGCGCGCCGTAGACGATGTTGGATTCCGTCTTCAGGTCGGTGCCATCCTGCTTCAGCGACGCCTGCAAGAGCAGCCAGCTCTTGTCGATCGGCCCGCCCGCGACAGCGAGGGTATGGCCCCTGAGATCGGCGAGGCTTTGCAGCGGCGATGCGTTCGGAACCATCACCGCGCCGAGCGCGCTCGAATAGGGATAGAAGGTGAGCTTGGCGCCCAGGCTGCGTTCGCGCGAGACCCAAAGCCAATCGGAGACGATGATGTCGGCGCTGCCGGCACGAAGTGCGATCTTGCCCGCCTCGGGGCTCGCCAGTTCGACGAGTTCGATCGAAAGGTTTGCCTGCTTGTCGAGGCCATGCGCGCGGATGACTGCCAGCTCCCAGGCGAACGTTCCGGTTTTCTGCACTGCAAGGCGTATCGTCTCTGCATCGCAGCGCGCGACGATCGCCGGGGCCAAGACCAATGCCAAGACCAATGCAGTGAGCAACAGAGCGGCAATGCGCTTCATGATTTCGTGAGCCGTTTCCTCGAATGCCTGCTTTTCAGCGCAGGAGCGATAGCATAGCTTTTGTCCATGGGAGAAACGCAATGACAATAGTCGGATGGGTACGACCGATTGTCGCCGTGCTCGGCGCTTTCATGGCAACGGCCATGAGCGCTCACGCCGACGATGTCAATGACTACCCGACATCGGCGCGCGCTGAATACGTCTATGGCTGCATGAAGGCCAATGGCGAGACGCGACAATCGATCGAGCAATGTTCCTGTTCGATCGACATCATCGCTTCGCTCTTGCCCTATGACCGCTATGTCACTGCCGAAACCGTGCTGAGCATGTCCCAGGTCCGCGGCAATCTGGGCACGCAGTTCCGCTCGTCAGAGCAGGCAAAAGGCGCTCTCGATGATCTCAGGCGTGCGCAGGCTGAAGCCGAGGTACGGTGTTTTTAGCCTGCGTCAGCTTCCGGAATTGTCGACCCTCCACTCCTTCTGGAAGACATGTCCGGACGTGTCCTTGGCTTCGGCGCGGAACGTCTTGGCCCCGTTGGAGACATAGGTGAAGCGGATGTTCGGGTCTTCCGAGATGGAGATGCCGCCTTCCATCGACAGCACCGGGCTGTTGTCCTGCCACACATGCAGCTCATCGATGAAGAAGGCCGGAATGTAGAGATGGGTGAGCTGGTCCATCTGCAGCCCCGAATTGTTGGGATGGCCGATCATGACCTGGGCTTCGCGGGTGCCGTTTGCGGGACCCTGATCCGCGCGAGCGAATTGCCGGTATTTCATCTGGCCGAGGTGGTTCTTGGCCTCTTCGGCATTCTTGACCGCGGGAGCCGAGCAGCCGCCGGATGCCTTCACGAAGGTCTTGACCATGTAGAGCTTGCCATCGCTGAGTTCCGCGACCGCATGCACATTGGTGTAGCTGTTGACGCGGACACGCGTCGAGATCTCGGACACGCGGGCGTCGGGGCCGAGCTCGAATTTCGCTGCCATCGGTGCCGGATTTTGATCGATCACCAGCGTAATCGTCCGCACCTGCCGCCCATCGTCGGACGAAAGCTTTGACCTCAGCGTGATCGGAACGATCGCGGCATCCTCGGCGCGGTAGGGCATCTCGATGCCGATCACGTCGCTGCCATCATTCATCGGACGATTGTCGAAGATGTCCTGCACGAGCCCCGGCCAGGGATCATAGGGCTCGGCCGCTTGCAGGGATGAGGCACGCATTCCGAGCGCGGCGCCGAGCAAGCCCAGCGCGCAGATCAGGCGTAGACGATGTCCGAACATGGACGTGCTCCCGGCTCGATCGAAGCAACAACAATCCGCATGCAGGATATCGCGAGCGCTATTCCCACTCAATCTCCGAATATGCTGCGGTTGCGTTGCGGGCGTTGTAGTCGTCAAACAGCTGCCATCGCGATCGTTCTGAGGCAGCGGCCGTTGCCGCGGCGGCCGTGATCGGCGCGCCGCGGACGATCAGCGCGCGAACATCGGCGGCGAGCCTTTCGAGGTAACGGCGCTGGTCGGCAAGCGCCGCGGGCCACTTGCTCACGGGGCCGTGACCTGGAACCACGCGCTGAGCAGGCTGCCCGCTGAGATCGCCCATCAGACCCAGCCAGCCGCGGATGCTGCCATCCACCACAGGGATGTGCGCAAGGAACACGAGATCGCCCGCGAACAGGGTTTGTGTCTTCTCATCGAGCACCGTGAGATCGCTGTCGCTATGGGCGGTCGGCCATGCCTGTAGCGTGAGTACGCGGGAGCCGAGGTCGAGCTTGAGTGTGTGGTCGACCAGCAGCGTCGGTGGAACGATCCTGACTTCGTCAATCAAGGCGCCACCCATGATCTTGCGAAAGGCATCGAGATAATAGGGGCCGCGCGTGGCGAGCGCCTCCGGTAGGTTCTTGTGGCCGACGAAAACGGTTCCATCGCTGGAAAAGGCAGCATTGCCAAAGACGTGGTCCGGATGGCCATGCGTGTTGATGACATAGCGGATCGGCTTGTCGGTGCGGGCGCGGATTGCGGCGAGCAATTCCTTGCCCTCCTGCACGCTGCCGCCGGTGTCGATCACCGCGACCCCGTCGTCGCCGACGACAAATCCGATATTGGCGATTGCGCCCTCGTTCTCGCGCGTCATCAGTGCGATATCGCCGATGTGGACGAACAGGCCGGGTGCGACTTCAGTCGTAGAGAGCGGCTGCTGTTGCGCGCGCGCCGGCGTCGCCGCCATGAAAACGGCCAGCATGGCAAGGAGCGAGAAGCGAAGGCTCATCCTTTTGTCTCATGTCACCAGTGGACGACGCGACAGAATAAGGTTCCGATTGTCGCCGCGCTTGCCGTGAAATTGGTCGCGGGGATTATCCTGTTGCACGCTCCGATTGAGAAGCATAGCATTTTGACGGGATGGGCCGAGTACAAGAACGATCTCCAATGACACATGCTTCTTTACATCGCTGTCTGCTGATCCCGCTGCTCGCGATCGCCGCAACCTTTGTCAGCCGAGATGTCGCGCGAGCGCAAGGCGACAATGAAGGTCTCGATCTCTCGATCGAGCTCGTCGATCCCAAGGTGTTGAGGGTCTGCGCCGATCCGCGCAATCTGCCGTTCTCGAACCAGAAAGGTGAGGGCTTCGAGAATAAGCTGGCGGAATTGTTTGCGGCGAAGCTGCAGAAGAAGCTCGACTACATGTACTATCCGCAGGCAACAGGCTTCGTGCGCGTAACGCTCGGCGCCCACCGTTGCGACGTCATCATGGGCTTTCCTCAAGGCGACGATCTCGTTCAAGGCACCAATCCCTATTACCGCACGGCCTACGCGCTGATCGCCAAGCAGGGTTCCGGTCTCGAGGATGTCGACACGCTGGAAGATGCGCGCCTGAAGGGCAAGCATATCGGTGTCGTCGCCGGTACACCACCTGCCACCAATATGGCGGCCGCCGGCCTGATGGCCAACGCGAAGCCCTATCCGCTGATGATCGATACCCGCGTCGATTCATCCGCGGAGGCCATGATCAATGATCTCGCCAAAGGCGATATCGACGCCGGCGTCCTCTGGGGACCGATGGCGGGCTTCTATGCCAAGCAGGCCAACCCGCCGCTTCATGTCACGCCATTGGTGAAGGAGAAGTCGGGGCCACAGCTCGTCTATCGCATCGGCATGGGGGTGCGGCGTGCGGACCAGAACTGGAAGCGGGTGCTCAACCGCCTGATCCAGGAGAACCAGCCGGCGATCAACAAGATCCTGATCGATTACGGCGTTCCCCTGCTTGATGAGAACAATCAGCCGATCAGCGCGGAGACGACGACGAAGTCGCCATGATCCGTTATGTGGTCGGCATGATGCTTGCGATGTTCGTGCTCGGCGCGGCAGCGCGCGCGCAGGAGCTCGTGCTGGAGCCGGAAGGATATCGCACCGATGAATATCGTGCGCCGGTTCCGGATACATTGTCCGGCGCGCGTGTTCTCACGACGGCCAATGCGGAGGCGATCTGGCGCGCCAAGACCGGCATTTTCGTCGATGTGCTGCCGCGCGCGCCGAAGCCCGGAAATCTTCCGACAGGTACCATCTGGCGCGAGAGGCCGCGCTACAATATTCCCGGCAGTATCTGGCTGCCCGATACCGGCTACGGTCAGCTGGCGGAGGCCACTGAGAATTACCTGCGGCAGGGATTGGAGCGCGCCTCCGCCGGCAATCGTGCCGCGTTGATCGTGGTGTATTGCCAGGCCAATTGCTGGATGTCGTGGAATGCCGCCAAGCGCATCCTCACATACGGCTACTCCAATGTCGCATGGTATCCCGATGGTACTGACGGCTGGGATCGCGCCAACCTGCCGATGGTGGAGTCAAAGCCGGAGCCGCGGCCGGGCGG
>Ga0153954_1001157_pt1 | contig 15584 bp, 15 predicted proteins | sample TSFL038MetaG_FD_102277 | JGI IMG/M metagenome (GOLD analysis project Ga0153954, IMG submission 102277) | Attine ant fungus gardens microbial communities from Florida, USA - TSFL038 MetaG | ecosystem: Host-associated > Fungi > Mycelium > Unclassified | place: USA: Florida, Wekiwa Springs State... | reverse complement strand
CGCGTCGAGGAAGGCCATCAGCAGCGCATACTCGCCTTTGGTCAGCGCCACCGGCTCGCCTTTCGAATTGGTCAGACGCCGATTGCGCCGGTCGAGCTGCCAGCCACCAAACCGGCAGCGGCCTTTCTCGCTCTCGCGCTGCGCCGCGACCTGTCCAGTCTCTCGTCGCCGCAGCACTGCACGGATGCGGGCCAGCAGCTCACGCAGCCCGAAAGGCTTGGTGATGTAGTCGTCGGCGCCTAATTCCAGTCCAACGACCCGGTCGATCTCGTCGCGGCGATGGCCGGTGGTGATAATCACCGGCACGTCGGAATGCGCGCGGATCTCGCGAAGCAGGTCGAGACCATCTTCCTGGCCCAGCCGCAGATCGAGGATGACGAGATCAGGATTCGAACGCGCAAGCAGGCCGACCACCTCGTCACGCCGCGAGGCAGAGACGGCGCGGATGTCGTGCTCCTCGAGATAATTGGTCACGAGATGCCGCATCGTGCTGTCGTCCTCGACCACGAGGCACACCGGCAGCCTGCGCTCCGCGTTGCCGCTCGAGGGCAGAGGTTCCGCCGGCTCGGAGGCGCTGTCGAAGCCGCTTTCGTCGTCGCGCGTCGACTGGCTCAGTCGGCTGGTCCCTATGCCTTCGGTCCTTGCGATCATTAGATCTCTCCGAAACCCCCAAATCGCCTATAGGACACGAAATCTTGCGTCGCAGCACACATTTCAGAGAGCAAGTTCGTTTCTGAGATTGTTGACCCATCCATCAGAGTCGGACTATGTCTCCATACAAGGGCGCCGCAATGAGGCGGGATGAGGTGAATGGCTGACGGCCGTAGCGTCGGGATCAGCCGGCGAGAGGAATACGCCGAGGCAACCCGCCGGGCGATCGTCGCGGCTGCGCGTCGCTTGTTCAGCGAGCGGGGTTATTTCGCGACCAAGGTGGATGATATCGCGAGCCTCGCCCGGGTCGCGCCGGCGACCGTTTATGCGGTATCCGGCGGCAAACAGGGCCTGCTCCGGACACTCACCGACGTGCTGACAACAGATCCGATTGTCCAGGCAACGATTGGCGGCGCCGAGGAACTCGACGATCCCGCTGCAATCATGCGCCTTTTGGCTGCCACCGTGCGAAAAGTGCGCGAACAGTTCGATGACATCATGCGGGTGTTGCTCACGACCGCGCCGCATGACAAGGCCGTTGGCGAAAATCTCGCGCTGGCCACGACGCGCTTTCGCACGGCGTTTGTTCCCATTGTCCGAAAGCTGCTGTCGCTGGGTGCGTTGCGCGAGGGCCTGAACGAGGCCGAGGCGGTCGACGTGCTGTGGTTCTACTTCGGCTATTCGGGGATGTTCACGCTGCGCGATGATAACGGCTGGAGCTATGAGCGTTGTGAGAGCTGGCTTTGCGAAGCGGCGAGCCGTTCACTGTTGCGTGAAGGCACGGCGCCTTCGTGGAGCGGTCGAGACTGACGCAGGTTTGGCGAGCCGATTTCCGTAGCCCGAGTCCGAGCCGATCACGTTGTTTTGTGCGCGCTTTTCGTCAGGCGGCACGGGTGCACGCGTTCCCGGCGGGCGATGCACGGCAGCGCTGCTGACTTGGAACCGCACCATCCCTGCACCGGTTTTCATTGAGATCGCCGCGATGGAGATCCTGCCGTGGTTAGCGCATCCATCACCGAGGCTCTGGTGCGGAGACTGCGTAAGACGTCCGGTGTCACCGATGAAGATATCAAGGCGATCTACGCCCTGCCGATTACGGTCAGATCGTATAGCGCCGATCAGGCGATCGTGCGAGAAGGCGACCATCCTACGGCAAGTTGCCTGATCGCTGACGGGTTTTGCATTCGCGCCAAGTCGACATCCAGCGGTCAGCGCCAGATACTCTCTATCCACATCCCCGGCGAAATTCCCGATCTGCAGAGCCTTCATCTGCAGGTCATGGACCATGATCTGATCACGCTGACCGAGGCCAGGCTCGGTTTCATAAGCCATTCTGCGTTGCGCAGCCTGCACCGGCGGCGACCGAAAGTGGCAGAGGTGTTCTGGCGAGATACACTGATCGATTCGTCAATGTTTCGCGAATGGATTGTCAATGTAGGCCAGCGCCCCGCGCCCAGCCGGCTCCTGCATACGATGGCGGAGTTGCGCGAGCGGCTGAAAACCATTGGCAGGGTAGAAAACGACACGTTCGAGATGCCGCTGACTCAGGAGCAGATTGGCGAAGCCATGGGCATCACCGCCGTCCATGTCAGCCGGGTCATCAAGCAACTGCGCGCGGATGGCGTCGTGGATTTCCAAAGAGGCCGGGTGAAAGTGCTCGATGAGGCCAAATTTGAGGAACTAGCGGACTTTGACAACCGTTACCTTCATCAATCTCCGGCCCTTTGATGCATATGCCACGATTTCACTTCCACATTCAGGAGAATGGACTGTTCATCTCGGATGACGAGGGACAGGAATTTGCCGACAGTGAATCGGTGCGCAAGGAGGCGGTGGCCACCGGAGTGTCGATTGCACGCGACGCCTTTACCAGCGGAAGCGCCCGCCGCGTCGTCGTTGACGTCCGCCAGGAAGATAGGCCCTTCCTGAAGGTTTCGATTTCGCTCGACGTCGAAGAAGAGGCATCGCATCGGAAATTATGGAAGTAATTTCGCCGCTCACACCCCAATCGCGTTCTTTGCAATGACGTCGCGGTAGAACGGCACGCTGAGCTTTGGCACCCGCGCCAGCGTCTCGAAATCGACGCGGTAAACACCGAACCGCTGTTTGTAGCCGAAGATCCACTCGAAATTGTCCATCAGGCTCCACAGGAAATAGCCGCGCACAGGGACGCCTTCCGCCGTCGCGCGCTGCAACTGCGTCAGATAGTTGCGCAGATACATGATGCGATCGAGATCATAGACCTGTCCGTCGGCCGTCAGCTTGTCCTCGGATGAGGTGCCGTTCTCGCTGATATAGATCGTCTCGATATTCCAGACCTTCGCGGCAAGCCGCGGCACCCAATAGATGGTCTCGGGCCCGATGCGCAGCCATTCCGAGTCCATGTGTGGAAAAGAGGAGGGGAAGGGCAGCACGTGGAAGCCGGGAGCCTTGTCATTGGCGGTGACGTAGAATTGCGGTGCATAGATGTTGAGGCCGATGAAGTCGTTCGGCGAACTGATGATCTTCAATTCCTCGTCGGTGAATTTGGGCGCGGCAGGCCCTGCGAACTTCAGAAAGCCTTCGGTATATTTGCCTTCAAGCACGACGCCGAGAAAGCCGGCGTTCAATTCGCGCGTCGCGATCTCGGCGGCTCGGATGTTTTCCGGCGTATCGATGATAGGCACGCAGGCTGCGATGTTCTCCGCCGGTCCGACCCTGGTGCCAGGTCGCCCCTTGGCGCGAATGGCCTGCACGGCGAGGCCATGCCCCAGCGCGACATTGTGCCGGACCTGATTCAGTTCAGCCGGCGGCAGCTTCAGCCCGGGCGCGTCGATGCCCCAGCCATAGCCGAAATTGACGAAGCGCCCGACCTCGTTGACGGTGAAGATCGATTTGACGCGATCGGTCAGCCGCTCCGCGATATAGGCTGCGTAGTCGGCGAAGGCCTTCGAAGTGTCCTTGGACTGCCAGCCGCCGACGCGATCCTGCAGCGCCTGTGGCAGGTCCCAGTGATAGAGCGTGGTGTAGGGCTCGATGCCGTTGGCGAGCAGTTCATCCAGCAGGCGATTGTAGAAATCGAGCCCTTTCGGATTGGGTGCGCCCGTTCCTTCCGGAAACACCCGCGGCCATGCGATCGAGAAGCGGTAGGCTCCGACGCCGAGATCCTTGATGAGGCGAACGTCTTCCTTGTAGCGGTGATAGTGGTCGTTGGCGCGATCACCGCTGGTGCCGTCCTCGATCTTGCCTGGCGTATGGGAGAATGTGTCCCAGATCGATGGTCCGCGGCCGTCCTCATGAACCGCGCCTTCGATCTGGTAGGCGGATGTCGCCGTGCCCCACAGAAAGCCGTCAGGAAATTTTGCCGGCGCATGCGGGGCGGCTCCTGGCAGGCTTTGGTGCTCAGCAGCATGCACTCGCGGCGCCGCGAGGCCGAGCGCAGCAAGGCCCGCCAGTTTCGCTAGCTTCCTCCGTGAGAACGCACCAAACATCGATGTCTCCAAATATGCTTGTGCGATCCGCTTGTCGGGATGGATCGCTTATGGATCAATTTGATAGGCGGAGATGCGGTCGATCTCGAACGCGACGGTCTTTGGCGATTCGGCATCGACAGCACCGACACCCTTGAACCACTTGGCGCCCATCGCAAGATTGACGATCATGTACATCGGATCATCGAAGCCTTGCGGTACCTTGATGTTCTCGACCGGCTTGCGGTCGATGAAGTAGGTCAGGCCCTCCGGTTTCCACAGCACGCCGTAATCATGGAAACTCGTCGAGGCGTCCGCAACCAGGAAGTCGAAGCCGCAGGTTTGTACGAAGCCGGTCGAGCGCAACCGCCAAAGCGTCGTCATCACGATGTCGCCGATGCGCTGCCCGCGGCCTTCCAGGACGTCGATCTCCGGTGGCCAACCGCCGTCATCGGCTAGCAGCCAGAACGCCGGCCAGACGCCGGTGCCAATGGGTAGCTTGGCGCGGATTTCGAAATAACCGAATTTTTGCGAGAACCAGCCCTGGGTCGTCAGGATGCCGGAGATGTATTCATTGTTGAACAGCACCGGCTTCAACTCAGGCGGTGTGCGGCTTGCGATGATCGAGAGGATGCTGTGGTCGACCTTGAACGGGTTGAGGCCGAGCGGCGTCGTCGAGCGTCCGGCATAGCGCGGGTCGACATAGATCTGCTGCTCACCATTGGCCAGGGTCTGCCGCTTGCGTTCGGAGCCGTCGCCGCCCCAGTACTGCGCCTCCGGCCAGGCCGCGCCGCCGGCATAATGAGGGACCCAGCCCCGCTTCAGCGGATACTCATCGAAATCGTCGTGAAAAGTGCGGTGTAGCCGGACAGTGTCGAAGGGGCCGTCCTGTCCCATGCCCTCGGTGCGACGGCACAATTCGTCCGGCTCATCGTGCATGACCGGCAGCGAAAGCTGCATCGGCGCGCTCTCGAGATCGTCGTGCGCGCAGGCCGGGCCAAGCGTCACCAAAAAGCCGATGGCGGCCAAAATTCTCGACGACAGCAATGCGGTTCCCGATCAGCAAGGAGACGGACCACCCCATCTAACCTTGGTTGTCGTTATCCGGCAAGAAATGTCGCCGCCGATGTCTCGGCACGATCGGTACCCGCTGCTGCAATCCGTCTCAGTCGGCGTTGTGCCGTGTTTGCGACAGTTCTGCGAACGCCTCGCGAGCTACGGACGGCTAAAGCCCGGCGGTTCGCGGTTGGAAAATCGGCGCCGCCGCGGGATCGTTCTTCGGTCGTGGCCGCGGCAGCTTCTTGGCCGCCACCGGTCCGGGCTTGGACTTCTCGATCCGCTTGGCCCTGTCGATATCGGCGAAGGCGCGGTCGAATTGCCGCATCCGGTAATAGGCGATGCCGCGGTCGATATAGGCATCGGCGAATTTCGGATCGAGCTGGATCGCCTGATCGAACTCGGCGACCGCGCCGGACAGGTCGCCATTGCGGTAGGCGACGACACCACGCTGCCGATGCGAGGTGGCGTTGGCGGGAAGATCAAGCGGCGGGCTCAGGTCGAGGGGCGGACCGACCGGCGTCGGCGGCCCAATCAGGGCCATCGATTGAGCGGTACCTGCATCCGGTGGGGACGCCTCCGGCTCTGCCTTGGCCTGGTCAGGCATCGTCACGCTATCGGTGGGGCTGTCTGCCACATTCTCCGGGCTCTCCGCCTCGGCTGTCGTGGTGGGCGAGGCTTCAGCAGGCGTTGCCTGTGGCGGTGTCACAGCGGGAGGCTCGAGTGCGGCAACCGTGATCGTCTTTACGGGAATGACGGACAACGCCATTCCCCGCGCCGGTGTAAGCGTCCCCGCCGCGAGGTGCGCGTACAGCGCGTAGCCGCCGACCGCCGCGATCGAGACGCCGACCAGCGCAACCACCCCGGAAGCGAGCTTGTGGACAGTGCCGGCGACAACGGCGCGTTTCGAGGCCTGCTCATGCTCGGCGTGAGCAAGATCGAGCAGATGATCGTAGGCCGCGCGTTGCTCTTCGTCGCTGAGAATCTCGTTGGCGCGAACGATCTGCCTGAACTTCAGCGCAGCGTCCGGATCGCCAGGGTTGATATCGGGGTGCGACCCCTTCACGGCTCGGCGGAAGGCGGTCCTCAGCTCTTCAGCATCGTCGTTCGGAAGAGCTCCGAGCAAATCGTAAAGCGTCTCCATTCCCACTCTCGGCGTTACTCACGTTACTGAAATTCTCCGCCGCGAATTTGCTGTGGATGCCTTGTCCAAGCTCGCTATAGCTTGTGAAGACTGGCGGTCCAGTGCGGCGGAAAAATGTCTGAATTGGGCGTAGCTGCGGCGTCGGCCTGACGAAATGCGTTCTCCGATCTGTCACCGTTCTGCCATTTCGCAGCGATTGGCCGCCTGCAGCAGGCGCAGCCGCTCGCGCACCGCCCGCTCGGCATCGCGAAAACACTGCCGCTCATATTCGATCTTGAGGCGCGCCCATTGATCGGGGTCCATGGTCTTCAGCGCTGTCCGCCGGAAGGCACAGTCCGGCGCGGCCTGGGGCGAGAGCAGCGCCGGATCGGGGCGGCACAGGCGTGTTTCGGTTTGCTCGACCGGAAGGGTCGCGTTGGCTTGAGCGGGCTCCTGCCTGGTCTCGAACTGGGCCGGGTTCGGCGCGCAGGCCGCGACTGCAAGCGCAGCGGACAACGCCGAAAGAAGTGGAATCCGGCGCGGCCCCAGCAGCCGCTCCGTTGGGCAATGGTCGCGCATGGCCGGATCGAGCCCTCTCCCACGAGCACAGGATGTGGAATGCCGGCGCGATCGACCGTCATTCCAGCTTCGACGAATTGCCAGCGTGAGAACATGCGGCGGCGGCGCTTTGCGAGGAGGCGCGTCAGTCGCCTCCTTCGTTTGGCGCACATCGCGCGACAGGCACGCGCATGGCAACAACGCCTGGGCCGCCGACCAAGCGTCTGTATCGTGAAGGGAAAATCTGAATTAGATTTTAATGAGGGAACCGAAACCGGCGTCCGCCACACGCGGCATTTTTTGCCGTTGCGCGCTGCGGGCGCGGTATCCGCCGGCCCAGAGCGCGGTGACCACCAGCAGCACCAAGGCGGTCAGGATCGCCGCCTGCAGCAATACCAGCCGGCGTATCAGCAGCCAGCGCAGCGATTGCGCGGCCGTCATGGTGCGCGCCTCAAGAGATAGCCGACGCCACGAATGGGGTGGATCTCGACGCCGGCGCCGGCGTCAGACAGCTTGCGCCGCAGCCGCGAAATATGGGTGTCGAGCGCGTTCGACTGGATTTCATCGTCGAAGCTGTAAACCGCTTCCTCGAGCGATGACCTCGCGACCGTGCGGCCCATGCGACGCAGCGGCGTTTCCAGCACCAGCAGTTCGCGGCGAGGCAGGTCGAGCGGTACACCCTCGATACTGGCCTGCCGGTTGCCGGCATCGAACGAGAGGCTGCCGAGCGTCATGATCTCGGATGGAATGTCTGACGGACAGCGCAGCACCGCGCGCAGCCGCGCCAGCAATTCCTCGATCGCGAACGGCTTGCCGAGATAGTCATCGGCACCACCGTTCAGTCCGGCGACGCGGTCGGCGAGATCGCCGCGCGCGGTCAGCATGATGACCGGCGACTTGATCCCGCGGGCGCGCCATTCCGGTACCAGCGATAAGCCGTCGCCGTCGGGGAGCTGGCGGTCGAGCAGGATCGCGCTGTAGCTGTTGAGCGATGCCGCTTCGTTCGCATTGGCGAGGGTCAGGACGTGATCAACAACGACGCCATAGTTCTTCAGTGCCGCGGCAAGCGAGGATGCCATTTCCGGCTCGTCTTCCACGAGCAGCACACGCACGATGTCGACCTCAAAATTCCTTGCTCGGACCGGAACGTCTATGCCGCGAACATTGCGGCAAGGTTGCGGGCAATCCCGAATACAGGACTTTGGGTTCTACTCAATACCGCGAAGCCGGGTACAGGGCGCTCCCTGGGGCTACGGTTGGTTAATGGCCCACAATTGACTCGCGCGCGTTGACGCGCAAAGAGACCATTGATCGATTTCAAGGGTCGTCCAGCATGCCTGATTTCCACGGCGTCTTTCCCTATCTCGTCTCCCCGGTCGATGCCGGCGGCAAGCTGCGCGACGCCGTGCTCGGCCGGCTCTGCGATGACCTGATCAAGTCGGGGGTGCACGGGCTGACGCCGCTCGGCTCGACCGGCGAATTTGCCTATCTCGACAATGCGCAACGGCGCGCAGTGGTGCAGGCAACGATCGAGGCCGCGGCGGGGCGGGTGCCGGTCGTGGCCGGTGTGGCCTCGACCACGATTGCCGATGCGGTGGCTCAGGCGCAAGCCTATCAGAAGCTCGGCGCCGACGGCATCCTCGCGATCCTCGAAGCCTATTTTCCGTTGCAGGACGCGCAGGTCGAGGCCTACTTCCGCGCCATTGCCGATGCCGTCGACATTCCCGTCGTCATCTACACCAATCCGCAATTTCAGCGCTCGGACCTCACCCTGGACGTCATCGCCCGCCTGTCGGCGCATCCGCGCATTGGCTACATCAAGGACGCTTCGACCAACACCGGTCGGCTGCTGTCGATCATGAACCGTTGCGGCGGGAATATCCGGGTGTTCTCGGCCTCGGCTCACATCCCCGCCGCGGTGATGCTGATCGGCGGGGTGGGCTGGATGGCGGGACCCGCCTGCATCATCCCGAAGCAGAGCGTCGAGCTCTATAATCTCTGCCGGCGCGCGCGCTGGGAGGAGGCGATGCTGCTTCAGCGCAGGCTGTGGCGCGTCAATGAGGCTTTCGCTCGCTTCAATCTCGCGGCCTGCATCAAGGCCGGCCTTGCGATCCAGGGCTATGATGTCGGCGATCCGATCCCGCCGCAGGCCGCGCTTACCGCGGACGAGTGCAAGGCGGTCGAGAAGGTTCTGCGCGAGGTCGCCTAGCCCGTCATTCAGGGGCGCATCGAAGATGCGAACCCGGAATCCCGATATGTTAACGCGAGATTCCGGGTTCGACGCTGTCGCGTCGCCCCGGAATGACAGTATGCGTTGTTTCGCCAACGGAATGCTCTATCTAGAGCTCAACTCATTGGAAGTCTTGGAAGGACCGCCTGATGAATATTCTTCCCGGCAATCTACGTTTTGGCGCCGGCCAGCCGGTCAAGCGTCTGGAGGATCAGCGGCTGCTGACCGGGAAGGGACAGTTCATCGACGACAAGCCGGAAGACGGCACACTGTGGCTTCACGTGCTGCGCTCGCCGCATGCGCATGCGAAGATCAGGTCGCTCGACGTCAGCGCGGCGACCGCTATGGCCGGTGTCGAAGCGGTGTTCACCGGTGCCGATCTGGTCAAGGATGACGTCGGCACCATCCCGACGCTGAGCATCTTCAAGCGGCCCGACGGCTCGCCGATGACGTTTCCGCCACGCCGCCTGCTTGCGCATGAGGTCGTGCGCTTCGCCGGCGAACCGGTCGCGGCCATTGTCGCCACTTCGCGCACGCTGGCGCAGGAGGCGGCCGAGGCGATCGCTGTTGACTACGATGTGCTGCCCTCGGTGTCCGACCCGGTCGAGGCGATCAAGCCCGGCGCGCCCGCGGTATGGCCGGAGGCGCCCGACAACATCGTGGCCTCGATGAGCTATGGCGACGCCGCCAAGGTGGAAGAGGTGTTCGCGAATGCCGCGCACACGGTCTCGCTCGATCTGGTCAGCCAGCGCCTGATTCCTTCCGCCATGGAGCCGCGTTCGACCATCGCCGACGTCGATAAAAAGACCGGACGGCTGCATGTCCACGTGCAGTCGCAGACTCCCGGTTCGACCCGCGACGTGCTCGCCGAAGCGGTGCTGAAGCGTCCGAAGGATAGCGTGCGCGTGCTTGTCGGCGACATCGGCGGCGGCTTCGGCCAGAAGACCAATGTCTATCCGGAGGACGGCATCGTTGCCTATGCCGCGGTGAAGCTTAACCGCAAGATCCGCTGGCGCGGTGATCGCACCGACGAATTTGTCGGCGGCACCCATGGCCGCGACCTCACGTCGACCGGCGAATTCGCCCTCGACGCGAAGGGACGCGTGCTGGCCTATCGCGTCCGCTCGATCGGCGGCACTGGCGCGTATATGGCGGGCGCCGGCAACATCATTCCGCTCGTGCTTGGCCCGTTCGTGCAGACCGGCGTCTACGATCTGCCGCTGGTGCACTTCGAGGTGAAGACGGTGATGACCAACACCGCACCGGTCGGCGCTTATCGCGGCGCGGGCCGGCCCGAGGCGGTGTTCGTTGTCGAGCGGCTGTTCGACGCGGCCGCGCGCCAGATCGGCATGGACCCGCGTGCGATCCGCAAAGCGAACTACATCAAGCCGGCGCAACTGCCCTACACGAATGCGGCGGGCCAGGTCTACGATTCCGGCGCTTTCGCCCACATGATGGACCGCGCGTCGAAGCTTTCCGACTGGGACGGCTTCGCCGCGCGCAAGCGCGCCGCAAAGAAGAAGGGGCTGCTCTATGGCCGCGGCGTCACCAGCTATATCGAATGGACCGGCGGCCGCGCGCATACTGAAAAGGTCAGCCTGCATGCGACCGCGGAGGGCCGCGTGATCCTGCATTCCGGCACCATGGCGATGGGGCAGGGGCTGCAGACGACGTATACACAGATGGTATCGGATACGCTCGGCATTCCCATGGACAGGATCGACGTGGTGCAGGGCGACACCGATCGCGCTACAGGATTCGGCAGCGTCGGCTCGCGCTCGTTGTTCGTCGGCGGCACTGCGGTCGCCGTCTCCAGCAACGACCTGATCACCAAGGCGCGCGAGAAGGCGTCCAACCTCCTGGAGACTTCGGTCGAGGACATCGAGTATCGCGACGGCTGGCTGACCGTGGTCGGTACTGACCGGCGCATCAACCTGTTCGAGATCGCGAAGAAGGAAGGCGGGCAGCTCTCCGTCGAAAGCCAGGGCGAGGTCGATGGGCCGAGCTGGCCGAACGGCACTCATATCTGCGAGGTCGAGATCGATCCCGAAACCGGCATCACCAAAGTGGTGCGCTATACCACCGTCGATGACGTCGGCGTCGCCGTCAATCCGATGCTGGTGACGGGCCAGGTGCATGGCGGTGTCGCGCAGGGCATCGGCCAGGCCCTCTATGAGGGCGTGAGCTATGATCCTGAGGGCCAGCTTCTGACTGCAAGCTATCAGGATTATTGCCTGCCGCGCGCCGACGACATTCCGGCGATCAATGTCACGCTCGACGACTCCGCGCCCTGCCGCACCAATCCGCTCGGCGCCAAGGGCTGCGGCGAGTCCGGCGCGATCGGCGGTCCGCCCTGCATCGCCAATGGCGTGATGGATGCACTGAGCGAAGTCGGCGTCAGGCAGCTCAATACGCCGCTGACCCCGCAAAAGGTTTGGCAGGCGATCCAGGTCGCGCGGATGAAGGCGGCGTAGTCTTTTTTATCCCTCCCACCGTTTCGCGGGGAGGGATAAGTCGCCGCAAGTTGCGGAACCGCGGCTTCGTTATTGCTTACGGCTTAATATTGTTCTGCTACGCTAACGGGAAATCTGACCGGGAGATTTCGATGCGTAGATTTTTCAGCATATTGGCGACGCTGGCGACACTGAGTCTGACCAATTGCGGTTACAACGCCATCCAGAGCAATGACGAACAGGTGAAGGCGAGCTGGTCTGAAGTCGTCAGCCAGTATCAGCGCCGCGCCGATCTCGTGCCCAACCTCGTCAATTCCGTGAAGGGGTTTGCGCAACAGGAAAAGGATGTGCTGCTCGGCGTCACCAATGCCCGCGCTAAGGTCGGCAGCATCCAGGCCACGCCCGAAGTGCTCAACGATCCCGCCGCTTTCCAGAAATTCCAGCAGGCGCAGGGCGAACTCAGCAGTGCGCTGTCGAGGCTTTTGGTGGTCACGGAGAATTATCCACAGCTCAAATCGGACGCGCTGTTTCGCGATCTGATGGCGCAGCTCGAGGGCACCGAGAACCGCATCACTGTGGCGCGCAACCGCTACATCAGGGCGGTGCAGGACTACAACGTCGGCATCCGCAGCTTCCCGACCAACCTGACGGCGATGGCCTTCGGCTTCAAGGAGAGGCCGAACTTCACCGTCGACAACGAGAGGGAAATCTCGACCGCGCCAAAGGTTGACTTCAATCCGGCGCCGGCCGCGCCAGCGAAGTAGCCGAATACAAGATGAAATTGCATCGAACCGTCGCGGCAGTGCAGATGCGCTCCCTCCCCCCTTGCGGGGGAGGGTTAGGGAGGGGGGTAACTTCAGATCACGCCGAGGCTCACCCTCACCCCCTAAGAGCGCGCTTTGCTCGTCTCGACCCCGCAAGGGGAAGGGGAGTCGAGACCGCACGTGATTCAGCGCGGACTTTCGCTGTATTCAACGCAATGAGAATTTTCTTTCTTGCTCTGCTTCTATGCTGGGCGTCGTTCGCCGCAGCCGACGTCGCAGTGCCGCCGCTCACCGGCCGCGTTGTCGACCAGACGGGGACGCTCGATAACGCCGACATTGCCGCGCTGAACCAGAGGCTCATCGATCTCGAGACTCGCAAGGGCAGCCAGATCGCGGTGCTGATCGTGCCGACGACAGAGCCCGAGACCATCGAGCAGTACTCGATCCGGGTGGCGGATGCCTGGAAGATCGGACGCAAGAAGATCGACGACGGCGCGCTCTTCGTGGTCGCCAAGAATGACCATCACCTGCGCATCGAGGTCGGCTATGGCCTCGAAGGCGCGCTCACCGACGTCACCACCAAGCGCATCATCGACGAGGACATCACGCCACGCTTCAAGGGCGGCGACTTCGCCGGCGGTATTTCCGCTGGCGTCGATCGGATGATCCGCGTCATCGATGGCGAGCCGCTCCCGGCGCCGGAGCCGCCGCATTGGGTCGACCAGGATTCGCTGATCAATCTCGTCAATCCGTTCAACCCCTTCGTGATCATCGCGGTGATTGCGGCCGGTGCGGTACTGCGCCGTACGCTGGGCCGGCTGCTGGGTTCGGCGGCAACCGGCGGCATTGTCGGCTTCATCGTCTGGCTGTTCGCAGGTTCGATTGCCATCGCCCTTATTCTGGCGTTCATCGGCTTCGTTGTCGCGATGTCCGTCGACGGCTCTGTCGGCCCAATGCCGCCGCCCGGACGCGGGCGTTATCGCAGGGGCGGCGCCTGGGCTGGCGGATGGTCGGGAGGCGGCGGCTGGAGCGGCGGCAGCTCCGGAAGCGGCGGCGGTTTCTCCGGCGGTGGTGGCGGTTTCGGCGGCGGCGGCGCGTCGGGAAGCTGGTGAGGCGGACAACATGGGCATCAAACGCATCGGCAAGCATCTTGTTGAGCACCGCTGGCGAGCTCGACGACTGTTTCCGCCAAGGGTCCTCGAAGCAATCGAGCAGGCGATCAAGGCGGGTGAGGCCACGCATGCCGGACAAGTCCGGTTCGTGGTGGAGGGCGCGCTTGATGGCGCGCCTCTGCTGAAGGATCAGCCGGCGCGCGAGCGCGCGCTCGACATGTTCTCGCATTTGCGGATCTGGGACACCGCGCACAACAACGGCGTGCTGATCTATCTTCTGCTCGCCGACCGCGATGTCGAGATCGTCGCTGATCGCGGCATCGATGCCTTGGTTGGCCAAGAGGGCTGGGAAAAGATCTGCCGCGACATGGAAGCCGAGTTCAGGCGCGGGGATTTTGAAGGCGGCGTGATCAGCGGGATCAAGGCGGTGTCGCAAGAGCTCGCGAGATATTTCCCGCCCGATGGCCCTCAGCGCAATGAACTGCCGGATAAGCCATTGGTGATGTAGCACCTACCGGGAAGCTGCCTGCCGGTGCGACCGCTGTTGCGGCAGCTTCACCTTGAAGATCGTGAAGGGGCCGGAACGTGGCCGGTTGTTCTTGAACGCAACTTCCCAGAGATGGGAATCGGAAATGTAGAGATAGCCGCCGCTAATCGCAAAACCGTCCGCCCAGGACAGCTTTGAGGGATCGCTGACAAAAACCCTGGTGCGCAGTTTGCGCTCCGGCGTCAGCGTGAGCGCGACGACGGTGCGGTGCTCGAGGTCGCCGCCATAGAGCGTCCCATCGGCGTCCATGATGAGCCCGCCGCTCAGCACCGAAGTGCCGAGATGTTCGACCTTCTTCGCCAATTCCTCGTTCGAAAGAGCTTCGTCACGCAGGGCCGCGGTCGGCACGCGCCAGTAATTGTGGTCGGTGAGGGGACGATAATAGAGCCAGCTCGCGTCCGGCGACAGCGCGATACCGTCGGCATGAATGGCCATCACCGAGCCGTCCGGGCGCAGCGCAACCTCCTTGTCGAACATCAGGTGCTGGTTCGGATCCGCGAAGGTCGAGCGATCGCCGACGAGGACTTGCCGCGCCTTGCCGCTGTTCAGGTCGAGCACCACAAGGCTGCCCTTGTTTCCGGAATTGGTGAGATAGGCGAAGCCATGTGCGACATCGATCCGTACGTCGTTCAGCGAATCCTCCGCCGAGACGACGCCCTTGAAATCATATTGGTGGATCACGCGGTTGGTCGACAGGTCGAACTCCACCAGCTTCGGCGGCAGGCGCTGCTGATCGACCTTCGGCAGCGAGGAATCGAGCGCCCAGAGATGGTCATCCTTGTCGACCCAGAGCGCCTGAACCGAAATCCATTGCGATGCGCCGTCGTGGTGTTTGTCGAAATTGTTCCAGGCAGCGTCGGGATAGGGCGTTACCGCGCCTGTAGCGGGATCGACCTCGACCATGCTGTAGCGCGAGCGAACATTGGAGGCCGGCGCCGTCGCAAAGATCCTGCCCTTGCTGGAGACGCCGATGCCGACGAGCCGGAAGTCGTCGCCAAAGGTCTTCACGGTTTCCAGCGGGGGCCCGACCCTGTCTGCGCCTTCCCGGTGAGGACTGCGTGCCGTCACCGGCGTCGCGGTGAGCGCGCCAGTGAGAAGGATTCCGAGCGCTACGAAAACGCCCGACTGCAGTTTGCGGAACATGGGATCGGCCTCGCGACGCAATGCCCCACCGCCCAATGGGGCTCGCGTGCAGCCGTTCCCTCACAATCCGATGATCGCCGCAGGCGGGCGGAATTAGGGTCTACGCCTTCACGCTCGGGCGTTCGCCAACTCGCGCAAACCAGGCGACAATGTTGTCATTCGCCTGATCGAGCGGCTGGCCGACCTGGCCGCCAAAATCGATCCAGCAATAGAGCACGATGTCGGCAAGCGTGAAGCGTTTGCCGCAGATGTAGTCGCGGCCGTCGGCCATCTGGCCGTTCAGCCATTGCAGGCGATTGGCAGCGATCATCTTCAGCCCGGGCGACGCTTCAGGGACCACCGGAATCCGCTTCTCGAAGAACTTCAGGGCTTCGCCGAAACGATAGCCGTTGGCGAGCGGCTCGCAGATGTTGAGATCGACGCGGCGGGTCCACATCCGGCACTCGGCGCGTTCTTCCGCCGTGGTCCCGATCATCGTGGGCGCCGGATGCTTCTCCT
>Ga0153954_1001156_pt1 | contig 15585 bp, 16 predicted proteins | sample TSFL038MetaG_FD_102277 | JGI IMG/M metagenome (GOLD analysis project Ga0153954, IMG submission 102277) | Attine ant fungus gardens microbial communities from Florida, USA - TSFL038 MetaG | ecosystem: Host-associated > Fungi > Mycelium > Unclassified | place: USA: Florida, Wekiwa Springs State... | reverse complement strand
GACCGCAGAAGCATACCCGCCTGACGCCGCCGGCCTCCTGCCCTCAAGCGGCCCTGCCGCTCCTTGACGTCGAATGCCGAAACAAAACGAATTGGCTCACAGGCTCGTAGGGTGGGCAAAGCGACTTGTCCGCCGTAGCTCGAAGAGCGAAGGCGGAAGCGTGCCCACCACTCACGACGACGGTGCTGATGGATGGTGGGCACGGCGCTATCGCGCCTTTGCCCACCTACCCGACCCCACCCTCACGCCGCCTGGGCGACGACGCGGTTGCGGCCATCGTGCTTGGCGCGGTAGAGCGCGGTGTCGGCGCGCTTGAGCACATCGCTCACTGCCTCGCCCTTGCGCTCCAGCATCGAAATCCCGATCGAGATCGTGACCTCGATGCGCTTGGCGCCCTTCTGGATCGCGAACGGCTCGCTTGCGATCGAGCGGCGCAGTCGCTCGGCGACCATGCCGGCAACATGCAGATCCGTCTCCGGCATCACGATCACGAACTCCTCGCCGCCATAGCGGCAGGCAAGATCGATACCGCGGATCGATTTGCGAACGCGCACCGCGAATTCGCGCAACACGTCGTCGCCGGCGTCGTGGCCATAATTGTCGTTGATCGACTTGAAATAGTCGATGTCGAGCATCATCAGCGCCAGCGGCTTGCCGCGCATCGAGGCCTGCTCGGCGAGCGTCGCCAGATGGGTTTCCATATAGCGGCGGTTGTGCAGGCCCGTCAGCGCATCGGTGATCGCCATCTCGATCGAGTTCTGCACGTTGTCGCGCAAATCGTCGGCATAGCGGCGCTTCTTGATCTGCGTGCGTGCGCGCGCCAGCAATTCATTCTTGTCGAGCGGCCGCAACAGATAGTCGTTGACGCCGATCTCGAGGCCGCGCAGGAGGCGCGTGCTGTTGTCGGCATCGGCGATCGCCAGGATCGGCACGTGCCGCGTGCGCTCCAGCGAGCGCGCCTGGCTGCACAGCCGCAAGCCGTCGAAATTGTTGAGATCGAGCGAGACGATCAGGAGGTCGTAATTGCCCTCGGCAGCGTGAAAGAGCGCTTCCGTCGGATTGACCTCGACATCGACCGTGTGCTCGGCGGCGAGCAGCGGCGCAAGCCGCTCGTAGGACGATGGCCGGTCGTCGACCAGCAGAATGCGTCCGCCCTTGCCGTTGTCGGTGACCGCGCTCCGCTCCGGCGCCTGCAAGCCGATTTCGAGCGAGGTGAGCGCGCGCATGCGCAGCTCATCGGTCATCATCTTGAGCCTGGTCAGCGAGCGCACCCGCGCGATCAGCACGAGATCCGACACCGGCTTGGTCAGGAAATCGTCGGCGCCGGCCTCCAGCCCGCGCACGCGATCGGCGGGACTGTCGAGCGCGGTCACCATCACGACCGGGATGAAATGCGTCGCCGGATTGGATTTCAGCCGGCGACAGACTTCGAAGCCGTCCATATCGGGCATCATCACGTCGAGCAGGATGATGTCGCATTCGGCGCGCTGGCACATCTGCAGCGCTTCCGTGCCATTCGCCGCCGTCAGCACGTCGAAATATTCGGCCGAGAGGCGGGCTTCGAGAAGCTTGACGTTGGCGGGAACGTCGTCGACAACCAGAATACGCGCGGACACTTCAAACAACTCCTACCCAATAAATCGACGAACAGTCTCGATGAATTTGCCCACGGAAATCGGCTTGGACAGATAGGCCTCGCAGCCGCCCTCGCGGATGCGCTCTTCGTCGCCCTTCATGGCGAAGGCAGTCACGGCAACCACGGGAATCGCGCGCAGTTCCGGATCGTCCTTGATCCAGCGCGTGACCTCGAGGCCGGAAACCTGCGGCAACTGGATATCCATCAGGATCAGATCGGGCCGCATCTTGCGGACAAGACTGAGCGCCTCCTGGCCGTTGCTGGTGCCCGAGGTTTGATAGCCATGCGCTTCCAACAGGTCGCGGAATAGCTTCATGTTCAGTTCGTTGTCCTCGACGATCAGGACGGTCTTCGCCATCCCGCCCCTCCATCCCACATGTTACAGGCCGGCTTTAAAAGTGCTTCAGGCGCGGTAATCCTTACGCGCCGACAGGTAAATTCAAACTAGCGCCAGATTCGCTCTAACCCGTTAAGCGGGGATTTTAACTTCCGTGGGGTGGTTTCCACTTGCTTGAACGGGTTCGAAAGACTCGGGGTATGATGGCTGGTAAATTAGAGACCATAAGTTAACGGAAAGGCAAATCGGCCGTTGAAAAAGCCTGTTCAAAACCCTCGGGAAGTAGCTGAAATCGTTGCGATTCAGGCCCTGAACTTTATTGCAGGAGACCCTGAGCGGTTGGGGTCGTTCCTGGCCGAAACCGGGATCGGGCCGGACACCTTGCGGACGTCGGCCGCCGACCCCCGGTTCCTCGCCAGCGTACTCGACTTTGTGCTGAGCGATGACGCGACCGTGAAGGCCTTCGCCAAGGTGTCCGAGTTGCACCCGACCAATATTGCCGCGACGCGCCAGGTGCTCGGCGATCCGCATTGGGAGCGCGACGTGCCGTGAGCGCGCCCGCGCCGGGGTCTCGTGGTCCGACCTGCTTCTGCCGGGACTGCCTCGGCGATCTCGAACCGATGGCGCGGCGCTGCAGCCATTGCGGCTCGCCACGGCTGGTGCGGCATCACGCCCTGCCCGCGCTTGCGCTCGCGCATATCGATTGCGACGCGTTCTACGCCACCGTCGAGAAGCGCGACAACCCCGGGATCTCGGACAAGCCCGTGATCATCGGCGGCGGCAAGCGCGGCGTGGTGTCGGCCGCCTGCTACATCGCGCGGACCTTCGGCGTGCGCTCGGCGATGCCGATGTTCAAGGCGCTCGCGCTGTGCCCGCATGCGACCGTGATCCATCCCGACATCGCGAAATATGTGCGGGTGGGCCGCGAGGTGCGTCAGGCCATGCAGGCGCTGACGCCTCTGGTCGAGCCGCTCTCGATCGACGAGGCTTTTCTCGATCTTGCCGGCACCGAGCGCGTGCACGGCATGATCCCGGCCAAGGTGCTGGCGAAATTCGCGCGCGAGGTCGAAGCCCGCATCGGCATCACGGTTTCGGTCGGGCTTTCCGTGAACAAGTTCCTGGCCAAGATCGCCTCCGACCTCGACAAGCCCCGCGGCTTCGCCGCCTTGGATCAGGAAGAAGCGCGCGCGATGCTTGCGGACAAGCCGGTCGGCTTCATCTTTGGGGTCGGGCCAGCCACGCAGGAACGGCTCGCGAGCCGCGGTTTTCGCACCATCGCCGATCTGCAGCGCGCCGACGAGATCGAGCTGATGAGGCAATTTCCAACAGAGGGCCGCCGACTATGGCGGCTTGCGCGCGGCATCGATGACCGCAGCGTGGTCGCCGATCGCGGCGCCAAAACGATTTCAAGCGAGACCACGTTCGACAACGACATCCGCGATTTCGCGACGCTGGAAAAACTCTTGTGGCGGCTTTCGGAGAAAGTTTCGTCCCGCCTGAAGAACGGCGACCTCGCCGGCCTCACCATCACGCTGAAGCTGAAGACCGCGGATTTCCGCCAGCGCACCCGCTCGCAATCGATCGCAGCGCCGACGCAATTGGCGGCCAAGATCTTCGCCGTGTCGCGCGAAATGCTGGCGAAGGAGATCGACGGCACCGCATTCCGCCTGATGGGGACCGGCGTCAGCGCGCTGCGCCCGGGATCGCAGGCCGACGACAGTGACATGCTCGACCGCCGCGCCGCGCATGCCGAGCGCGCGATGGATGGTCTGCGCAAGAAATTCGGCCAGAGCGCCGTGATCCGCGGAATTGCCTATGACGGACCTGAGAAGACGGAGTGAATGCAACCGCATTCAAGGCACCAACGGATCCGCGACATACGCGGGCCCGTTGGCGCCCTGCACGACCGTCACGAACAATCAGTAGCCCGGGCCGCTCCCGGGCACGCAGGGAACATCATTGGTCCAGGGATCGCCGGCAAATGAGCCGACGCGGGGCGCCGGGACGCAACCGTAACCGTAGCCGCGATATCCATAGCCCGCATAGGCCGGATACGGTGCTGCGGCATAGGCCACATCGGGTGCTGCGGCGTAGGCATCGGGGGCTGCGGCATAGGCATCGGCCGCGCCCATGCTGGCATAGGCGTCGTCGACGGAATGCCTGACCACATGGTGCTCGCGCGCCATGGCGGGGGTAGCGATCACGGCCGCAGCCAACAGAGCGGATGACAGGAGTTTGAGCTGGGTCATTCAATTTCTCCGTTAATTGTCCGAGGCCATGCAACCTGGCCCCGCAACGGAGATGAGAAAGGCTTCTGGCGATTTACAGGGGGAAGGCTTCTCACGTTATTTCAACGACGCGCGAGCGGCGTTGACCGGCCCTCGCGGGAATGAGGACAAGAAGCCTAAAAGGCTTCCTGTTGTCGTCGCTTGCAGGGTTGTTACTTGCAGGACCTGTCACTTGCAGGGCTTGGCGTTCTTGACGTCGAATTTGCCGAGCGCGCCGGAGATGACGAAATCGTTGTAGTCGAGCACCAGCGCGCGCGACACGCCGTTCTCGAACAACTCGAACGACATCGAGTAGATCGGCGTCTGCTCGCCTTCCTTCGCCTTGGCGTCGCGGTCGTAATAGCTCACCGTCACCGGCCAGCGGGTCAGCGACTTCATGTGCTCGTCGGTGGTGGAAGGATCGGGAGAGGCGACCTGCCTGTCGCTCGGAATCGGCTGGCCGATCACCGAGAGCGTGTTGTAGACCTTCTCGCCGTTATCGGAGCCGTCATAGACAGTCAGCTCCAGGAGCGACTTGCCTTCCTTCGCGGCCTGGATGATGCGCTGGATCTGCTCGGTCGGAAACACGGTCGAGCCATCGAGCGTGAAGGTCTTGGTCTCCGGCTGTTTCAGCTTGACGGTGATGTGGTCGCCGGTGCGCTCGGCGATACCGTCGACGGGACTGGACTCGTTATCGTTGCCGCGGGAATCGATCTTGAAGCGGTAGCTCTTGCCTTCACCGTCCTCCCACGAGTTCGAGCGCAGGTCGCTCAGCATCACCTTGCCTTCACCGATCTCCAGCTCGGAGACCTGGCGGAATTCCGACGTATAGCCCTCGCAGGAGCTGCCGGAGAAATTGTAGAGAATGCGGCCGCGCGCGCTGTTGACGGGATTGGAGCCGCGCGATTTCACCAGGCTCAGATCGTACAGCGCCTGATGCGGCAGGAACGACGCGGCGGCTTTCGTCGGTCCGCACGCGACGGCAACGACGGCCAGCAAAGCGAGCGAAGTCCGGAACGATCGATCCATGACGGTCCTTTGATGCTTCTTGAGGAGATTCGACATTCTACTGACCGCGCCATTGCGTCGCAACTGGGGCCGCTTCACGGAAAAGTGCTCTTTTGGACCGCTGCCTCGGAGAAATCCGCTTCACCGCGCGCGCTTGCATGTCAGGGCGCGATGCGCGAAACAAGCCAATCTGAATAAAAACCCATCAGAACGTAGTCACTAACGTCACCAACCGGGGGCCGAACATGGCGGGCGCGATCGAACAGAAACTGGCATCACTGGGCATCAGCCTGCACGAGGCCCCTACTCCGGTTGCGAACTATGTCGGCTTTGTCCGGACCGGTAATTTGCTGTTTGTGTCCGGCCAAATCTGCTTCGATCCAGCAGGCAAGCTGATCGCCAAGGGTAAACTCGGCGCCGGCGTCAGCATCGAGCAAGGCCAGGCCGCAGCGCGCGGCTGCGGCATCAACCTCTTGGCGCAAGTCAAGGCCGCACTCGGCGATCTCGACAAGGTGGTGCGTGTGGTGCGGCTCGGCGGCTTCATCAATTCGGCGCCCGATTTCCTCGACGGGCCGAAAGTCCTGAACGGCGCGTCAGACCTGATGGTTGCGGTATTCGCCGACAAGGGCCGCCATGCGCGCACCACGGTCGGCGTTGCCGCGCTGCCGGCGGATGCCGCAGTCGAGGTCGAGGGGTTGTTCGAGGTAGGCTGAGGCAACGCGCATGCGTGGACCGGATTGGCTGGCGGTCAGGCCGGTCGCCCACCGCGGCCTGCACGACATCTCGCGCGGCATCGTCGAGAACATGCCGGCGGCGGCGCAGGCTGCGATCGCGGGCAATTTCCCTATCGAATGCGACATCCAGCTCACCTCCGATGGCGAGGCTATGGTGCATCATGACGACGCGCTCGGCCGCCTCACCGACGGCAGCGGAGCGCTGCTCGGCAAGACCGCCGCGGAGTTGAAGGCGGTGCGCTTCAAGAACACAGCCGAGCGGATGATGACACTCACCGAGCTCTGCGAGCTCGTTGCCGGAAGGGTGCCGCTGGTGATCGAGGTGAAGAGCCATTTTGACGACGATCGCAAGCTTGTGAAGCGGATGGCCGAGGTGCTGTCGACTTATCGGGGGCCGGCGGTCGGCATGTCCTTCGATCCGGACCAGGTGGTTGCGCTCCGCGAACTCATCCCCGCGTGCCCGCGCGGCATCGTTGCCGAGCACGATTACACCGCGCAGGATTGGCCGGACGCCTCACCCGCGCAGCGCCGCGGCATGACCCATCTGCGCCACTTCTTCCGCAGCCAGCCGGATTTTGTCGCCTACTCGGTCAATGAACTCCCGTCGCTCGCACCGTGGTTGGCGCGCAACGTCTTCCGCTGTCCGCTCCTGAGCTGGACGGTGCGCACGCCGGAACAGCGTGCCCGCGCCGCGCGCTACGCCGATCAGATGATCTTTGAAGGCTTTGTGCCGGGAAGCTGATGCGCTTTTGATGCACTTGAAGTCTTGGGTGCAATGCACGATCTTTGGGCGGATCAGCAAAGAGCGCGATGTCCTCATCCGAAATCACACTCGAAGCCGTGCCCTCTGTCGGCGATGTTCCGGCGGAGGAATGGAACGCCTGCGCGAATCCAAGGCCTGACCCGAACAGCCTGAATGGGCTGGACACGCTGGCTCCGGCCGCTTCCTGCACGGGCTCAAAACCCTATTATAACCCCTTTGTTTCGCATGCATTTTTCTCGGCAGCGGAAGAGTCGGGCTCGGCCATAGCACGCACCGGCTGGGGGCCGCGGCATCTGCTCGCAAAAGTCGATGGCAGGATCGCGGGCATCGTACCCTGCTATCTGAAATCGCATTCGCAGGGTGAATATGTGTTCGACCGCGGCTGGGCCGATGCCTATGAGCGCGCTGGCGGCCGCTATTATCCCAAACTGCAATGCTCGGTTCCCTTCACGCCAGCCACCGGCCCGCGGCTCCTGATCCGCGGAGACGCCGATCAGGAGCAGATCGGAAACGCACTCGCGAGCGGGCTGGTCGCGCTCACCGGCGTCAGCAAGGCGTCATCGGCGCACGTGACCTTCGCCCGCGAGGCAGAATCGAGGTTTCTCGCCGAGCACGGCTTCCTGCAGCGGACCGACCAGCAGTTTCACTGGCACAACCAGGATTTTGCGACCTTCGACGATTTCCTTGGCAGCCTCAATTCGCGCCATCGCAAGGCGATCAAGCGCGAGCGCCGCGAGGCGATCTCCGCCGATGTCACCATCCACTGGCTCACCGGCAAGGACATCACCGAGGAGGCGTGGGACGCGTTCTTCGCCTTCTACATGGAGACGGGCTCACGCAAATGGGGCCGGCCCTATCTGACACGAAAATTCTTCTCGCTGATCGGCGAGAGCATGAGCCAGGATGTGCTGCTGGTGATGGCCAAGCGCAACGGCCGCTGGATCGCAGGCGCGATCAACTTCGTCGGCTCTGACACGCTGTTCGGCCGCAACTGGGGCGCGATCGAACATCATCCGTTCCTGCATTTCGAGGTCTGCTACTACCAGGCCATCGATTTTGCGATCCGGCACAAGCTGAAGATCGTCGAAGCCGGGGCGCAGGGCGAGCACAAGCTCGCGCGCGGCTACCTGCCGCACACCACCTACTCTGCGCATTACATCGCCGATCCCGATCTGCGCCGCGCGATCGCGGATTATCTCAAGCGCGAGCGCGCCTATGTCGCGGAAGCCGGCCGCGAGCTCACCGAGCTCGGCCCGTTCCGGAAGGTCGGCGACGAGGCGCCTTGACCTTTCGCCGGCGCCGGTGTGAGTAGGAGGAAAGTCCGGGAGCCCAGCCATGACCGCCTACGACAACAACAACGTCTTCGCAAAGATCCTGCGCGGCGAGTTTTCCTGCCACAAGGTCTATGAGGACGAGCATGTCCTGGCGTTCCTCGACATCATGCCGCACTCGCCCGGCCACACGCTGGTGATCCCGAAGGCCCCTGCCCGCAACATCCTCGACATCAAGGTCGAGGATTATCTCCACGTCGCGCGCGCCACCCACAAGATCGCAGCCGCCGCGAAGAAAGCGTTCAACGCGGATGGCGTCACCATCCAGCAGTTCAATGAGCCCGCCGCCGGACAGGTGGTGTACCACCTGCATGTTCACGTGATGCCGCGCCACGACGGCGTCGCTCTGCTTCCGCCGGCAAGCCGCAAGGAAGACGTCAAGGTGCTCGAAGAGCACGCGACGAAGCTGGCGGCGGCGCTGAAGTAGCTGAAATCTCTCGCCTCACACGGTCGTCATTCCGGGATGCGTGCGAAGCGCGCCGGCCCGGAATGACGAAAGAGTTGTAGTCACTCCGTCTCGAAATCGCCGGCTTGCGGCGGCGCGAGCGGCGTGAACTCGCAGCGGTCGGGCTTGATGTCGAGCAATGGTGTTCCGTCGAGGCAATCGAGGCCGCGCACCAGCACCGTGTTGCCCTCGATGCCGACGAACTTCACGATCGAGGTCGCGATCGGATTTGGCCGCACCGGCGAGCGCAGTGAAAACGTGCCGCGCGTGTTCCGGTTGTTCTTCGGGCTTTGCAGCACGAGATCGCGCCGTGACTGGTGCAGCCAATAGAGCACTTCGAGGTTCGAGTAAAAGTCGACTCCCTTGATGGCGGGCACCCAGGGCTCGAAAATCTCGAGCCGGCAGATCGGCCCGTCGTGCCGCCCCTGTCGCGGCGTCGCCAGCCGCGATGTCCAGGGCGTCCGGATGCGGCCGATGAAGATCAAGCCTGCATCGTTCGCCGGCGGCACATCGACCGCAAGCTCGCCTTCGCGGATTTCGTTTTCTCGTACCATTCTTCCATCCCGCATGGTCATGCGGCCAATTCTATCACAGAGGTCTTCAGCCGAGCCACCACTTGCCCGCGAGCATGACGATTTCGCCCGCGGCTACGCCGGCGAAGATCGAGCGCCGCGTCAGCATGAACGCGACGAAGCCCACACCCAGCGCGCCATAGCGCAACGCGGCCGGGACGCCCGCGAGTGCACCCGGCGGCTGCACCAGGATTTGCGCGATCACACCCGCAAGGATGGAGGTCGCAACCGCCTTCACCCACATCAGGAGATCGGAGCCCTCGTCGAGCCCGCTGCCGAGCCAGAGCCCGAGCATCCGCCAGACCTGGTTCGGGATCACGCCCGCGAGCACCAGCACCACCAGCGCATGCCAATTGCCGATGAAATCGCTCATCACGACTCCCGCCATTTGTGGACGCCATAGGCGATGGTCCCCGCCGCCACACCGCTGACCAGGATGTCGAGGCCGCTGTCCATCAACGAAGCGAGCGGGTAGAACAACAGTCCGAGCGCGAGCGCCAGGATGTCGGCGATTCCGCGCGAGTTGCGCGCGGTCGAGAACAGGAAGGAGAGCGGCGTCAGCAGCAGGATCGCAGCACCAAGGGTTTCGGAGAGATTGGCAGCGAGCTGATAGCCGATCACGGTCGCCGACAAACCGATGCACATCAGGCCGCAGCCGAGGCCATGGATGAAGGCGATGCGTCGCTCGCGCGGCACATGCGGCAGGAAGCGGTAGCATTCGACCCAGAGCGTCACCGCGGTGAAATGCGCGATCAGCACGAAATGACGCCGCTTGCTCTTCTCCGTGCGCATCAGCGGCAGCACCGCGACCACCATCGGAAACAGGCGGACGGCGCTCACCGTGACCGCGATCGCCGATTGCACGATGCTGGCGCCCGAAGCGAGCGTCGTGATCAGGATGATCTGCGCTGGTCCCGCCCACACCAACACCGTCGCCAGCATGGACCAGAGCAGCGAGAAGCCCGCCTCATGTGAAAGCGCGCCGATGCCGATATAGGTGACGAACAGCACCAGCGAGAGGATGGTCGCGCCGACCGAGCTCATGCCCCAGGCAAAGGCGCGGAGCGAAGTATTCCATTTCGGTGAATCGAGCGGGGGAAGCGGCATGGCGCGCATGTCGGGGATGAAGGCCGCCGCCGTCAACCGAACGCCGAGTCAGACCTGTCATGCGCGACCTCGTCATTCGGCATGCCCGAAGGGGGGCGATCTGGCCTACCCCCTCATGAACATGTTCTTCAGCACAAGGCAGGCGCCGCCCGCCTTGCGGATGCGGTTGCAGAGCTCATCGGCCTCGGGTCGCGTGTCGGTGCCGATCCGTACCTGATAGAAGGCGTGGCTGCCCCGACTGCGCTGCACCGAGCTCAAAATGCTGGGGTCACGATCGCCGATGATCGAGCTCAGGTTCTTGATCGCGCGCGCATACATCGACAGCGCCTTGTTGCGGTCGAAGCCGGCGGCGAGCTGTACGCCCCAGGTCTTGGCGGCGGCCAATTTCACGCGCGCCTCGAGCCCGGCGATGAAGGGATTCGGCGCGCGCTTCAATAGCGCCATGAGGTCGCGACAGGTGGTCGGCGGCGCGCTCTCGGGCATCTTGCCGCCCTTTCCGGCCTTGGCCCAATCGTCGACGGTCGAGCCGGTGATGACGAGCACGTAGTTGCGGGTCTCCGCCGGCATCCCGCCGGTGCCGGCGAGCCACTCCTGCACTCGGTGCGGACCGGCATTGTAGGCAGCGGCGGCGAGGCCGAGATTGCCGAACTGATCGCGCAATTCGGCCAGAAACTCCGCGGATTTCGGCAGCGCCTGCACGGGATTGAAGGGATCGAGCAAGCCGCGGTCGCTCGCCGTCCCCGGCATGAATTGAGCGATCCCCTGTGCGCGCGAGCCAGAGCGGGTCATCGGCCCGACCGCATCGGCCTGGAAGCGGCTCTCCTGCCAGATCACGCGCGCGAAGAATTCGAGCGGCAGGCCGTTGGCCCGCGCGGCCGACTCGATCATCAGGCAGATCGCCTCGCCGGTGCCGGTATCCGCGGTGTTTTGTATCGGAGCTTGCGGGATCGCGAGTTCCTCCACGCTGGGCACCACGCGGCGCGGCGACGCCGCCTCTTGTGCGGCTTCCTCGGATCGCACGGACACGGGCGCCAGGAGCACGGCAAACCAAACCACGGCCGCCCACAGCGCCCGCTGGAGGATCGGTTCCCGATCGCAAAATCCCTTGCCTGAACCCCTATCCGAATCCATGGGCCAGCACCATCACGCGTCCCCATGACCATAATGCGCGACGGCGGGCGGGGATCTCCAAAAGATTCATACTGGATTAATTTACGTTAACGCCACATCGCGGTTCCCACGACCTTCTCATCCGGCGCGAGCCGCGTATCCTCCCCCCGGGAATGGAGGAGGAAACGATGCAGGATCGGCGCGAGAGCGTGCGGGACAAGGTGTTTCTGGGCGGCGTCGCCGAGATCCGCGATGGCGGCTCGACCATGGATTGCGTGGTGCGCAATTTCAGCGAGACCGGCGCCTGCGTCGAATTCGATCCGTCGGCCCGCCTTCCCGAGAAGATGAACCTGATCATTGCTCGCAAGGGGCGTTCGTACCTCGCCAGGATGATCTGGCGCCAGGCCAACCTCGTCGGCCTCGCCTTGCGCGCCATGGTCACGGATGCGCCCTACAGCGATCTCGACGCGCGGCTGCGCCGCAGCGAGAAGAAGAAGCGCCAGCTCCAGCGCCGCATCAACGACCTGCTCGGCCAAGGCTAAACTACCAGGGCTGAGACACCAAGGCTGACGCCCGCGGCCTGCCCAAAATGGCGATGCGCACCTACGATGCGAACTCCACCGAGGTCCGGCGATAGGCACACCTGCCATGCCATTTTGTGGAACTCCTGACGGCACGGCGAGGTTTGCACCGCGCCCGTGATCGATTAAGGGGGATCGGCATCGTGAGGCTCACTCCGCAAATGGTGTCCCCGACAATCGAACATCCCGACGGCCTGCCGCTGCCGCAGCGCGCTTGGGCGATCCTGACCATTGCGCTTGGGCTCGTGCTCGCCGTGATGGACGGCGCCATCGCCAATATCGCCTTGCCGACGATCGCGGGCGATCTCGATGCAAGTCCGGCCTTCTCGATCTGGATCGTCAACGGTTATCAGCTCGCGATCACCATCTCGCTGCTGCCGCTGGCGTCTCTCGGCGACATCATCGGCTATCGCCGCGTCTATCTCGCGGGGCTCGCGCTCTTCACCCTCGCCTCGCTGCTTTGCTCGCTGTCGCACACGCTGCTGCTGTTGACGGTCGCGCGTATCCTGCAAGGCTTCGGCGCGGCGGGCGTCATGAGCGTGAACGCCGCGCTGGTGCGCTTCATCTATCCGCGCGCGCAGCTCGGCCGCGGCATCGGTATCAACGCCATGGTGGTCGCGGTATCCGCCGCCGTCGGCCCGACGGTTGCCGCCGCCATTCTGGCGGTTGCCAGCTGGCCATATCTCTTCGCCGTCAACCTGCCCATTGGCATCGCCGCGCTGATGCTGGGCTGGCGCTACCTGCCCCAGACGGCGCGGGCCAGCCACACTTTCGACTGGCAAAGCGCCGCGCTGAGCGCGCTCACATTCGGCTTCGGCATCGCCGCCATCGATAGCCTCGGGCATGGCGAGGCGATCGTGGCTTGCGTGGCGGAATTTGCCGTGGCTGTCGCCGCGGGCGTGCTGCTGGTCTATCGCCAGACACACATGGCCTCGCCACTGCTGCCCGTCGACCTCCTGCGTATTCCCGTCTTCGGGCTGTCGATCGCGACCTCGATCGCCTCCTTCTGCGCCCAGATGCTGGCCTCGGTCTCGATTCCCTTCTACTTGCAGAGCCGCTACGGCTACTCGGCCGTGGAGATGGGCCTGTTGATCACACCCTGGCCGATCACGGTCGCCTTCGCAGCCCCGCTCGCCGGCCGGCTGGTCGAGCGCTATCCGGCGGGGCTGTTGGGCGGCATCGGGCTGCTTTTGTTCGCGGCCGGCCTCGGCAGCCTCGCAATGCTGCCAGCCCACCCGACCCATGCCGATGTGGTCTGGCGCATGGCGCTCTCCGGCCTCGGCTTCGGGCTGTTCCAGACGCCCAACAACCGCACCATGATCGCCGCCGCCCCGCGCGAGCGTTCCGGCGGCGCCAGCGGCATGCTGGGCACGGCGCGGCTATTGGGGCAGACCACCGGCGCAGCGCTGGTGGCGCTGTTCCTGGGGCGCTTTCCGGCCGAAGGCACGCAGGTCTCGCTGCTGACCGGCGTCGCCTTTGCCCTGGTCGGAGCGGTGCTCAGCATGCTCCGGCTGTCGGACGCCGGTCGGCGCGGCGCCGAGCGCGTGCAGGTCCATGATACCCAGCGGCTGAAAGGCGACTGAACAATTAAAAGGCCGGCGCAACGGCCGGCCTTTTCTCGTTTGTTTCGTGCTCGCTTAGACCTTCACCAGCGGTCCCTTCGAGGCCGGGCCCTTGGAGGGGCCGCCTCCGTTCGAACCACCGCCCGACTTCGGCGGCTTGCGCTTGCGCGACACCGGCAGCTTCTCCGGCTTCGGCGTGACCGGGCCCTCGACGAACTCGAAGCCGATCTTGTCTTCCTTCTCCGGGTTCGCTTCGTCCTTGACCAGGACGACACGGACATGGCCGCCGCCCTTGAGCTTGCCGAACAGCACTTCATCCGCCAGCGGCTTCTTGATGTGCTCCTGGATCACACGGGCCATCGGCCGCGCGCCCATCTGCTCGTCATAGCCGTGCTGGATCAGCCAGGCCTTGGCCGGCTCCGACAGCTCGATGGTGACGTCGCGGTCGGCGAGCTGGGCTTCGAGCTGCAGCACGAACTTTTCGACCACCATGCCGATCACGTCGGCATTCAAATGCGCGAACGAGACGATGGCATCGAGACGGTTGCGGAATTCCGGCGCGAACTGCCGGTTGATCGCCTCGTGGTCGTCGCCTTCCCGCTTGCTGCGGGTGAAGCCGAAAGCCTGCCTGGCGAGATCCGCCGCGCCCGCATTCGTCGTCATGATCAGGATAACGTTGCGGAAGTTGACCTGCTTGCCATTGTGGTCGGTGAGCCGGCCATGATCCATGATCTGCAACAGCACGTTGTAGAGATCCGGATGCGCCTTCTCGATTTCGTCGAGCAGCACCACGCAATGCGGATGCTGATCGACGCCGTCGGTGAGCAGGCCGCCCTGATCGAAGCCGACATAGCCGGGAGGCGCGCCGATCAGGCGCGACACGGTGTGCCGCTCCATATATTCGGACATGTCGAAGCGCAGGAGCTCGACGCCGAGCGAGGCCGCCAGCTGCTTTGCCACTTCGGTCTTGCCGACGCCGGTGGGGCCCGAGAACAGGTAGCAGCCGATCGGCTTCTCCGGCTCGCGCAGACCCGCACGCGCCAGCTTGATCGATGCCGACAGCGACTCGATCGCCTTGTCCTGGCCGAACACCACACGCTTCAAGGTCTGCTCGAGATGCTTGAGCACCTCGGCGTCGTCCTTCGACACGCTCTTGGGCGGAATCCGCGCCATGGTCGCAATCGTGGTCTCGATTTCCTTGATGCCGATGGTCTTCTTGCGCTTGTTCTCGGCGACCAGCATCTGCGCAGCGCCGGATTCGTCGATGACGTCGATCGCCTTGTCCGGCAGCTTGCGGTCATGGATGTAGCGCGAGGAAAGCTGCACTGCGGCTTCGATCGCCTCATTGGTGTATTTCAGGCGGTGATAGTCCTCGAAATACGGCTTGAGACCCTTGAGGATCGCGATCGCGTCCTCGACCGTCGGCTCGTTGATGTCGATCTTCTGGAAGCGCCGCACCAGCGCGCGATCCTTCTCGAAGTGCTGACGGTATTCCTTGTAGGTGGTCGAACCCATGCAGCGGATCGTGCCCGAGGCGAGCGCCGGCTTCAGCAGGTTCGACGCATCCATCGCGCCGCCGGAGGTGGCGCCGGCTCCGATCACGGTATGGATCTCGTCGATGAACAGAATCGCGTTCGGATGCGCTTCCAGTTCCTTCAGGACCTGCTTCAGGCGCTCCTCGAAGTCGCCGCGATAGCGTGTACCGGCGAGCAGCGTGCCCATGTCGAGCGAGAACACGGTGGCCGCAGCCAGCACTTCCGGCACTTCGCTGTCGACGATGCGCTTGGCGAGGCCTTCGGCGATCGCAGTCTTGCCGACGCCGGCTTCGCCGACGAACAGCGGATTGTTCTTCTGCCGGCGGCACAGCACCTGGATCGCGCGGTTGATTTCCGAATTGCGGCCGATGACAGGATCGATCTTGCCGTCGCGCGCCTTCTTGTTGAGGTTGACGCAATAGGTCTCGAGCGCCTCGCCCTTCTTCTTCGAATCCTCGCTGCCCTTGGTCTCGGCCTCCTCATCGACGCCGCGCACAGGGCGCGCTTCGGAGACACCGGGCCGCTTGGCGATGCCATGGCTGATGTAGTTGACCGCGTCGTAGCGCGTCATGTCCTGCTCCTGCAGGAAATACGCGG